>Ga0315280_10001341_pt1 | contig 42626 bp, 36 predicted proteins | sample YL17G06_40_MG_FD_203697 | JGI IMG/M metagenome (GOLD analysis project Ga0315280, IMG submission 203697) | Sediment microbial communities from Yellowstone Lake, YNP, Wyoming, USA - YL17G06_40 | ecosystem: Environmental > Aquatic > Freshwater > Lake > Sediment | place: USA: Wyoming | collected...
CACGCCCATTGCAGTCACATACCGTTGGGGATAATATGCTGATAGTGGCAATCACATGGCGTGAGCAAGCGGCGTTCTGACCCGTCTATTCATAGCCAAGCGCGACCCGCCGATGATTCGCATGCTGGTGGCGGCAACCATCACTTCTCCTTCCGTCCCTTAATCGAAAATATGGGAATTTCCCTAATCAAATTGGCTGGTCTAAGAAAGCTTAGAATTGGTTGTTGACGTCTGCCAATTCTAGGCTTATATTCTACCCGGAAATCAAGAGGAAATCGAGGCACATGTCCCCAATTTCCTCTATTCGGCTTGGTGCGAAAATAAGGAGGCTGCGATGCTTCTAAATATCGATAAATCCAGCTCAACTCCCGTCTACAAACAGATAGTCGAGGAAATTAAAAACCTTATTAGCCAGGGGACGCTGGAAACGGGAAAATCCTTGCCTTCTTCAAGGTCTCTAGCCCAGAAGCTTGGAGTCAATCGCTCGACTGTTTATCAGGCCTATGCCGAACTGCAGGCTCAGGGATACCTCCAGAGCAGGCCTGGCTCTTACAACATCGTCCAGAAACGAAGGAAGGAAGCTGCCTACAACCCAAAAAGCCGAAGCCTTATTTCCTGGGAAAAAGCCTCATCTTCTGAAGCCAAAAGACTGTATGAAACTTTTTTGTGCTACTCACCCGAGCGACCAAAGAGCTCGAAGTTAAGCGATCAATTCATCAGTTTAGCGGCACTCGACCCGGACCCGCGCCTTTACCCTGTAGAAGATTTCCGAAAATGTCTCAACACGGTCCTGCTCAACTCGGGCACAGAACCCCTCCAGTACGGCACATATAAAGGCTACAAACCCCTCTGCGAGCACATCGCCCAACGGCTGCGTCTCCACGGGATCTCGGTTTCGGACGAGGAAATCCTTATCACCAACGGCGCTCAGCAGGGCATCGACCTCGTCGCCCGGGTGCTCGGAGGACCGAATAAAAAAGTCGTTGTCGAATCACCCACCTATGCCAATGTCATCCCGCTCCTGGACTTCAATGGGTTTAAAATCCTGGGAGTGCCGATGAAACAAAATGGCATGGACCTCGGCGCCCTTGAAAAAATTTTGGATAGAGAAAATGTGAGCTTCGTCTACACCATCCCCAATTTCCAGAATCCAACCGGCATCACCACCAGCCACTATCATCGAGAAAAACTGCTCAACATTTGTCTGGAGCACCGAGTCCCTATCGTCGAAGACGGTTTTGAGGAGGACATGAAATATTTCGGAAAGGTGGACCTTCCCATCAAATCTATCGACGACAACAATATCGTAATCTATCTAGGGACATTCTCCAAGGCGCTCTTCCCGGGGTTGAGGATTGGGTGGATAACCGCGGATAAGGAACTCATCCAGAGAATTGCGGCTATTAAAAGATTTGCTGACCTGACAAGCAGCAACCTGGCCCAAATCGTCATGCATTACTTCTGCCAGCAAGGATTTTATGACCGCCATCTCAAACGCCTGCACAGGGTCTTTCGCAGGCGAATGCAGGTGGCTCTAAAAGCATTGGAAAAATATCTGCCCTCCACTGTAAGCTGGACACGCCCTGTGGGCGGCTATACCCTCTGGGTTAAAATGCCGCGGAAATTGAATGAGGTTGACCTTCATGAACAGCTCCTGGCTCATGGAGTGACGGTCTCTCCGGGAGGATACTATTTTCCTAACCAGCATTCTTCTGAATACTTTCGGCTCTCCATCGCCAGGCTCAACGAGCAGGAAATTGAGGAAGGGATCAAGCGCCTCGGGAAAGCGCTCCACAAATTATTTAAACCATCCGGGCCGGAAAGGAGAGCCTGACCATGCTGCTGGGATTGAAAAAAGGAATCATTTATGGCCCGGTTCATTCGAGAAGGCTAGGTTTATCCCTGGGAATCAACCTCCTGCCCGGAAATGTCAAAATTTGCCCTTTCGACTGCGTCTACTGTCATTATGGCTGGACCCAGGTTCATATAGCAGAAGTGAAAAGTCAAAAATTTAAGTTCCCATCCATCGCCGAAGTCAGAGAAGCCTTAGAAAAGTCACTCCAGGAGTTAAGCGTTTCACCCGCGTATATCACTTTTTCTGGAAATGGAGAGCCAACCCTCCATCCTGATTTTGGGCAAATCGCAGAGGAAGTGATCGCTGTGCGAAAAGAAATGGCGCCAAACTCTAAGGTCGCCATACTCTCCAACTCTGCGCTCGTTCAGGACAAAAATAAGAGAGATGCTTTGGCCAAGCTTGACCTCAGGATCATGAAACTTGATTGCGGCTCTCCCCGAGTTTTCAGGAAATACAACCGGCCTTGCCGGGGCGTTTCCCTGGAGGGAATCACAGAAGGACTGGCAGAACTATCTGCTCAGCAAGGCATTATTATTCAAACTCTTGTTGCATCCGGCAAAGGCGGGAACTTCGTAGAGGATAATATCCAGGATTGGGTCGAAAGGTTAATAAGAATACAGCCGGCTTTTGTCCAGTTATACACGCTGGACCGCGAAGCTCCGGTTAAAGAATTAAGAAAAATTTCTCACGAAGACCTCGATCTGATTAAAGAAAGGGTGAAGAAAGAAGGGATAGCTCTTGGAATTTTTTAAACTATGAGATTCCCCCTTCATCCCCCCTTTAAAAAGGGGGGAAATAGGGGGAATAGATTTTTAACGTTTCTAGGCGTCGATAAGGCCGTGGGCAATTAGTCAGCTTTTATGGCGGACCATGGTCTCGACGCCTTCCAAAAAAAGGTCAATCTCTTTGAAGGAAACATAGATTGGAGTTGAAACTCGCACTGCATAAGTTCCCGCCTGCTTATTCCCGATAGTTCTGACAACGATATTGTATTTTTCCCGGACATAGTCCACGATTTTTGCAGGGTCAAATCCCTCTATGGAAAAAGCCGTAAGCCCAGCGCTGAGATAGGGATCATCGGATGTGTTCACTTTGACTCCTGGGATCTTTTTCAATTCCCGCTTCAAGTATCCGGCCAGTGTTTTGATCCTTCTTTCAATTCTTTTCTTTCCGATGACATTCTGGAAATCGATGGCTTCTCCCAGAGCGAATACGAGGGCATCGGCTCTTTGACCCAGAGTTTCATATTTCCTCGCATCCTGATAAGTATCCCAACCTCCGGAGACTATGGTCGGCCAAAGTTTGTCTTGAGCTTCTTTCCTAACATAGAAAAGGCCAACGCCTGTCGGCGCTCCCATCCACTTGTAAGGGCTTGAGGCAAAAAAATCAATTCCCAATTCTTTCAGATCGAGGTCAAGCATCCCCAGGCCATGAGCACTATCTCCAAGAATAAGAAGCCCTTTTTCGTGGGCAAGCACGCTCAATTCTTTGAGGGGAGAAATCAATCCTGAAATATATACCGTATGGCCGATGCTGATGATTTTTGTCCGGGGAGTGATGGCCGCCTCGAACGCCTTCACAATCTCATCCACGCCTTTGGGCGGAAGCCCGATCGGGACTTCTTTCACTTTGACGCCAAACCTTTTTTCTTTGAGCTTCCAGGGATTAAGCGCTCCGGGATGCTCCATATTGGAGATGAGAACTTCGTCACCCTCTTTCAAATCCAGTCCATTGGCCACAAAATTCAACCCTTCGGTTGTATTGTTGGTGATGACAACTTCCTCGGGAGAAGCATTGATAAATTTGGCCAGCGCTTTTTTGACCTCTTCCGTCTTCACGGGCATAAAATTATAAACATCAAAGGGATTTGAGACCTGCATCTTAAAATATTTGATCAGGGTGTTAAACACGGGTTTGGGCATGGGCCCGACCGTGCCATTGTTCATCATAATCAGCCCGTCTTCGAAAAGAAAGTGTTTTCGGATCGCATCCCAATAAACCCCATCCGGCGCCTCATCCTCGATGTATTTCTGATTCAGAGCTGAAATGCTTTCATAAATGCCCGCATTAAGCCTGTTCAGCGCCGAGATGGAAAGAGCAGAGCCGGCGAGCAGATATTTCACAAAATCTCGCCTGGAAAGCTCTTTTGGTAGATGAGTGATCAGGGCCAGTTTTTTAGCGTTCATAATAATTCCCTCCCAATTATAATGCCTTCATTTTAGGCAAAAGGCCTCTCCCCTGTCAAACCAGCTAAATTTTTTTTTGTTTTTGCTTATAGGCTTTAATGAAAAATACACTTCAAATTGAAAAAGAAAGAAATGGTGCGAACGTGGATCGCGTGTTATCTAATTTGACATGAATCCCTTAGCTTGATAATATTTTTTCATAATCTGGGAACAGAGTGCTAAATTGAACCTCTAAAAGCTTAATTATATAAGGAGCGCTGGAATTGTCTCTCAGCGAATCTGATACCCGGGCAAAACTCATTGACCCCGCTCTCCATGAGTGCGGCTGGACAGAAGACTTGATCCGCCGCGAAGAGACGGATCGGGGAATCGATGTTATCGAAGGAAAACCACGGCGCCGTGAGCGAGGAAGAATTGATTATCTCTTGCGGATAAAGGTCAATTTAAACTCTCAGCCCATTGCCGTAGCTCTGATTGAAGCAAAAAAGGAAAAAGAACCTCCGGACAAAGGCCTCGAACAAGCAAAGAGCTGTGCCCGCCTTAACCATGTTCCTTTTGTTTTTTCATCCAACGGGCATCTTTATATTGAATATGACAACTTAATGGGCAAAACCTCACGACCTCTGCCTTTCGCTACCTTCCCTGCCCCTGCCGACCTCCGCCGCCGCTATGAGTCTTATCTTGGTGTTTCTCTCGACAGCGAAAAAGCCATGGCTTTTCTTATTCCTTATCCGGGCGGTGAAGCAAGCCGTCGCTATTATCAGGATGCCGCCATCCGGGCGGTTTTAGAGAAAATCGCTCAAGGCAAAAAAAAAGCCCTTCTCTTTTTAGCCACCGGCTCAGGAAAAACGTTTATTGCTGTTCACCTTCTCAAGAAGATTGCAAATGCCGGTCAGCTCCGCCGCGCCCTCTTTGTCTGCGACCGTGATGAGCTGCGATCCCAGGGACTGGGAGCATTCCAGAACGTTTTCGGCGCGGATGCCGCCGAGGTCACATCTTCGAATCCCCAGAAAAACGCTCGCGTCCTCATCGCCACTTATCAGACTCTCAATATCGCCGGCGAAGAGGAAGAAGGGAAGTTTTTCCTGGATAATTACCCCGAAAACTATTTCAGCCATATCATCATCGATGAATGTCACCGCAGCGCCTGGGGAAAGTGGAGCATTGTGCTCCGCCGGAATCCGGATGCTATCCAGGTAGGCCTCACCGCAACACCCCGTTCCTTCGAAGGCGGGAGCAAGGCGGAACGCCGCGAAGATGAGGAGATTACGGCCAATAACTTAGCCTACTTCGGCGAACCGGTTTATGAATATGATATGGCTCAGGGAATCGAAGATGGCTATCTCCCCGCCTGCGAAATTATCAGGCGCACAACAGATTTAGATGAAAAAGGCGTCCGGCGAGAGGATATTAAAGTCTTAGGCGCTACTGATGCCTTCACCGGAAAGCCCATTCCCCATGCCACAACAAGGGAGTACTATGGTCCCACAACCTTTGAAGATCTCATCCAGCTCCCCGACCGGGTAAAAGCCTGGTGCAAAGACCTTTTTGATCTTTTCCTCGAGACGGGCGGGCCTCACCAGAAGACGGTCATCTTTTGTGTCCGCGACACTCATGCCGATGCCGTAGCGGCTGAACTGAACAATCTCTATGCCGATTGGTGCGCTAAAAACAGCCAAAAACGGCTTGTCCCCTATGCCTTCAAATGCACGGCCGCTGTTGGCGGCAGCCAGTACATTGCCGACCTGCGCGGCTCGGGACGAAGCCATATTATAGCCACAACGGTGGATCTGATTACGACCGGAGTTGACGTGCCCGTGCTTCGGAATGTTATCTTTTTCAAATTTGTGCGCTCGCCGATTTCCTTTCAGCAGATGATGGGGAGAGGATCAAGAATTGACCTGCCGACCAATAAACTCATGTTCCGTGTCTATGACTACACAAATGCTACCCGCCTTCTGGGAAGAGGATTCAAGGTTCGTCCCTCGCCAACTCGAGAGCCAAAGGAACCGGATGAAGAAAGGAAAGAAAGGATAATCCGGGTCGAAGGTTTTGATGTCCGGGTTAACCCCGCCGGCAAGTATATCGTTATTCAAAAAGAAGGGAAGCTGGCAATGGTTTCGGTTGAGGAATACAGCCAGATGATAGCTTCTCGCCTGACCAGGGAAGTCAGAACCGTTAATGCCCTGAGAGAATGCTGGATTGATCCAAGGAGACGAAAGGAACTTATAGACATCCTTCCTGAAGATGGGAGAGGGTTGCGCTTGCTTCGGGAATTGCTGAATCAGCAAGATTATGACCTTTATGATATCCTCGCTGAAATCGGATATGGAATGGCTCCTAAGAATCGAAAAGAGCGTGTTTTGGCTTTAAGCTACAAACATAGCGAGTGGTTTAAGAATCTTCCCGAGAAAACAAGCTCAACTCTCTTCGCTCTTGCCAAGCAGTTCGAGAAGGGAGGAACAGACGAGCTCGAAAATCCTCATGTTTTCAGCGCTCCCGGCGTCATAAAAGCCGGCGGTCTCGCAGCGCTGAAGGTTTTGGGCGAGCCAAAAGATATCGTTATTGAAACAAAAAGGAGACTCTTCGCCGCATGAAAATCAACAAATTGAATAAGATTATCGACTCAGGAGAAACTGAAACCGTCGAATTCAAGGAAAGCCCCGCTGATGCTTTTTTTAAGACTCTTTCCGCCTTTGCCAATAGCAAAGGAGGAATTGTTTTTCTTGGCATCGACAAAAAGGCTGGAATCGTCGGTGTCGATTCGTCGGCCGATTTTCTGACGGATTTCACTAACCGGATCGTCGATAAATTATCGCTTTATCCCGACATCGAAACTATTGATGTTCAGGGAAAGAGAGTGCTGGCTGTCAAAATTATCCGCCCGGGATTTCCGGTCTCTTTCCAAGGCAGGTATTATGAGCGCATTGGAAATACGACTCGTGAGATGACCCCGCAGAAATTGCAGGCTTTACTTCTAAGTAAGTCTCCCTGGGATTCTATCACTGGCAATTTTTCACCTGACGAAATCGATGATGAAACAGTGAGCCTATTTGTTCGCCTGGCCATCGAAGCCAAGAGGCTTCCGGATTTATCTTTAAAAGAAAAGCCAATAGAAGTTCTCAAAAAATTAGAGTATCTTGCTGACGGCAAGTTGACGAATGGGGCCATTCTCCTTTTTGGAAAGAATCCTCAGCAGCATTTTATAAATCACTGCGTCCGAATCGGCCGGTTCAAGACGGAAACCACGATCATCGACGATAAATGGGCAAAAGGGAATCTGTTCAAGCAGTTCAAAGAAACAGAAAAGATATTGAAGCAATTTATTGCAGTCCGCTATGAGATCAAAGAATTCTTCAGGAAGGATATCTGGGATTATCCAATCGAGGCCCTCAGGGAGGCTGTTCTAAACGCCCTTATCCATCGGGATTATTTTGATGTTGCTAATTTTGCGCTTATCAAAGTTTATGATGATCACATCTGGATTACAAATCCAGGCGGATTGCCTGAAGGGATAACGCTCGAAGAGCTCAGCCGTCCGCACAAATCACGTCTAAGAAATCCACAGATTGCCAAAGCGTTTTATCTGGCCGGTTTGATCGAACAGTATGGAAGCGGCACAGTGCGAATGATTGAGTGGATGAAAGAAGCGGGCCTGCCCGCACCGGAATATAAAGAGGAACAGGGCGGATTCTCGGTTTATTTTTATAAAGACATCTTCACTGAGGAGAACTTGAGAAAAATGGGCTTAAGCGACCGGCTGATCAAAGCCGTGCTGTATGTAAAAGAAAAAGGGAGGATAACAAATAAGGAGTATCAGAAAGCTTACGAAGTATCAAGGCAAACAGCCGCACGAGAGTTATCGCATCTTGTGCAATCAAATGTATTATTAAGACATGGAAAAACAGGTAGAGATGCACATTATACTTTGGCCAAAAGAATGGCCGAAAATAAAGGCCTCATAAACGACTCAAATGCCTAATAAACGCCTCATAAACGACTCAATGGAGCAGCATGAATATAAACATGCTCGCTGGGTTAAGAACCTGCTGGCAAAGCCTACTAGCACCGTTCATGAACCTGCAAGACAGATCCAGAAGAGTGGAACAGACGAGCTCGAAAATCCTCATGTCTTCAGCGCTCCGGATGTTCCTCGGGCTGGCGGTCTCGCAGCGCTAAAGGTTTTGGGCGAGCCAAAAGATATCGTTATTGAAACAAAAAGGAGACTCTTCGCCGCAGGAGAGAATTAAAGCCAAAAAATAGCTATATGAGCCAATAATGAGCCAAAACGAGAAAATGTCGCAGCAATCTCAACTGCCTAAAGGCTGGCGCTGGCTGAAGTTGAAGGATGTCATTAGGGAATTTGTGAACGGCGGGACACCTAATACAAACATTCCTCAATTTTGGAATGGCGGAATACCATGGATTACAAGCGCGGATATTAAGAATCTTTATGTTTCTAAAGGAAGAAAATATATATCACAAGAAGGCCTCTATAATAGTTCAACTCACTTAGTTAAGAAAGATACGGTCTTGATTGCGACAAGGACTGGCGTTGGCAAAGTAGCAATAGCGGAAAATGATTTATGTTTCAGTCAAGATATCACAGGAGTTGTCTGTACCGATGAAATATTTCCCGAATTCTTAGCCAGGTATCTTTTATCTCAAGGAGATAATTTAATTAGAATCCAAAGAGGTGCCACTATTAAAGGACTGACGAGAGAGGATATCGAATCTTTATTTATTCCTCTTCCTGCTTTTGCAGAACAACGCCGAATCGCTGCAAAAATTCAAGAATTGATGCAGGATGTTGATCGCGCCCGAGCCGCCTGCAAAAAGCAACTCGAAGCCGCCAAAGTCCTCCCCACCGCCTATCTTCGCGAAGTCTTCGAAAGCAAAGAAGCAAAGAATTGGGAGAAGAAGAAGCTGGGGGAAGTTTGCATAATAAATCCATCAAGACCTAAAAATTTTACTCGCGCCCCCAATGAGTTAACTACATTTATCCCTATGGCGGCAGTAGATGGCAGAACAGGTACAGTAGCAAAATCTGAGGTTGTTCCATATTTAAAAGTCTCCAAAGGTTATACTTACTTTGAAGAGAACGATGTTTTATTTGCAAAAATTACCCCATGTATGCAAAATGGTAAACACGTGATAGTTAGAAATTTAATTGACGGCATTGGTTTTGGTACAACTGAATTCCACGTATTACGCCCCGGGAAAGAAATTCTTCCAGGATGGATTTGGTATTTTGTTAGAAGAGCATGCTTTTTGCATGAAGCAACTACGTATTTCTCTGGCGCGGTGGGACAGCAGAGAGTGCCCAAAGACTTCTTAGCGAATTATAGTATCCCTTGTCCACCTCTTTCTGTCCAAAAATATTTAGTGGCTGGACTTAACGAAAAAACTGCTGGATTAGAGAAAATTTATATGGCCGCTAAAAAGCAATTGGATATTATCAATGTCTTCCCCCAGAAAATTCTTAATCGAGCATTTAAAGGTGAACTGTGATGAGTCATCTTGAATCTCGTGAAAGCGTAATAATTGGAGTACAACTTCAGAAAGCACGAGAACTACTTCAATTAACTCCCGAAGAAGTAGCCCTAGAAATTGGAGTGACCTCTCAAGAGATCATTAATTGGGAACGAGAAGGACTAAGACCCAATTTAAGGCAACTCGAGGACCTAGCTAAACTATATGGCAGAGAAATTGATTATTTTTTAAGAGTGACCCCAACACCGCCAAGGGATATTGAGTTTAGAGGAAAACCAGGACAACTTTTGAGAGATTTATCAAAGGAAACGAAGATTATATTAGCGAGATTTGATGAACTATGCAGAAATGCCCTTGAGTTCGAAATTCTTTTGAATAAAAGATTGGTCGTTAAGTTGCCAGAATTCATGAAAGATGATCCTCCAAGCAAGGTCGGAAAGATTTTAAGAGAAAGATTTAATGTAAATGATAAACCTCTGTCAGATTTAAGGGACCGCTTGGAAAATGAGGGAGTCCGCATATTTGAGTTGCCTGTTTCAGGAGAAGCTTTTTCAGGATTTTCATTCTGGCATAAAGAATATGGTCCCTGTATTTTGCTTAACGCTAAAGAACCAAAAGGAAGAAAAAATTTCACATTGGCCCATGAATTAGCTCATCTTCTTTATAACGATGGCTCCTCCGTTTGCTATATTCCGGCAAGAATTGAGGTGTCAGTTAGGGGATTAGAATATAAAGCTAATGAACTTGCCATTGAAGTTTTACTGCCAGAATCTGGAACCGTAGAAGATTTCAAAAAAAGGAATATTTCAAATTCTCCCTCAACGAAAGAATTGGCTCAAATGGCTTCAAGATGGGGAGTAAGCATCCAGGCTTTAGGATATAGATTAGAGAATTTAGGCTTGATAGATATTGGAGTTACAGACAAAATAGTTGAAATCAGATCTTTATACTTTAAGCGTCCTAAAATTCCCACATGGAAGAGACAACTTGGCAAAAGATTTGTAGAAAATTCCATTGAAGCTTACAAGGCAAATTTGATTTCTGTAGGCAGACTTGCGCATAGCTTACGAATTCCTATTAGAAAAGCAATGGAAATAGTTGAACAACAGAAAAAATAAAAATAGTAATGACTTTACAGCGAGAGTTATTTCAATTTGTTTTTGATGCTTCATCACTCATAAATATAGAGCGAAATAGAAAGATAGGGAAATTGCGGAGAGCTAAAGGAGCAGTCTTAATACCTGAGAAAGTAGCGAAGGAAGTAAATATGCCTAACTCTCCTTTACATAGGTTTATTAATAGATATCCCCAGGTCGTAACTCCATTTCAAGCAAATGAAGAAGAAGTATATCTCAAAGTAAGAAGTCAAATAGGAATTGATGATGGAGAGGCTGCTGCAATTGCTGTGGCATTGAAACGTAGCTTGCCTCTTGTCATAGATGATATGAAAGGGAAAAATAAGTCTGAGAATCATGGGATAAAAACTTTGGGTTGGCAAGATTTTATCGGACAGGCAAGCTGAAGACGATATTTTTTTAAAATAAGGTTTGAAAATATCAAAAAGGTGATCCTCTTGACAGTTAGTCTACTTTTCGGTAGTCTACTTTAAAGTAGACTAATATCATATAAAGGCAAGAATGAAATTCATCAACAGAGAACGAGAACTGGGCGCCCTGGAAAAATTCTGGCAGGAGAATGAGGCTCAGCTTATCGTCATTTATGGAAAAAGGCGCATCGGCAAAACAGAATTGATCAAACAATTTATCAAGGGAAAGCCGCACGTTTATTTTCTGGCTCAAAGAATAAATGATAAAGAGAACCTGAGGCTGCTCGGCGAGGCGATCGGAGAATTCTATTCGGATGACATATTGAGGAGAACAGGCTTTCAGGAATGGAAATGGTTTTTCGAATATGCCAAGAACCATATTAAAGACAAAATAGTCCTTGTCTTTGATGAGTTTCCATATCTTGCCGAGGCTAATAAAGGGATATCATCCATTTTTCAGGCAGGATGGAATGAGAACATAAAAAATATCCCTGTTTTTCTAATCCTTTGCGGCTCAAGCATAGGCATGATGGAGGATGAAGTGCTTTCACAGAAAGCGCCTCTTTTTGGCCGAAGGACCGGCCAGATATTTCTGAAGCCTTTTTCGTTCTCCAATACCTGCAAGTTTTATCCCGGCCTGTCTTTTGAACGCTGTTTGGAGTTCTTTGCCATCGCCGGAGGAAATCCGAGTTATTTAAAAAGATTCAGCCCCAACCTATCTCTAGACAGGAATATGGTCGAACATATACTCCAGCCTGAGGCCTTTCTTTATGATGAGGTTGAATTCATTCTGTGCGAGGAACTCAGGGAGCCACGGAATTATTTTGCCATCTTAAAAGCCATCGCTTTGGGGAAAAATAAGTTCGGCGAGATCGTGAATGAGACGGGACTCGCGAAAGGCATTTTGCACAAGTACTTATTTATCCTGGAAGACCTCCGCCTGATTCAAAAAGAAGTCCCCGTTACCGAGAAGAACCCCTTAAAATCAAGAAAGGGACTGTATAAGCTTCAGGATCAATTTATCAAATTCTGGTTCCGGTACGTTCTGCCAAACAAGAGAAACATTGAAGAGGGGACGACTAATTATGTTTTGAATAAAATCAAAAGTGATTTTCCTGCCGTTGTGGCCGACAATTATGAGGCTTTATGCCAGGAAATCATAAAGAGCCATGAAGACAAATTATTCCCGTTGGAGAAAATCGGCCGCTGGTGGGATAGGAATGAAGAAATTGACCTTATCGCCTTCAATGAAGAAGAGAAAAAAATCCTTTTTGGCGAAGCCAAATGGAGTAATAAGCCTGTCGGTGTCGATATATACGAGGATTTAAAGCGGAAATCCCAGCTTGTCGATTGGAATAAGGATAAGAGAACCGAAAACTTTTGTCTATTTTCAAAAAGCGGATTCACGGAGAATTTGTTGAAACTTGCCAAAAAGGAAAAAATAGCCTTATTTCAGAAGGACCGGTTCATCGAGCCATGAGAAACAATTCACGAAAACTCACGACACCTCAATCTGCGAATTCTTATGTCAAGAGCATCTGCGACATCATGAGGAGGTCGGGGAGGGCCGGCGCGCTTCAGTATGTGCCGGAGCTGACCTGGATGCTTTTTCTCCGCATCCTGGATGAACGAGAAGAAAAAGAGGCGGAGCAGGCCAAAGCCGTCGGGGCAGAGTTTGTGCCGACGTTAGAATATCCCTATCGCTGGAGAGATTGGGCGGCTCCGGGCGGGAAAAAGAGAACTGAGCTTCAAATGGGAACTCTCGGCGGGTTCATGAGTTTTGTGGACGGCAAGCTCTTGCCCGCGCTGAGGAAAATGAAGGATAAGCCGGGTGCTACGTCACGCCAGAGAGTCAGCAGTGAAGTCTTTTCTTCTGTTGAGAAAACAGGCATTGACACCGAACGCAATCTCCTCGACATTCTCGATAAAATCAATGAGCTCAGCATCGAGCAGGTGGAGGAAAAGCATATGTTCACGCTCTCCCAGGTTTATGAGGGATTGCTCCTCAAAATGGGAGAGAAGAATAACGATGGCGGCCAGTTTTTCACGCCGCGGGAAGTGATCAGGATAATGACGAGGGTGGTTAACCCCGAGGTCGGAGAAACGGTCTATGACCCATGCTGCGGGACAGGAGGCTTTCTTGCCCAGGCCTACCAGTATCTGCAGCCGAAGGCAAAAACTGGTGAACATATTGAAACCTTAAAAACAGAGACATTTTACGGCCGCGAAAAAGAGAACTTGGTTTATCCCATAGCTTTGGCGAACCTCGTTCTTCATGGCATTGATGAGCCTCATATTTGGCATGGGAACACGCTGACAGGAAATGAGGTTTATGGGGGATTATTCGCGGGAGCCCCGGCGCTCTTTGACGTCGTACTTACCAATCCTCCTTTTGGCGGAAAGGAGGGGAAGGACGCGCAGACGCGCTTTGCCTATAAGACTTCTGCGACTCAAGTGCTTTTTCTTCAACATGTGATGGATAGCTTGAAGCAGGGAGGGCGGTGCGGAATTGTAATGGATGAAGGAGTGCTTTTCAGGACAAACGAGAATGCGTTTGTCCAAACCAAACGCAAACTGCTGAATGAGTGCAATCTGTGGTGTATCGTGAGCCTCCCGCCGAGGGTATTTCTGAATGCAGGAGCGGCGAGCAAGACGAATCTTTTGTTTTTCGCCAAGGGCGAGCCGACAAAAGAAATCTGGTACTACGATCTGTCAGACCTGAATATAACCAAAAAGCAGCCGCTGACCTTAGAGCATTTTGAGGACTTTTTTAAATTGTTGCCTGAGCGGGCGGCGAGCGAGCGCTCCTGGAGCGTGTCTTTAAAAGAAATTGAGGCGAGAAACTACGACATCAAGGCCGTTAATCCCAATAGAAAAAGCGTGGAAGATACACGAACGCCCGAAGAGCTGATCGCGATCATCGAAGACCAGCAAGCGGAGATTGCGGAGGCGATAAGAAAGCTAAAAGAAAAGGGCATTTAAGATAATAATCCAACGGTCTACGCAGATATCAGAAGTGACCATCCTTGCTGCTTTCAAGGCTTGGCTAAAGAAGCAGGGATAATATTCGCAATGGGCTTTCATTTTTTAGCGCTCTTCTTTCGTTCCGGCACGTCTTCAATCTCTTGAGTTTTCTTTTCCCCTTTTGGCTTTGTTGAGACGCGGATATCCGTCATGCCGGCAATTTTCCTATTCAGGACCTCAGTCCCTTTCCCCTTATCTTTCCCTGCCAACAAACGGAAAGCAGTCAGAGCATAAATTGCAGCGCAATTCAGAATATCATTGATTTTAATATATTCATTCGGACCGTGGGAGACTTCCAGAATTCCTGGGCCGTAGGCATAGGCAGGGATGGCGCTGTTGTTAAAAAAACGAATCTCACACAACCCGGGACAGAGCTCGAAATTGGGAGATTTGCCTGTCACATCCCTGATAAATTGACTGAGAGCCAAAGCAATAAGAGTGTTTACTTCAGCTACGGATGACTCTCCTTCCTGCAGAGTCTCCGCCATGAGATCCATGCCTTTTTGTCTAAAACTGTTTAAAACCTCGTTAATTTCCTGCTTAGCATCTGAAAGGTTTTCCTCGGGATTCAAGCGGCAGTCAATTGTGAAAAACGCGGTTTCAGGCACAACGTTAAAATTGACCCCGCTTCCTGATTCGCCGCCGAGAAGCATAATAGATTGATTAACGTCGGGAGGGGTCAAGGGCAATGTCGTGATCCTCCTCTCGACTTTTCTTTTCAATTCGAGAAACGAATGGGCCACTTCAACAAGCCGCTCAAATGCGTTTAAACCCTGGTGGGCAAGGCCGACATGGGCAGATTTTCCCTTTATAGTAATTTTGAGAGTTAGCGCTCCTTTGTTTGCATTCCAGATGGCCCCGTTCGTCGGCTCAGGCATCAGCATGCCGATACAGTCAGAAGGAGGGAGAAAGCCCTCAGCAAAAAGATATTTTGTCCCCAAAACTCCGCCGGTTTCCTCATCAGGAACAATGGAAAAAGTTATTTTGCCATCGTAAGTTACATCGCTTTCTTTAATCAATTTGAGCGCGAAAAGCATGGCCGCCAGCCCACCTTTCATATCAGAGGCTCCTCTCCCCCAAAGCCTATCCTCCTTGAGACGGGGATGATATTGGTGGGAGGATTGAGCCGGCACAACATCATAATGGCCATGGAAATGCAGCGTTCTTTGGCCCTTTCCTATGCTACCGATTAAAGAAAACCGGGGAAAATTTCCGTGTAGAACATTGATTGTTTTGCACTTAATTCCCCATTCCTTCAATTTCTGGGAAAGATAATTGACACATTCTTTGTAGGATTGGCCGGGCGGATTCGCTGTGGGGATAGCGATGAGGTCGGAAAGGAGATCAATAGTGGCCTTGCGATAGGGAATGATTTTCCGTTTTATCTCGTCCTGCAGCATAATTTTTTGAGAGGGGCAGACTATGACAACAGCAAATCTTGCTCCCAGCCGTAATGTTCAATTTTTATCTCTTCCATTTTGCTTGTCCCAAGCCCATAGACCTTATCAGCGGCTTCAACACAGAGCGGCGGCGGAGAAAGGGGCCAGGGTTCGCCGCGCAGCAGCCGCCTTTTTTCGGTAATGATCCTTAAGGAAACAGCCTCGACCGCAACAGGATCCGTGCCGGCCATTAAACCTTTGTAGGACCACTTGTAGCGGGGATCGGGCTGAGGACCTTTATCGCACAGAGGATAAAGGGCATCGACCAGAATAAGTTTTGTTTTCCCTTTGACAAAGGGTAGGTTCCAGATTTCTCCCAGTTTTGAATTGTTCTCTTCGTGGTAGTGACTGGGATTGCCTGAATACTGGATGTAGCTCTTTAACACAGTTCCGATTCCCGTTAGCCAGTGGGCCTTGAGAGCAGGCAGCGCAATCAGAGCTGTACAGGCTTTGGGTTTTTCCGGCCCGCCTTGCGCCATCTTGATCCTGTCTTCAGGAATTCCCGCAGCTATCAATGAGCTCTTGACGACGGTTACAACTTCATCATGCGTGGGATTAAGATGGGCCGTGGGGACAAGCCCGATGGTGTCTTCTGGTTTGACCAAGCTCAGCCACGCGTCTTGAACGCTGTTCTTACCGGTCAACCGGATCAATACCTCGTCCAGCATGTTTTTCAGGATAGCGGGGTCAACTTTCAGGCCGGCGTCCATGACCTTTTCATCGCGGACGATCGTCACCAAACTCGAGCGAACCGCATTTCCGCTTCCCCTGGTCCACTTCACGCCCAGCACGGAAGCTCCGAGGGCAGCGCCGATCGTCCCTCTCATAAAATCTCTTCTCGTCAGAGATCGCAGTTTATTGTTCATTCTTTCCCTCCCTTTCATTTAAATTCGATGCCATTGATGATTTTCTGGGTGGTATCCCGGTCGGAACATTCAAATACTAGCCCAAGATACTGGCCGGACAATTTATATCCCAGCCACCCATCCTCAATCTTGACAGAGTCAGAACTTCCGGTTTTCAAGCCTGATCGATCATCTTTTCCATGCTCGGGCAGATAGGCTCTTAGAAAATGGCCGAATGCGGCCTGGGCCAGTTCTCGACTCAGATATTTCACCAATAGAAATTGGATCCGTTTGCGGCCCTCTATTCCAGTTGCATTTTCGTAGGGAGCTGAGGCCGCCTCTGTCAAGTGATCCAGGTTGAGGATATTCTGTTGACTGAGATAATAAAAAGAATTCAGCACCAGGTACGAGCGGAAGTAGACCATTCTGTCTTTTCGGAGTATCCAATCTGGCCCAAGATTCATCGGGACAAAACTCAATAGCGCAGGCTGCGGGGGATTTCGCCGACTAGCTACAATTATCCTCCCCAAAGTAAGCACTGCATTTTTTGATGCCGGCGTCTCCCGATTAGCCATCACTCGCCCATAAATATCGTCTGACCAGACGCGCAAAAGGCCTTCGCCATAAAGAGCTCTGCTGGATGGCACTCTGGTCTCTGTTGTCTCACCTTGGTTGGAGCCGCTTAAGTTCACAGGCTCCCCACCCCAATCCAGCGAGAGCAAGCCAAAAGCATCATCAGAAGTTTTCATAAAATACAGCTCGACCACGATGTTGTTTTGATCATCAGCCTTATACTCATAAACATCCAGGTGGCCGAAACGGTAAGCCAAGTAAAGCTCTCCGGCGCCGTCCATGTATTCAAAGATATTTTTTGAATCGATGAGTTGTGGTGAATCAGTCCTGGTCCAAACGCCGACGTTTATGGGAAGCTCAATTTTGGATTCTTTCATTGGGATGGTAACCCCCTCAAAGAGTGATGTAATTGTTATGAATACGATGATGAATAGGACGATCTTTGAAGATATCTGCAGCATGATGATCTCTGAAAAATGTCCTATTTTTCGCCCAGTTCATCAATGATTTTAGCATTAACCTCAAAAACGTCAAATAACCTATTTCACGCGCCGCTTAAAAAGCAACGGATCCCACTCCTTGGCCGCCCTCCCTTCAATGCAAGAAAAAGAGGACGCTTCAGGGGACAGTTCTGAGGACTGTCCCCTCTTTCTTATTTTATTTGCATTTCTCGATAAGAGCTTCAACCTCTCTTCTTTCTGAGGGGGAGAGCTTATTATTTTTTAGGGAGAGATATTTCTGGAAGCATTCAAGGGCTTTGGCTTTGTTTCCCTTTTCTAAATAGGCCACGCCTAAGTTATAAACAGAAAAATCGTCTTGGGGATTCAATTCCAAGGAGTTCTGCCAAGCTAACATAGCCTTATCCACTTTCCCGGCCATTTTCTGGGCCACGCCCAATCCCCGGAAAGCCAAAGCCAGGCTGGAGTCGAGCTTCACAGCTCTTTCAAAATAATCGACGGAGCGTATCAGATCTTCATCTTTTTTTCCCTGCATAAACAATGAAAGATAGAGCGCACCCAGACTGGAGAAAACGAGAGCATCTGAATCGTCCAGGGCAAGTGCTTTCTGGTAGCATTCGAGTGCTTTCTGATAAGCGCCTTTTCTCCAGTAAGCAACGCCCAATTGGTTCCAAACCTGAGGGTCTGAATCAAACAGGCTTAAGGCTTCTTGGAGGACTTCGATCGCACGGTCAAGCTCTCCTTCTTTAACCAAAAGAAGTCCATGGCCGGAAACAATGACAAAATTTTTTGGATTGGTGGCGTATCCCTCTTCCATGACCTTGATGGCTTCCTCATCCCTGCCCTGAGACCTGTAAATATGGGAGAGGTAAGTATAGGCCTCGACGAAGCTTTTTTTCTGCGCGATGAGTTCGTTCAAAAGCTTGATGCCCGATACCGGTTGTCCTCCTTCATTCAAGATAATCGCCTGTTCCATTTTTTTCTGGAACGGAAGGAGGGTTTTCAGGTCATCTTCCACTCCATAACCCTCTTTTATCTGGGCAACAGGAGAAGCGATGTATCCCAAACTCCTGAGCTCTGCCTGCGCCTCCCGGCCAATCTTTTGATCGCTCTTTCCACTCAAGTTGCCAGAATACTCCTTTTCCATCCCTTCAAGCTCTCTCCGGCATTTCCCCAGATCCTTCCCCGAAGCCAGATTCCTCTCTTCGCCAAAATCTTTCTCCAGGTCATAGAATTCAGGAATCGGGGATTCTATAAACTTCTCCTTCCCATCTATGAAGCCTCGGAGCGGCGCCCAGCCCCGGTTGTAATAAGCGTCCAAGGACTCGAAATAGATCTTCCTTTTAGAAATTCCTTTGCCCTTCATCAGAGGCACAAGTGAGATCCCCTGTAGAAACATCGGCTTCTTGATCCCCAGAATGTCACATACTGTCGGAAAAATATCCACGTGGCTGGCATATTCCTCGACCCTCGCGGATTTTATCCCCGGTCCCTCTATGACCAGCGGGACCCAGAGCGTACTGTTATAAGCAAAATAGCTGTGCGTCAATTCCCCATGCTCACCCAGCGATTCTCCATGGTCTCCGGTAATGATAACCAAGGTTTTTTCCATCAGTCCGGCCCGCTCTAAATAATCCAACAGCTTCCCTAGCTCCGAATCTACATAAGCGACTTCACCCGAATAGGGATCGTCCTTGAATTCGCTCCTGAAAGGCTCTGGCGGTAAATAAGGCGCGTGCGGGTCCCAAAGATGAACCCAGGCAAACCACCTCGATCCCTGCAGCCTCAGCCAGCTCAAAGCCGCCTTAATCACCTTCCCTGCATTCCTCTCTGCATACGTGAAATCCTGCGAAGGCCTGGAAGGATAGTAGTCATCATACACATCAAAGCCCTGATTCAGCCCAAACCGAGAATCCAGAGGAAAAGCCCCGACAAAAGCTCCAGTTGAGTATCCGTAGCTCTTTAGATGCTCGGCCAACGTCAGACATTCTTCTGGAACGCTAGACTTTGAGTTCTCGTGAACACCATGATAAAGAGGTGTTGTCCCCAGCAAAATATTGGTATGAGAGGGAAGCGTGACTGGATTATGAGCAAAGGCCCTCAAAAAAACTACTCCTCTCCTGGCCATGGCATCCAGGCGGGGAGTCTCCAGATACTTTGTGCTGTAACAACTTAGTCTGTCCGGCCTTAAAGTATCTACGGTCACAAGCAACACATTAAACTTCCCCCCAGTCGCCCCTTCCAGAGACTTTGGGCCGATCCCAACCCCCACCATCAGGAGCACAAGCAAAACTCTAAACTTCAATCCCATCTTGTCCTGAATTCTCTCTTGCCCTTTTCTATTTCTAGGGCCTATTTGCACTTCTGGATAAGAGTCTCGATCTCCCTTTTTTCTGCAGGAGAAAGCGCATTGTTTTTTAGAGACCGGTATTTTTCTAAGCATTCGAGGGCCTTTGTCTTTTCGCCCTTTTCTAAATAAGCTACCCCCAGGTTGTATATTGAAAAATCATAATTGGGATTCAACTCTAGAGATTTTTCCCAACAGGAGATTGCCTCATCCCTGTTCCCGGACATCCGATATGCCCCGCCTAAGCCATTGTGAGCAGAAGCAAGGTCGGGATCAAGTTCAACAGCTTTTTTAAAATAATCAATGGATTGTCCGAGAATCTCCTGTTCTTTTGTTTTCAGGAACATTGAAAGATAGAGCGCGCCCAGGTTGTTAAAAATCACGGCATCTGCGCTATCCAGAGAAAGGGCTTTCTGGTAATGCTTGAGCGCTTCTTCGTAATCACCTCTGGACCAGCAGGCAACTCCCAGATAGTTCCAGACATCCGGGTCTAAATCATACAAACTTAAAGCTTCTTGGAGAAGCTCGATGCCCTTTTCAAACTTGCCTGTCTTAATTAGAAGAATGCCGTAACTTGAAATGACCGCATAATTTTTAGGATTATTAATGTAGCCTTCCTCCATGACCTTGACGGCTTCTTCATCCCGGCCTTGAGATCGGTAGATATGGGAGAGTTGGCCATAAGCTTTGGCAAAGTCTTTTCTCTCTTGGATAATTTCTTTTAAAAGCTTGATGCTTTCTGCATACTCGCTCCTGTCATTCAAGGCGATGGCTCTGTCTATTTTTTGCTCGAACGGGTGGAGGGTTTTTAAATCATCTTCCGGGCCATAGATCTCCTTTGTCTGAGCAACCGGGGATGCCAAATACCCCAGGCTCTTTAACTTTTCCTGAGTCTCCCGGTCAACCTTCTGGCTTGCCTTGCTCGTCAAGTTGCTTGACAGCTTATTTTCCATCTCCTTCAGCTTCTTCCGGGATTCGCCCAACTCCATCCCAGAAGCGAGATTCCTCTCCTCCCCGAAGTCCTCTTCGAGATTATAAAATTCAGGGATCGGAGATTCTATAAATTTCATTTTCCCTTCGATTAAACCCCGAAGCGGCGCCCAGCCTCGATTGTAATAAGCATCCAATGACTCAAAATAGATCTTTCTTTGAGCCACTTTTTTTCCTTTCATTAAAGGTACAAGAGATATTCCCTGGAGAAATACGGGTAACTTTGCTCCCAAAATTTCACAGACTGTAGGAAAAATATCCACATGGCACACATACTCTTGGACTCGCCCGGAGATGAGCCCAGGAGCCGCAATAATCAATGGAACCCAAAGTGTGCTGTTGTAGGCAAAATAGCTGTGCGTCAACTCGCCGTGCTCACCCAAAGCCTCCCCGTGGTCCCCCGTCAAGATCGCCAATGTACTCTTCCCTAAATCATTTTTCTCCAGATGATTAAACAGCCTCCCCAGCTCAGAATCCACATAGGCGACTTCTCCTGAATAAGGGTCATCCTTGAATTTGGTATTGAATGGCTCCGGCGGAAGGTAGGGGGAATGCGGGTCCCAGAGATGAACCCATATAAACCATCTCGATTTCTGCCCCTCGAGCCACTTTATCGCTGCATCCACCACCTTCCCTGCACACCTCTCTGCATAGGTGAATTCCAAGGCCGATTTAGAAGGATAGAAGTCATCATAGACATCAAAACCTTGGTTCAGGCCAAACCGCGAATCCAGAGGGAAAGCTCCGACAAAGGCTCCGGTTGAGTAGCCCAAAGCCTTCAGATACTCAGCTAAGGTGAGGAGTCCCTCGGAGACCCTCGACTTTGAATTCTCGTGAACTCCGTGATAAAGAGCGGTGGTCCCTAATAAGATATTGGCATGAGAAGGGAGGGTCATCGGATTGTGCGCAAATGCCCTTGAGAAAATCACACCCCGCCCTGCCAGTGCATCTATCTGGGGAGTCTGGAGATACTTTCCGCTGTAGCAACTCAGTCTGTCCGGCCTCAGTGTGTCCACAGTCACAAGCAACACGTTGAATTTCCCGCTCCCTGTCCCATAGACAGACTTACATCCAAACACTACCCCCAGCACAGTTAGCAGAATCAATTGAACTCTAAATTTAGGCCGCATTTCAATCATTTTCACCCCGCTAACTCTATCATTTATTCAAGCTCCTCATTGATCTTCGCCACTAATTCTTGAATGTCTTTCTGGCCTGGATTCAGGCGGAGAGAAGCGTTCAGAGCCTTCAAAGCCTGCTCTTTCTGGCGGGTTTGATAGTAGCAAAAGCCCAGCGAATTCAGGAGCCTGGTATCGCTGTTGTAGATCTGATTTCCAGTCAAGAGATTCTCTATAGCCTTGCCGTAATTCCCCAATCCCATGTAGGCTCTGCCCTTCATCAGATGATAATTAAACCTCAGCTTCTCATCGTCTTTAATTGTTTCAATGAGCTCTAGACATTTTTCAAACTTCTTGATGGCGAATAAGAAGCTCACGTAATCCAACAATCCTTTTTTGTAGCCAGGATTCATTTGATAGGCTCTGCTGTAACTGGCCTCAGCGCGCTCGAAATCTTTGACCTTCTCATATTGATGAGCCAGGATATAGTAATAGAGAAAATTACTGGAAAGGGGAAAAGCTCTGGAATGAGCGATGGGATGGGCAATGACTTCCATCGGCGAAACAACGAAATTCACTTTCTTTTCGTCCGCCACCTTTCCCCCTGCCTCTGTCAGCTCCAACCTCATTTCATAATAATCGGGCGACAACTCCCTGGCCGGAATTGTCTGTTCGATCGATAGAGTCTTATTGAATGGGTAATCACTCAGCCTCAAGACGATCGATTTTGGTGAAGGATTATTAGGCTGAGATCCTTTGATATAGATTCTGGTCTCGCCTCCTTTCCAGAGACTCTGGGTAAAATTCAAAATATTATAAAATAATAAAATATTATCCGAAGTAGAAAAAGAATTTTTGGGGTCAATGATCAATTTCTTATCTGATATTTTAAACGGAATCTGTAAATCATTCGCATAGCTCTGAAAACCGTAGCCTAAAAGGGGACTGCTGATTTGAGGGAGCCCTGTGTCCTCGGAAACATCAATATCTTTTTCAAATACGCTGAATGCTTTGCCAACAGAATTCTGGAGGAGGATATTCAGTTTATACTTTCCCTTGATGACTGGAAAAGAATCTTCGATGGCGAGCCCGCTCCGACGGACCTTTTGGAGCTCTTCGGAAGAAAAATAGAAGGGATACTCTCTGGCATATTGAAAAATGATGTTGTCCTCCCCTGCTCTAAGACTAACATTCAGGCTAAAATTGCAGAAATACTGGCTTTTAGGTTCAAAGTAATCGATGGAGATGCTTTTGGGAACTACTGAAAAATGCAAAAATGTTAACCCGGTGAGGGGGTCTTGAATCAAGGCTGCCTGTGCCTCACTTTCTACGAAATTTGTCAAATATTCAGTGCTGACGACTCCTTTATAATATAAAAAATGAGTGGAGTAGGTCGGATTAATCGCTTTTTGGGCCGATTCTAAGATGTTGGCAAGAATGATGGCGTTTTGGGGGGATGGCTGAAAATTATAAGGGATATCGCCCGGAATTATGGACAGGCTGACGAGAGCTAGAGTAGGAGCGACCTCTTTGATTTTAGTGAAGAGTTCTTCATAATCCAGTTGATCCATATTCCTGGATGGAATATATAAACTGGCCGGACCATCCGAAGCCGGGTCGTATAATTTATATTCTCCGCTCCCGCTTCTTTGGAAAAAAACAAGCGAAAAATGGGAGGGAAGCCCTTTTTCTGCATTTCCATAATAAGACCAGACCTCAGCCGGGTAGATATCTTGGGTTCCTTCAAACCTCTCAATGCTTACAGGCTCTCCGAGGATGATGTAAATCCTTCCCATATCTGTCATCCAGCCTTCCCGGGGAGAATTCCGCCCGAAATTTTTATTCGCGTGCATATAACGCCTTAAGTGTTCCTCTTTAAATTCATTCTGGGGAGTCCCCGGAGTCGGGTCTCTCTGTTTCCAGAAAGCCTCGATAAAGACATTCCTGTCCCTGTCGTTGGCCAACTTCATAAAGACGTCTTTCTCTTTTTCATGGATGATGTATTTTGTTAAGTCCAGCCACTCTTTGTATTGCGGAGAGAGCTCATTTTCTTTTATTTTTTGGCCAGGAAATAGCAAAAGCGAAAACAGCACAATCCCCGGTGTCAGCCGGAGAATGAGAAACCCGAATAAACGATAAACTTTTTCGCTGGAAGCCTGCGACGATGTCCTCATTTTTTATCCTTTAAGAGTTGAACAAAGTTTTTGATTTGAGCGGCTCTCTCCGAATCAGGATCATGCTTTAAATAATTTTCGAATTCCACAAGGGCCTCCCTGGAGTTGCCTGAGGCAAGATAGGCAAGGCCCAATTGGTAGATTCCATCCAAGAAATTTTCCTGAATTTCTATGGCTTTCTTGTAATATTGAATGGCTTGCTCAAACTTAGAGCCGTTATAAAAATAGGTCCCGATGTTGTATAAAACTAGGGGATCCGCGATTTTCTCAAATTCAATCTGGCTATACCATTCCATGGCCCTCTCGGTCTCGCCGCGGTTGGCATAGCAGTTTCCAATCCTGAGCAAGGCATTATGATTCTTAGGGTCTTTTTCCAGGACCTTTTTAAAAGAGGACTCGGCCTGGGCATAATCTTCCAGTTGGAAATAGCAATTCCCGATACTCATCTGAATGATATAGGCATCAGGATACTTGGTCGCGATGGCTTCATAGGCGTTCTTCGCTTCAAGGTATTTCCCTTCTTTAAAAAGCTTATTCCCCGCAAATAGTTCCTGCTTGAGCTCCTCGGTGATAAACAGACCCTCCAGTTTTTGCATTTTCACTTCGATCAGGGGATTCTTTCCGCGCTCCAAGACATCGATGCTGATTTTTTTGGAGGAATAGCCCAACTTTTCAAAGTCAATAAACCACATCCCGCCTTTGATCCAGCTAGCCTTCCAGTTCCCATCTGCGTCAGTTGCTGTCTCAAAGCCGGAACCTTTCATGACGCATAAAAGCCTGACTTTGACTCTTTCTAATGGCTTACCTTCTTCATCACAGACTTTGCCTGCGAGTCTTCCTTTGCCGCTGTAGTCTTGGGCTAGGAGGCTAATGCTCAAAAGAACAAAAACAAGAACTGTATCCTTAATTAGTCTCATCAGATGTCACCTTTATTCATTACCTAGAAAATAATTATCAATTCCCCCTCTATCCCCCCTTTTTTACAGGGAGGAGAGGAGGATTATTTCCATTATTCGCGGGAGAAATTTGTCTGATGGGCAATTCGTGCTTTTAGAAGTAGAAAAGCCCCTTCCGTCTCGGGGGCGGAAGGGGCTTTTGAGCTCGAGCATGAAAAAGCTGCGTCCTAGTTGAACTGGAATCTCACTCCCAATCTGAAAACTCTCGGGTTCAGGACTTCGTTGGCTTCAAAAGAACGGGCGGACTTGGAAAATCTGCCTGTATTCACATAGTAGGTTCCGTAGAAGATGGGCCGGCGCCTGTTCATCGTATCCAGGTTGAAAACATTGAAGATATCAGCCATGAAATAGATCCTGCCTGTGTCAGAAAACTTCAGAGCTTTCTCTAATCTTAAGTTCATGTCCCAGAAATTGGATAATCTTGCTCCGCTCCCAAAGGGCCTGAGATAAATGGTGCTGGATCGGCTGCTGGGGTTGGGAAGAGTTGAGTCAGAGAGGGTCATTTGGGCCGGGATAATAAAACCCTGGCGGGCGTTGAAAGTGAATGAAGCATCGATATCCCAGGGAAGCTGGTACATACCCTGGAGTTTGACCAGCCAGGTTGAAAAGACCGGTTGATTGACTTTTCCGCTTGCGCCGCCGATCGAGTAGGCATAAGTCTTGCCATCAAGTGCCCAGATGTTTGTGGGGTCATTCTGGTCGTTCGTTCCGTTGTTTCCGTAGTTGGCAGCCTGCCACTGCAGGGTGAATGAGCCGTTCAGCATCCACTTGTGGGAGAGCCTCTTGTTGAACCTCAGGTCAATTCCATAATAAACGTTATTCCGCTCATTGGGCCAGTTGCCGCAGTAGCGATAGTCGGTATAGGCAAATTCTGGCTTGAGCACATACCAGGGTCTTCCTGCGGCTTGATCTGTGCTGTAGGTTTCACCGGTCTTGGGATCGACAAAGGTTGCCGGTATCACGCCTGCTACCATCCAATCGTCCTTAGTCAGGGGGCGGCCTAGCTCTGGATAATACCAAGACGTAGTACCATTGTTCCGGTGCAGTCTGTCGTATTTTCTGTAGGTAAGGTCAAGGGCGACTCCGAAATCGGTCATAATCTCTTTTTCGAGCGTGAATAAGAATTCCCAGGTTCGGTTGGACTTCCATTTGGGGTCAACTGTCCAGTAAGAAGGTTGCAGCTCCTGGGGATTTTTGTAGTTATATCCGCTCCACATGTCGCCAGCTTCGCTCTCCCAGTTCCCCTGGAAATTTCCGGCATCGTCCCAGGCTCTGTACATGATCCCCGTATCTTGATTGGCCCAGTAGAGCTCTCTCCAATCGACAACTCCATCGGAGTTCACATCGTGCCACCAGAAATTCATATTGCCGCCGAGTCCACCGTAGGCCCAGAATCCGCCGACGATGCCCATGTATTCGCCATAGGTCGCCCCGGCCAGCTTGGCGACTGTTTTGCCGTCGCCAAAAACATCCCAGGTCAGCCCGATTCTTGGAGACAGGAAGTCCCAGTTGAAATCAGGATCGACTTCCGGCACGGCAAGGTCGGGCAATAAAGCAGCGATTTTTTCTGATGTTCCGGGAGTGGTGTACTTCTTCCAGATCTCGTAGTAATTATTGATGTTCGCTTCTTCCGTGTCTTTTGTGAAAACAGACCGGACATTAACTGCTCCAACCCAGGGATGTTGCCGGTCAAACCTCAATCCCAGCTGGAGATTGAGCCTGCCAAAAGATATCGTATCTTTAAAATAGCCGGCAATGGTTCTTGTTCCGTATTTCCCAAAGCCTCCTCTCTGCACAAAAAAGCGTCTCAAATCAACTCCAAAATCGTCCTTGACGATATCCCGGTCTCCATCCCCATCCCAGTCCACCGTTTGTTCATTAATGTTATAGTTGACGTGAGCGTTGCCTGGATACCCGTAGATATAATCAATATACCTGTTGGTGTACTCAACCCCAAATTTAATTTCGTGGGAAACTCCGAGCAAGTTTTCGTTAAAGTAGGTAGCCTGGCCGGACAGGAAATGGTTCGGCCTGCCGGAGAAAAACCAGGTGTTCGACCTTTCGATGAGATCCGCTTCCACATTGTACCATTGCATATTCTTCAAATCGACATCATTCATCGGAGACATGCCAAATCCAGCGTCAGTAAATCCATATTTCAAAGAAACAAATAATTTATCCCCAAACGTGTGTTCATCCTGGAGCTTGAGAATCGGACTTCCAAAATGATATTTCCCATGCTGGAAGAATCCGGGTGGGAATTGAGTGCTGGAGCTTCTCCCGAATTTTTCTTTTTTCCCGGCATGAATAAAGAATTCAAACCTGTTTTCTGGGATGAGCTGGAGATTGATCTTGGCTGCAAGATTGTTCAAATAAGTATCGTCCCGGGATCCGGCGATAACTGTGGTCTTGATTTCCTGGACGCCGTACGACCCCCACCACCAGGCTTTATCTTTCCAGATAGGGCCTCCGACATTGAACCCATAATCCTTGTTCTCAATGATCTGGTTATAGCCAGGCACGCCTAACTTAGCAATTTTCTCAGGAGCGATCTTCGCCTGAAATTTTTGGTCCGTGAGGAAAAATCTGGCTCCTACGCTCAGCCTGTTCCCGCCGCGCCGTGTCACCAGGTTAAGAGCAACTCCGCCAAGCTGGGTTTCAACATCCATGCCGCCGACCGTCACCTGCATCTCTTCAAAAACGTCAAAATCAAAATAGGTCGGAGAACCGCCACGGGCAGCGGGATCGGTGATCAGAACACCATCCAAAACCCATTGCTGTTGAAATTGATCGCCACCTTTGGCCACATAAGAAGACTGTTGACCGGATTCATTCCCTCCGACGTTTTCCCTGTCAACCTGGATCGAAGGAGTCATCTGGAGGATGACCCAGGGGTCTCTGGCTGTCGGCAGGGATTGAAGCGTTTCATAGTTCACTGTTTGAGTGACCGTAGTTTTTTTGCTTTCAACGACAGGAGATACTGCTATGACAGTTACCTCTTCCTGGATGACTCCTGTCTCCATAGTCACCTTGATTTCAGTTGTCCCTCCAACCACGACGATTACACCTTCTTCGGTGCGGGGTTTAAAACCCATCAGTTCAGCCCGGATTTTGTAGTCTTTTGCCGGGAAAAGCGAAAGGAACCGGAATCTTCCTTCTTCAGAAGTCACGGTTGTCAGGGGGGCAATCGTGCTGTGGGTTAAAGTCACTGTAACCCCAGGAAGAGGAGTGCCCTCTTGGTCAACGACTTGACCATAAATGTTTCCTGTTCTTTGCTGAGCCGCGAGTGAAACCGAGAGCAGCAGCACAGCAAAGATTAAAAAGCTCTTGCGCAATTCTTTCCTCCTTTTAATCCCCCTTTTTTCAGGGGTTAAAAGTTAAACCATTCCCTAGAGTGAAAAAAAATTCACTCCGCCTTTTAGCCAATTTGGCGCACTAACCTAGTCATTCTCACCTCCCTCTTTCCAATCATCACCTCAAAAAAAAAGAGGCTGCTTAAGGCCCTTTCGAGCCTCAAACAGCCTCTTTAGTTTCAGTCAGCTGTTAAGGTTAAATCTTAAAAAATGTATGCCAACCGCATACGCTTTATCTATTAGCAAATATCATGCCAATCATTCTTATGCCAATTATTTTATTTATTATCAATAAGTTAATATTTTTCTCGGACTCAATCTTGCTTTGAATATTCAATTTTTTGAATGCTCTTATTCAGATTATTGAATTATTTGTTAGCGGCTTATTACTTTTATCCTTTTATTCTCAAATATTTATAGACTTATTGGAGTTTTCGTCATTCCGAAATCAAAGTTTATTTTCATCGCAAATATTCAAAAAAATGAACGAGAAGTTCTTGAAAATTATCACCAATTAAGACGTATCAAGTCATCAAGTATTTTCAAAACATTAAACTCCAATGACCATGCCAGGAACGGCATGAATAAAAAAATCCTTTGAGTAATCCGAGAAATCATCGTCTGACGAACTAATTGATTTAGCCGACGATAGGTGAGAACGAAACAAACAGTTGAGATGATTAAAGATATAGCCGGCCAAAAATAGACTTTTGCTGCCGCAAGTAATAATGAGGAATGTGTTGAAGCGAAAGTTTTAAAATCTAAATAAGATATTGGAAATTTCAACCCTCGAATGGCCGATAATCCTAAGGCTGCCTCATCTTCAAGGATAAATCGCCCAAAGAGGGCGGAGACAAAAAACACTAACATAGGAAAGAGTCTCATTAAAGCATTTATGGCGGCTCCAGCCGCAAAGAGCAAGGCAACTCGGTTAGCGGTTCTCTGTTGAAGAAAAATTGCAGTGAAGATAACAGCAAATAACCAGTTGATCAATGGGCCAAGAAAATCAGCCGGATTCCATCTTCCTTGGATAATTTTATTTAAACGGAAATCAGGATCACTCGGCCGCTTGCCGACACCTCCAACTTTATCAAATCCTGTACTGACCTGATAACCTCCGAGTTTAGCCCCAAACCCATGTCCGCACTCATGCAAAAACTGGAATATCAAAATTCCCAAAAGCAGGAAAACTGCCCAGGCAACTAAATACCTAAAATTTCTATAAATCATCTATTTTTCTTATGGCTTTCTCGCCCGGATTGTGCCGAAGATGGTTTCGCACCAGACAAGTTCACAATGCTTGAAGCCCAGGTCTTGCAGCCATTCGAGCCAGAGACCCGGCGGAACAGGATGATCACTTCCATGGTGAGTCCTGGACCAGTCATCGAGTTCCTCTCGAGACGTTCCATTTTGTAACACATCTTGTTCCCAGCATTTCCAGATTCGTTCTGAAGATTCCAGAGAGTCATTTGTCAACATAACTGAGAATGAAAAAATCCCTCCAGGCCTTAATGATTGATAGACATTGCGGCAGACAGAAATTTTCTTATCGTTTGTGTCAGGATAATGGAGAGCAAGGTTCGAAAAGACACAGTCGAAAGAGTTAATCCTTCTAAATTCAATCATGTCGGCACAAAAGATTTCAGCTCGATTGGAATATGGCGCGAGTCTCGTTCTGCATTTCTCCACCATTTCATTGACTAAATCAATGGCCACCAATCTGCAAAAACGGTTTTTATTTAATAATTTCTGAGAAAGGCTGCCTGTTCCGCACCCTAATTCAAGAATGACGAGGCAACTTTCCAGCTCGGGCAAACAATCAAGCACGGAATTCATCATCTCCTCATAATAAGGGACGAACCTTCTGATTCGCAGGTCATAAGCATTGGTATCGGCAAAATTTGATTTGACCAGACCTTTTTCTTTGCTCATAAACAGACTCTCAGGGAATAATATTCTGGCCCATTTTTTGCTTGATAAATTGAGAAATGGAATCTTTTGTCTTCTCCACAGGGTCATGGGGTTCATGTGTGCCAAGAATGATATCCACTCCCGGATACGCTTTTTTCAGAATTTTTGTGTATTTCAGGACATAAGGGCAGAGGACCTTCATGCAGTAAGTGAGATGAATTGCTTCGGCGCCGTAATGGACAAGGGAATTTGCTTTAGAAAGAATGGCTTCTGGCGCTAACCCACCCAGGCAACCCTGGCAGGAAATGATTCCAGCAATCTCTGCATCAAGATCCTTATATCGGGCAAATTCCCCTTTCCTATCGTAAAAATCTCTTAAGCAAGGAGAAAAAGGGCAGTCCAATATCTTTGTCGTATTGGCACAGGCAATAATCCCAATTTTCTTCATAAAATATATCCTTTAAAAAATCTTTTTATATTCTTTCTAAATTTATTTTGGATCTTTACCAGCTTTTCTTTTGATTTCAAACCTTGTCTCAAAGCTTGCCCAGGGGACCCGGATTTTCATTTTTTGCCCGTTGCGTTCGATGACTAAATTGACTGATTCTCCCTCTCTGGCACTATTTAGAGCTTTCTTGATATCGGGAATATCGTTCAGCGGGCGGCCATCGATTTCAAGCAGGATGTCCTGTTCTCTCAGGCCGGACCGGTAGGCGGGGCTTTCTCTGTCTATTTCAAAGGCTTGGAGAGGGCCAGAAAATGGGCCAAAATCGATGATGCCAAAATACAACTTCCTGCCTTTGCTTTTTACAATCTGAAGTCTGGCGGCATTCAGGATCGACTCGAACTCCTGCACAAAGTCTTTCCCATACAGTCTTTCATAGCTTGGATAAAATCTTTCTCCTAAGACTTCACGAAAGACACCATCCAGCTCTTGATGGGTATAACAGTGTCTGTTCAATCTGAAATCATATTTCTCAAGCATCTTCTTCATCAGGTCGTCAAAACTTCTCTGACCAGAAGAGATGTGCTGGAGCAATGAATCCAGAGCAAAAGCGAGGCAACATCCTTTGCTATAAGTGAGAGCCATCGCTTTCCGGTCAGAATAATAATCTTCAGAAATCTGATCCAGGCTATCTTCACGGCGTGAACTATGGTAAATCTGGCCAAACTCCTCAGACAAAAATTGAAAATATTTTTCTTCAGAAATGACCCCTGACCTCAGCATATTCTTGTATTGGTAGAATCTTGTTATTCCCTCCGTAAACCAGATGAGAGAATGATCGTTTTGGGCACGGCTGATGGGCTCTGCTTCGGTTCCGTTCCAGAGATGGAAGATTTCGTGAAAAATATGGGCACTTTCTTTAAGCCAATCGGATGAATCTTGCTTGCGGCTGTAGTTCAAATTGAAGGACCAGCCCATCCCATTGCCGCTGCCCTGTCCCGGATTGTCAAAGATGAATTGGAATAAAAAAAATAATTTGGACACAGGGAAAAATCCGAACAGGTTATAGCCCGCGAGAAGCGCCTGCTCAACAGTGTGATTAATCTCTTTGTCGGTAACAGGCCCTGAATTCAACAAGGCGACTTCTACGGGAAGCTCCCTGATCTTGAACGAATCGACCCGGTAGCCTCCGACTCCGACAAGGCCGCTGTTCAGGTTTTCGAGGCTGGACGGCGAGAGGTCATAGGAAGCCCGGTTTGTCCCCCAGCTTGTGACAGCCATCCATCCTTCTGGCAAATCAAAATTGACCAGAATTCTCCGGATTTTGATTTTATTTTCGCCAAGATACCTTTCCTCAGGATGGATGAAGACAGAAGCAGTAGGAAAGTAAAGGTGGTCATTGTCCCTAGAGGGTAACCTGACACTATTCAAACTCGAATAGGGATACTGGGTGTTGACGGTATAGTCGATGACGAGGTTATCACTTCCTCCTGAATCAATTTCCCAGAGAAACTCATCAATTTTTTTTATAACAGATGGCTTCTGGCTAGCTCCACAAACGGAAATTTCAGGGATAACTTCTTCTAATTTTTTGACCTGGCCATAATTTTGGGTCATAGTAAGGCGGAAGAGACCGGTTGGAAAAGATGATATCCGGGCTCTTATGTGAATATGATCTGGCTCTTCTTTCTGAACTTTTACGGTGTACTCGAGAATTATTCCGTTATCGTTTGCGCTTGTTACTACCCAAAGCATGTTCAAGAAAAAGCAATAAAGCATGACGGGCAGCAATGCCTTTCTCAAAACTATAGCCGACATTTTATTTTGGGTACTATAAAATCATTATAATTATAGACATTTTTGTTGTCATTTGTATCGAGGCAAGTCTTTTGTCTCTTCGAAATACGCTTTAACTCCAATTTCTTTTATCCTTTCATTCATCTGGATCCAGCGTCGCTTGAGATCAAGGTCAAAGTTTGTTTTTTCGCAGGGAAACTCGTTGCACTGAAAACAAAAATCCACACCTTTCATTTTATAGCAACGAATGACCCCACAATTGGGATATTTGCAGGTCCCTCTCCGACACCCAAGACAATCTCCGTGTGCTAAATAAGAGAGCAGTAACTTAAAAGACGAATAATTAGCAAAAACGGGCAGAAATATTGAAAACCTCTCTGCATAGTTGTCAAAAGATCCTAATAAGCGCTCCAATATCCTGCTCAGGAGTTTTATCTCTCCCTCTGCGTAGGCAAAACATTTAGAACAGTCTAGCCCGCAGGGAGCGAGGTGCGTTAATATATCTTCGTAGTCTATTTTGATGCCTCTTTGTTATTTTTTCTTATTGAGATATGGATACCAATAATGTGAAAAAAGTTTCAAATTTTTCATGAGAAAATCTTGTTCATTATTTGTATCTGCTATAATTTTCAAAGAGGCTCAAAAAATAAATTTTTATGAAACTTTTGCTGCATAAAAAACATCTTTAGATTGGATCAATATGAACCATGTTGAACTGAACCTTATCGTAAGTGCTTTGGAAGGCGACAGCAATGCTCTGAATGAACTCTTTTCTCAACACCAGAAATATGTTTTTAATATCATGCTTCAACTCACAGGAGATACAGCCAGAGCAGATGATTTAACTCAGGAAACATTCCTCTTGGCTTTTCGAAAGCTCCACGGTTTTCGTTGCCAATCTAGCTTTCGCACCTGGCTAAGCCGAATCGCTATCAACCTTTTTCGATTAGAATTTCGCCGCAAACCCAAACATTTATCTCTCTGCCTTGAGGAGATTAGGATCCCTTCTCACCAAGACAACCCTGAGCGGGTCGTTATCAAGAGTGAACTCCAATGGTGCATCCTTCATAATCTCCAGCAACATCTGCCGAATAAATATCGTGAGGTGCTCGTCCTGCGGGACCTCCATCACCTCAGTTATAAAGAGATCTCTGAGATACTGGGATGGAGCCTGAGCAAGACAAAGACCTGCCTTCACCGCGCCAGGCAGATGTTTCGCCAACAATTTATTAATAACAAATGCAAAGCGTTTGCTGATGATTATCTATGCATCTGCGAAGGGATATTAGAATTATGAACTGCAGGGAAACGAGAGCCCTCTTTTCCGAATTTTATGATGGGGAGCTCAACCAGGAAATTGCCCAGGCAGTGAAAGGACATCTGGCAGAATGCCAGGAATGCAGGGAGGAATTCAAGAATTTAAAAAAGAGTTTGAAAATTTTAAAAAAACTGAAAATATTGGAAGCTCCCCGAAATTACGTTAATCTCAAGCAAAAACATTAGCAAACTAGATCCTCCTTGCCAGAAGGCCTTTAGTCCTTCACATTTTACTCACAGCACCAGGAGTCTTATTTCTTGCTGAAGCTCAGGGTTTTTCTAATAAAGACAAGACGTCTTCGAGGTTATCAACGACGGCTTCGATCTCGTCTTCTGGGATTGTCAAGGGGGGCAGGAATCTCAAAACGTTCGCCCCAGGGGTGATTCCCAGAACAAATCCTCTCTTAAGCATTGCCCTCCAGATTTTTGTTGGCCAGTCCTCAACCTTCGGCTCGGCCCGCGTGAACTCGATCCCGATCATGAGCCCGCGGCCACGCACCTCTGCGACAACCGGATGGCTCTTAATTCTCCTGAGCCTCTCGAGGAAAGCCTTTCCCACGCGTGCCGCCCTTGAGACAAGTTTTTCTTTTTTGAGTAACCTGATAACTTCCGCGGCAACAGCACAGCCCAGAGGATCGTTCAAGTGAGATTGAACATAAGAGAACGCCCGCGTTTCCAACTCGTCGGCGACAGATTTGCTCGCAGCCACAGCGCTTACGGGATAGCCATTCCCGAGAGCCTTGCCGAGGGCTACGATGTCAGGTACAATTTTGTAATGTTCAAAGCCGAACATCCGTCCTGTCCTCCCCAGACCGGTTGTGACTTCATTCACGACGATGAGGCCGCCGTCGGATTGAATTCTTATTGCCAGCCAGCCGACAACTTTATCTGGCGGAAATAGAATCCTTCCTCCTGAGCAACCAGGCTCCAATACAAAAGCTGCGATACAGGAGAAATCTATCGGTGCTAGAACTTTGCATTTCACCGAACACACTTGTTCTGGACACTGAAGACAGGAAACAAGATCGAGCTTCACCCAGTCTGGGTGACTCAGAAATGCGCCGGCTTCACCAAAAGCCGCGAGATAAGATTGCGAAAAGGCCAGAAACTTCGGCTTCCGGGCGACGGCCCTGCTAATCCTGACACTGAGCTCAACGGCTTCGCTCCCCGAGCTAAGGAAAAGGGCTTTCCCTTCCGGCCAGCGCAAAAGTCCCAGAAGCTCCCGAGCAGCCACCCCGGCAAGTTGGTTCGTAAACCTCTTCGCTACATGCATCAGCTCTCTAAGCTGGCTGCACAGAACTTTGCTGAGGGACGGATGGCCGTGTCCTAGAACTGCGCACCATATCCCGGATTCAAAGTCAGTGTATCTGCGTCCCATGGAATCCCAGATGTGGGCATTGCTGGCTCTGACGATCTGGATATTCTCTAGAGGATGGGTGAGAAGCAAATGAGGAAGCCTGCGTTTTCTCATTGGCCCTCCTTTGTTGTGAAATGTTATTTCTTTGGCAAAAAGGCTAAAACTTCATAGTGCTTTACCCAGAGCTCCAATTCAAGAAGAAAATCTGGATCTTCTGGAAAACAGTAAACGGCTTTGTCAATATCGTCTCCGGCAAACTGACGAATGGAATCGACCGAATCCCAGAGTGAAAACAGCAAGAATTCAGTTCAGACAATTTAGACGATAAAAAGTTAATAAGAGTTTCAGATTCTTTTGAAACTTTCGGCTCAGAAAAATGCGTTCTATTTTGCGACCAACCCGCTGGGCGCTCAGCACGATGCCCTGATCCGGGATGAAGGAAACAACATAAACCTGAACTGGGATGGAATCTGGCACGTCCAATCGAGAAGATTCGATCAGGGTTGGTCTGCAGAGATAGCTATTCCCTTTCAAACGCTTCGCTTCCATAGCGGCGACAACAGGATCTGGGGGATTAATTTTGGCAGGTTCATTCCGCGGAAAAAAGAAGAGAGTTACTGGACGCCAATGCTTCGAAGTTACAGCTTTTTTGGGAGGCTCAAGATCTCCTCCTACGGCCACCTCGTAGGCCTTCCCAACATCTGCCACGGGAAAAGATCCCAGTTCATGCCCTATCTAATCGGAGGCAAGAATCAGGAGAAAGGGACCTCATTTGCCTGAAAAGAGATATCTTTGAGAAATCGACTATCGGCATCATGATTTTGAGTAAAGATTTACTTTCTTATTCTTTCACAAACGCATCTTACAATCGGGCTTCTGGGTTTGATTTCAATTTCGCTTTCGGCCAGAATATCCAGCATGATCAAAGCCACCTTTCTTTTCAATTACTAAGGCCCGGGCCGCACAAGCGGGGCAACCATTTTAGGCCGGGAAACATCTATATTTTTGAGGAGACGGGCGATGAAGAAATTGCTTTGGCCTGCGATGCCATTTCTTTATGTGGCGGCTTTTCTCAGCCTCTTGATATTCGCTGAAGAAAAAAAACGCCCTGCCGGATTCGATTTCTCCGGGTTAGAAAAGTTCCAACAGGTCATGTCTCTTTTGGAAAAGGATGCAGAGCCCTCCCCAGAAATGTGGGAAAAATTATTTGCGTCACCTGGATATGCTGCACTGACCAGAAGCGAATTCTCGCCGGAATTTTTCAAAAACATGTTCAGGCTGGCTTTCATGCCTTCCAGATCCGATGATCTTGCTCAATATCTGAGCGAGATAAAAGAATGGCGAAAAGCGATGCTCGAACACTATTTAAAAGTCAAAAAAAATTGACGATGTCGAATGTCCTCTCGTGGCTTTCGTTATTTTTGCCAACGATGCCCGAGGCTACTCGCCGGTGGTCATAGATGCTGTTAGAGCTATCGAATCCGACGGGGAGCTGGAGGATCTACTGGCCCATGAGTTTCACCATCATCTGAGAAACAAGCTTCTGTCTTTTGACTTGGATCGCGTCGAATTCGGAGATGAGAGCGTCATCTGGGTATTGAATCAGCTTCACTGCGAGGGGATCGCCGACCTCATCTCAGCGAAAAGCCTGTTCAAGGGAAAAGAATTCTTCAAATCAGAATATTATTTGGCCTATATAAAAAGCGACAGCATTATTCACCAAATTGACGCCATCTTCGTTCAGATCAGCAACTCTCCTAGCCAGGGAGAGACGCTCGGTCTTGAACTCAAAAAGATTCTTCCCCAGAGCGGGCATCCGACCGGATATTATATGGCTAAGACAATTCTAGAACAGAAGGGGAAAGGCGAGCTAATTAAAGGGGTCGGCAATCCTTTTGAATTTATAGAGCTTTATCAGAGAGCCGCAACAAAAAGAGGCCGGAAAACAGCGCTTTTCTCGGAAAAAACTCTGGAATTCATCAGGAACCTCGAAAAAAAATATATTAAAGAGTGAAACTTCTTTTACAGTCCGACCATCTAAGAAATGGAGGTTTTTAAGAATTATGGACCAGAAGCAAAGAAAGTATCTTCTTCAATTTTTTTTCACAATTGGATTGGTTTTGGGATCAATCATTGCAGCTTGTGGCTCCGTTTCCAGCCTCATTCCCCGGGAAATTTTATTCAAACAGCAAGGAATTTTTAATCCTCGGATATCTCCAGACGGAACTAAACTGGCATACATCGGATATTCGGAAAAAAATGTTCCCAATCTCTGGGTACGAACGGTCGGTCAGAAAGACGATCGCATGGTCACCAATGACCCGCGTCAAGGAATCTTCCAGTATGATTGGAGTATTGATAGTCATTTGATCCTTTATCTTCAAGACAGTGCCGGAGATGAGAATTTCCATCTCTTCTCCCTGGATTTAACAACTGGATTAGTTAGAGATCTGACAGCCTTCAAAGGGATCAAGGCTCAGAATCTGGCCACAGCCCGGGTTAGACCTGACGAGGTTTTGATTGGCTTAAATATCCGTGACCGACGCATTTTTGACATGTATCGGGTTAATTTGAAAACAGGGGCACTGGTTCTGGATACAGAGAATCCCGGCGATGTTCGCTGGTGGCTCACCGATTCGAATTTTATCATCCGGGCCTGTGTTGCTATAAGTCCAGAGGACAGCAGCATGCTCCTCCGCGTCCGGGATGGCTACGGCAAGCCCTGGCGGAATTTAATCGTCTGGCCCTTTGGAGAGAGCGGAGTGGTGGAAGGATATGGAAGCGAACTGGCCATTGCTTTTACTCCCGATGGAAAAGCTCTCTATGTCCAGTCGGCTCTTCATTCCGACACAACGCAACTGATTAAAATGGAACTTGAAACGGGAAAAGAACTCGAGGTTATCGCTTCCCATCCCAATGCCAACATCTGGAATACCATAGACCTTACTCTCTATTCTCATCCCCAGATTTTGATAAGCCCGGAGAATGGGAATATTCAGGCCGTCGCTTTTGATTATCAGAAGCCGGAGTGGAAAGTATTAGATTCGGGTCTACTAGCAGACTTTGAGTTTTTACAGAAGGATTTCCAGGGTGTTCTGACAATTGCGAGTCGGGATCTGCGGGATAAGGACTGGATTATTGGCTATATTAAAGACAATAAGCCAATGACTTATTATATCTACGAAAGGGGAACTAAAAGACTCCAGCTTCTTTTTGATCTCCCCCAGGGAATCAAAGATCTGAGCTTTGCGCCCATGAAACCGATCCTTATCAAAGCCCGGGACGGGCTGGACATTCCCTGTTATCTGACGTTACCGGAAGGCATTCCTTCTAAAAATCTGCCGATGGTCTTATATGTGCATGGCGGACCCTGGTCTAGAGACGAATGGGGATTCGACCCGACTGTTCAGTGGCTTGCCAACCGCGGTTACGCTGTGTTGCAGGTCAATTACAGAGGTTCTGAGGGTTTTGGCAAAAGGTTTATGAATGCGGGCAATGGACAATGGGGAGTTGGCTCGATGCAGCATGATTTAACAGATGCAGTCAGGCAGATGATCAAACAAGGAATCGCAGATCCAAAACGCATCGCGATCATGGGAGGGTCCTATGGAGGCTACGCCACTCTGGCAGGCTTGGCCTTTACTCCGGAATTGTACGCCTGCGGCGTTGATATGTTTGGTCTTTCTAATGTCCAGTCCGCATTTAAGTCATTTCCTGATTTCTGGAAACCGCTTAAAACCCGCTGGATTCGGCGCGTGGGCGATGTGGAAAATGATAATGAGCTTAACCAGCGAATATCGCCTTTGTTCCATATTCAAGACATTCGGGCACCTCTTTTAATTGGACATGGAGCAAATGATCCCCGGGTAAAAATCCAGGAATCTGAGCAGATCGCACGCGTGATGAGAGAAAACAAATTGCCGGTCATTTTTGTCGTCTATCCTGATGAAGGGCATGGATTTTATCGTGCAGAAAATATTATGGATTTTTACGGCCGGGTGGAAGAATTCCTCGCCAAATATCTGGGCGGCCGTTGTGAACCCTGGAAAAAAATTGAAGGCTCCTCCGCCGAACTGCGCTAGTCTGAGAAATCCAAGAGGAAACGCCATGAAAAAGATACCATGTTTGCTTTTATTCTCAATACTTATTCTCATGGAATCCTCTTTCTTCTTACAACATGCTACAGGAACGATTTGCATTAAGAAAAATTATGATCCACGTGTTTATAACCAACAGGAAATAGCCAAGAGAGACGAGCAAGAAGACGATAAATTTCGTACCTTACTATCGCCAGATAATAAATTAACCCTAGTCAGGCACCCTGAAGCAGAAGACGGCAGTAGCTTCCCTGGATATGGCAAACTTACATCGCTACCTCCTTATAATCCGAATTCAAAAAAATACTCAGAAGTCGATTTACGTTATAGCGATCTGTCACTGCTGGATCTCAGAGACATGTTATCCGTTTTGATGCATGCTGATTTTGATACTAAAACCAGATGGCCGGAAAAACTGCCCGGGACTTTTAATCCTAACCGGATTATGGAGTTAGGTAAAAATCCAGGACTTAATGTAAGATGGCTGCATCAAAGGGGAATCACGGGCAAAGGAGTCGGCATCGCCATCATCGATCAAGCTCTTCTTGTTGACCATGTCGAATACAAAGACAACTTAAAAATGTACGAAGAGATTCATTGGCCTAAAAAACTAAATTTTGCGCAAATGCATGCTTGTGCGATCGCCTCCATCGCGGCAGGTAAAACAATTGGAGTCGCACCCGGCGCGGACCTCTACCAGATCGCAGAGCAGCATCTTCTCGGATATTCAGAAAAAACTGGTATTAATGCCGATTTCACCTGGCTGGCAAAGTCCATCGACAGGATAGTGGAGGTGAACAAAATATTATCGGCGGGGAAAAAAATAAGAGTCATTTCAATTTCTAATGCGTGGGATATTGGTTGGGCTTCTCAATTGAAAGGATACAAAGATCTATGGAGATCGATTGAGGAGGCAAAAAAGGAAGGTTTGTTCATTGTCTCCTCAACTTTAAATGAAACTCACAATTTTAATTTTCATGGCCTCGGCCGCAATTCTTTAAGCGATCCTGATAACGTTTTATCCTATGGGCCAGGGCTATTCTGGTCAAAAAGCTTTTTTGAAGCCGGAGAAAATGCTCTTATCCTAGGAAAATACCTAATGGTGCCAATGGATTCAAGATGCACAGCAAGTCCGACAGGAAAAAATGACTATGTATTCTATTCTCAAGGCGGATTGAGTTGGGCTATTCCTTATATTGCTGGATTATATGCCCTGGCTTGCCAAGTAAAGCCCGATATCAATCCGGAGATTTTCTGGGCCGAGGGCGTAAGAACAGGCGACACGATAGAAATAGAAAAGAATAATAAGAAATATAGGTTTGGCACGATTGTTAATCCAATAAAACTGATAGAAAGCATTGGCAAAATTAAGCTTTTTTCTTAAGTTCAATTCATAAAAAAATGGACTTCTAACATTCATTCCAAGGAGGAAAAAGCAATGAATTTTTTCAGTGTCAAAGAGCTGCAAAAAAAGAAAATCAGGCAGTTAAAGCTTCATCAAGATAAAAAGGAGAAAGATGCAGAAAACGCTATTGTCTGAACTAGAAAAGCACAGTTTTAAAGGACAAATTGTTTCGGCGCTCCACCTTATTCATTTAGAAGAGGAAATAGAAGAGAAGCGCAGCCAGGGATTTTTCGATGAAGTATTGTATAAGGAATATCTTTCTGGTTTTAAGTTTAAACCCCCGGAGATCTTGCCCGATGCAAGATCGATTATTGTCGTCGCTTATCCTCAACCTCAAATCCGGATCATCTTCAATTGGAAAGGAAAATTATATCCTGTTATCCTCCCTCCAACCTATCTGCACTCTCCAGATAGCCGAGTTGAAAAAATCCTTTTCAAGATTCTCCTTCCTCAAGGATATTATGCAGCCAAAGCAACATTGCCTTTAAAGCTTCTCGCAGTAAAAAGCGGGCTCGGTTTTTATGGAAAAAATAACATCTGTTATGTGGAGGGGATGGGGAGCTTCCACCGGCTAATGGCATTTTATTCAGATTTTCCTTGTTCCGAAGATTCTTGGATTGAGGAAAGAACAATGGAAAGCTGCAACAAATGTGTTGCCTGCCAGCGCAGTTGTCCTAGTGGAGCCATCATGCCTGAACGCTTTCTTCTCCGGGCCGAGCGATGTCTAACCTTTCTCAACGAGGGCCCGCGAGATTTTCCCTCCTGGGTAGATCCCGGTTGGCACCACTGTCTTGTTGGCTGCCTTTATTGTCAAAGGGTTTGCATCCAGAACAAAAACCTGCTGGGCTGGGTTGAAGAGAAAGCGAAATTCTCAGAGCCAGAGACCGAGTTCATTCTTGAGAACCCGCCTTTTGAACGTCTGCCTTCCAAAACCCAAAAAAAACTTGAAGAACTTGACCTTGTCGAATATTATAAGATTTTACCGCGTAACTTGCGCGCCCTTCTCTAAAGCGGGCTTTTATTATTCCTGGGCAGAGATCCTACTTTTGCGTTTTGGGAAGAATCAGGATTAATTAAGAGGATTTGACCAGATGAGGAAACTTGGCAACGATCTTTGATTATTTATAGTTTCTTGTAATGAAATACAAAGGGAGGGATAAAATCAAGAATGTCAACGATTCTTAAAGACTTATTTGTCAAAGGGAAAATCATTTTTTATATTGTAAGGGGAATAAGCTTTTTATTCTGTTTCACCCTCGGCGCATTGTCCACGATTGTTTTCTCAGTGGCCATCATATATTTTGGAAAGTCCAGCGGGGTATCATTGGCGGATAAACTGGGCTATCTCTTCACGGCCATAGGTCTGACGACAATAGCCGTTGTGGTTTTAGACCTGGCCGTGACTGTCTATCGAGAGATGGTAACATCAGAAGGAGAAAAGAGACATCCCTTCCGCGTCAGAGGAAGCTTGACCAGGTTCATGATGATGGTGATCATAGCAGTTTTAATCGAAGGCCTTATCATGCTCTTTAAATTCAGCGAAACAGATAGGCTCCACGCCCTTCCTTATGTCATCCTGATTTTTGCTGGGGCCTTGCTTTTGATTATCGGCCTTGGAATCTACCTCAAGCTTACCATTCCTGTAGAAAAAATGTTAGAAAAAGATGAGCTACATTGACTTTGCCGACCTCAACATCTGAACGTAAACTGCCAAAACCCAGAGAGAAACGATGGGCGCCATCTCAAAACCCGGCGGGTTGGGTGCAGTCCAAATATTTAAGACAGCAGTGATTCCAAACAAGAAAATTCCTAATGCTCCAAATATTTTTCCAAAGCATTTGCTTTTAAGCATAGCCAAGCCCAGAAGAATCCAGGCGGTGAAGAAAAATGTGTCAAAAGCTAAATCTATGCCTATATCAAAATTGCGAAGACCCCTATAT
>Ga0315280_10001342_pt1 | contig 42619 bp, 32 predicted proteins | sample YL17G06_40_MG_FD_203697 | JGI IMG/M metagenome (GOLD analysis project Ga0315280, IMG submission 203697) | Sediment microbial communities from Yellowstone Lake, YNP, Wyoming, USA - YL17G06_40 | ecosystem: Environmental > Aquatic > Freshwater > Lake > Sediment | place: USA: Wyoming | collected...
CAAGAATTTGGCCCACTTCTGCATGGAGGTGTGTCCTTTCGACCTCATCCAGGCTATTATAGAGAAATCTCTGATACAGAATATGTCGAAAGAGATAAATCGAGAGATGTAATTTCTCCAGCTGCCGCATGCCTTTGGCCGAGACCAGATGGTGGCGTTTGTCCAGTTCATTGCTGAGGAGCCTGATCAGCTTCCGCGTTTCGAGTTCCTCCAATTGGGCCACAACCTCGGCCGTGAACTCTTCCCCTTCGACGCTGGCGAAGGTCAGGATTTCGCGCAGTCTGCCGCTTAAGCGGCCTATCCGTTCCTCTATCACTGCGTCCACCCGAGCCGGAAGCGCATCCCAGTTGAGGTCTGGACCTTCGACCCAGCGGCTTGCGTCGTCCTTAACCAACAGAGCTCGATCCTGCATCTCCCGCAACAATTCGACGGTAAAGAGGGGATGGCCTTTGGTCTGCTTAAAAAACGTCTCCCGAAAGGCTTGGCCCAACCGGTTTGGCTCGGTATCGATCAACGCATCGACAAACTTTCGGTCTTCCCCTTCTCCGACTTCTACTTCGATGTCGCCATAATCGCGCTTAAGTTCGTGGACGACGGTCTCGAGGGGATGCCGGACATCGCCTCTTCCTAAGGCGACTTCATCCGAGCGAAAAGCTCCGACGATCAGGATCCGGCTGCCGGCGATCCGGCGGCCAAGATGGAAAAGCAAGCTGGCCGATCCGGCATCGACCCACTGGAGGTCGTCGAGAACGAGAAGCAGCGGCTTTTCTTGGGCAAGAGCCGCCAACACCCTGGTGTATTGCTCAAAAAGGTTGCTCTGCTGGAGCGTTGAATCAGGCGGAAGAAGAGACTTTCGCTCGACGAGTTTTTTCAATCGGACTAGCCAATCTGTCGAAACACTTGAAATAGCTTCGGCGCGTGATAATAAGCCTCCGCCCTGAACAAAGACATTGACGAGGTCTGGGCCCTGATCAATGATAGCTTTACCCGTTTCGGGAAGGAGGTTCCAAAGACGATGGGCATGGTCCCTCGTTATCCTGCCGGCTGCCCACTTCGCTTCGACATCGCCCGTTAAGAGGGCGAGCAGCTCGATAAACGGCAGATAGGGATCTCCGATTCCGGTATGGGCGTTGCCTTTTCCGCTGGCGACAATCAAGTCTGGATGTATCTCTTGTGCCCTCCGGCAGAATTCTTGAGCGAGGGCGGTCTTGCCGCTTCCGGCTTCTCCGGTGACAAAAACGACCTGGCCGTTTCCTGATATGACTTTTTCAAGAAAGGCATTCAGCTTCTTAATTTCCTGCTCTCTGGCTACAAAGACAGGTTTCTCTTTCTTGGCGATCTCTTCTTCGGTGAGAAATGCCGGGACTCGAGGTCTGGCTGCAGTCGCTGTTACACCAGTGCCTTTTTCAAGGCTGTCCAGTTCTTGGAGGAGCTCCTGGGCCGATTGATACCGCTCCTCTTTGTCCTTGGCCAGGCATTTAAGGATGACGGCGCTGAGTCCCGAAGATAAGCGGGGATTGACTTCCCTGGGGTCGGGGGGAAGTTCGCCCTTTTGCTTAAGGACGACACTCAGTGCGGTGTCGCCGGTAAAAGGCACTTTCCCCGTCACCATCTCATAGAGGATGACACCCAGGGAATAGATATCCGAACGCAGGTCAACGTCGAATCCTTCCGCCTGCTCCGGCGACAAATAATCAGGCGTCCCGATGATCATTCCTGTTTGAGTGAATCCCTTGGCTTGGAGAAAGCGGGATATTCCAAAATCCATGATCTTGGCATTTTCATCTTGGTCGAGCATGATGTTCTGAGGTTTCAAGTCCCTGTGGACAATGCCCAGATTGTGCGCCTCCTCCAGTCCTGAACAGATTTGTTTGGAGATACGGATGGCTTTTTCTGTGGGCAAAGAACCTGCTTTCTGTATAAGGCTCTTCAAACTCACCCCGGAAACATACTCCATCGTAATGAAGAAAATCGCTTTTTCTTCATGTAAATCGTACATCCGGCAGACATTACGGTGGCTGATTTTTCGGGCAAACTTCAGCTCATTCTTGAAACGCTCGATGGTGTCCTCGTCCTCTGCAATTTCGGGTTTAAGCAGCTTGAGGGCCATCTCCTCGTCCAATTTTTGATCCTTGACTCTATAGACCCGGCCCATTCCCCCTTTTCCCAGCTCCTCAAGGATCAGGTACCTTCCGGCAAATAGAGCGCCGGTTTTCAGTCCTGGTTTTGGGATTTCCATGGTCATGGTCGGAGAAGCGGAGATTTCTTTACCCGGAAATAATTGTGTCCCGCACTCGCGGCAAAACCGGGAGCTTGCGGCATTCTCAGAGAGACATTTTGGGCAGTTCATCTCCCTTGTCTCCTTAGGGCTATTTTTTAACATAAAGATAACAACAATACGTAAGGGTGTCAATTGAAGAGGGGAAGAGCTTTTTTTAACATCTTTACATATCCCGCTTATCCTTATAAAATAGAGACTCAAAATATTCTTTGATCGTGTAAGAAAGGAGGCCCTTATGAAGGGTGATAAAAAACTGATTGATACTTTGAATTTCCTTTTGGCCGATGAGCTCACCGCCATCAACCAGTACATGGTTCATTCCGAGATGTGCGACAACTGGGGCTATCAAAAGCTCCACAAGGCCATCGAAAAACGGGCCATTGATGAAATGAAGCATGCCGAGAAACTCATCGGCCGGATCCTGTTCCTGGAGGGCATTCCGATCGTCAGCAACCTGAAGAAGATGACTATCGGCGCCGAGGTGCCTAAAATGATGGTCAACGACCATTTTCTTGAATCCGGCGCCATCAAGTCTTACAATGCCGCCATCAAGCTGGCCGGGGATGTCAAAGACTTCGCCACCCGCGAAATTCTTGAGAGCATTCTCAAGGATGAGGACGCCCATATCGACGGCATCGAGGAGACACAGGATCAGATCCAGCAGATGGGCCTGTCCGTCTATCTGACCACCCAGGTCGGATAAGGTCTTGTTTCGGGCGGCCTTGCCTTCCGGGCCAGGTGCTTGATTCTAATGAGAAAAGGCTGAGTTGCCTTCTTCGAATCAAATAAGAGGTAAGAAACATGTGGTGGGATCATTGGCCATGGATGTTCGTTGGCTTTTGGGGCTTATTCTGGGTCGCCCTGGTTGTTGGGTTCGTCTTTCTCGTCAAGTGGATTGCCGGTCAGGGACGGCCGGGGCAGACGCCGAAAAAGGATGATGCCCTCGATATCCTGAAAGTCCGCTATGCCAGGGGCGAGATCAACAAAGAGGAATTCGAGCAGAAGAAAAAAGACCTCATGTCTTAACAGCCTCAAGCTTCAGCGGAAGACCCTCTCGCCCAAAACGCTCAATACTTGACCGAACAGCCATACGGCTGGGAAGTCGCCACTGTCACCGGCCTGCCCGCCAGAATCTCATCGAGAGCGCTTTCGACGAAGTTTTTTGCGGTGGCGATATCGGCGATGTCCGTGGAGGGCGTGTCGTCAATGGCCCCGTCATAGACGAGAACGCCGGCGGCATTGATAATGAACATGTGCGGCGTGGTTTTGGCTCCGTAGAGCTTTCCGACCATCCCCTGGGTATCAAGCAGGACGGCTGTCGGTGCGGCCCCTTTTTCCCGGACGAAAGAATTCGCTTCCTCGGGCGTGCAGTAGCCCTGTTTTCCCGGGGCTGAAGAAATGACCGCAAACCAGATCGCGCCTTTATCTGTATAGTTCTTCTGGAGCTTCTGCATGTTGCCGCTGTCATAATGCTTCTTGACGAAGGGGCACTGGCGGTTGAGCCACTCGAGGACGACGATCTTGCCTTTGTAGGAAGCCAGGTTTTGCGTCTTCCCGTTTGAATCGGCGGCTGTAAAATCCGGAGCTTTTTCGCCGATAACGGCATCTCCGGAATAAACGTGCGGAACCAAGAGAAACGCTGCCAACGCCCAGATAGTCAGCTGGGAAAGAATGGCTTTGCTCATTTTTTCGACTCCTCGCTGATGGAATGGATAGTCTCCAATTTCACGTTGACCCGAATGGCCTGCTGGCCGCGGGTCTCCCCCCAGCCCGTGCTCGAAAAGAGGACTCCTTGAATCCTGGCCGGCCACTTTCTCCAGAACTTTGACCTTTGCGCCTCGAGGACGAACCCGGCCTCGGTCTTTTTCGTAGCCTGAGGTTCAACATAATCGATGAGCTCGCTCTGTTCCGGGAAGAAATAAACATCTTTAGGCTCTGTCTTGACGCCGGCCGGGGGACTCAGGAAAAGATGAACAAGATTGTCCTCAGCCGAAGCGCTGACTTTCCAGGCCGAGGAATTTTCAGGGATTTTCTGCCGGGTCTTTTTGAACTGGCCGGACCAGAGGACCTCCACCTTTGGATTTTCATCCTTAACGGGAAGTCTCACCATCATGTCTGCTCCGCCCGGCAGGCATTCTTCCAGGCAGGCCAGCCATTTTACAGAAGCTGCCAGGCTTATGCTGGCCCCCGCCTTCAAGGTGGCCGGGGGAGCGATCTCTGTGAGCAGCCAGACTTCATCCTCGTATCCATAATTAACGTCCAACCCCAGCAGAAATATCTCGGGATAAGGCCATTGAATCTCCCCGGCCGTAAAACCCGGCGGAAGCTTCCACTCGATCTTCGTCCGTAAGCCCGAATCCCCCGGGTTCTTCCAATAGGTATGCCAGCTATCCTCCATCTGAAGGCGGAGAGCGACACAGAAAGGCTTTCCCGGCTGGACAGAGAGGACTTCAGGTACGAGCTGCGCCCGGACGGGCTGGGGTTGGGCCCGAAGAGCGGGGAGAGGCTGGAAGGCCGAGACAGTCAACACCAAAATAACGGCTGAATATCTCATGGCTATATCTACTTTTATCATAGGAATAATAGGATTTCAACCTATTTCCGGAAGAAAAAGAGTGGCGAATTCGTCAAAACAATAGTATCATGCGGAATTCGCCTGATGGACTGTAGACACAGACGTCTTTTTATGAGAGGAGGAAAAAACTGATGAAAAAGTCTGTCTTGTCTCTGCTTCTTGTCTTTTTCTTGGTATTGACTCTGGGCGCGCAAGCGCCTCAACAAGCGCAGCAGCCGAAACCCGAAGATATTCTTAAGAATCTGGTGCTTGTGGAAAAACCCCAGGCGGTTTCCGAAAAAGTGAAAATGGGGTTTGAGTCCATTACCGCCAAGGATTCGTTGGCGCTGCTTTCTTATCTTTCTTCAGACCTGCTCGAAGGAAGAGAAACGGCGACCAGGGGTTATGATCTCGCTGCTGAATATGCTTCCTCCCTTTTGGCCCTGTGGAAGCTTAAACCGGCCGGCGATACACCCTCGCTGGGCCGCTTTCAGATGATGAGGCGCATGGGAGCCGAAGCCCCGCCCTCATCTCCTCCGGAAAAAAGCTATCTCCAGGGACTGGCCCTGAGAGAGATTTCGGATGTTTCGACGGAGATCACCCTTAACGTTAAAACGGGAGCTGAGAGCAAGACGCGCAGTTTCCTGTCGGGGATTGATTTCACGAATATGACCTCCACTGCCGGGTCGATTGAAGCTCCGGTGGTCTTTGCCGGCTATGGCATCACTGAAAAAGAGATCGGCTGGGATGATTTCAAGAATCTCGATGTCAAGAGGAAAATCGTCTTGATTATTTCCGAAGCACCGGGAAAAGATGACCCCAAGTCTCCTTTTCAGAAGAAAGAGCTCAAGGACAAGTATTTTCCGCCCGCCGGCCCGTTCATGCGGTATCAACGCGGCGGTTTTAACAAGGCCCAAGAGATTGCCAAACTCGGAGCGGCAGCGGTTCTGCAGGTACAAAATTCTGTCAGCGACGCCGATATGTTCAAAGGGTTGGCCACACCCAGAAGAGTGTCCGATGACCGGCCGATCATCGATAAGCCGCGGAGGCGCCTGCTGATTCCCGGCGCCGGCCCGGAGATGCCCTGGGAAAGTTCGCCCGTCATTACCATTACGCGGGAGATAGCGGACGCTATCCTGGAAGGCACGGGACAGAAAATAGATAACCTGAAGAAGAAAATCGAAGACACCTACAAACCGGCCTCCCTGGAACTGCCTGGCACCAGGCTGACTCTGGCGACGACAGCCAAGACCACCTTGGTCACCAGTTCCAATGTCTTGGCCTACATCGAAGGCTCTGACCCGAACCTGAAAAATGAGTTCGTCGTGATCGGCGCTCATCTCGACCATCTGGGTAAATGGGATGGTTACGTTTTCAACGGAGCGGACGACAATGGCTCCGGCTCGGTCGGTGTCCTCGACCTGGCCAGGGCGTTCGCGGCCAACCCTGAAAAACCCAAACGTTCCATTCTCTTCTGCCTCTGGACGGGCGAGGAAGAAGGGCTTCTGGGCTCGCGTTATTATGTCCAGAACCCCGCTTTCCCCCTGGCCAAGACGGTGGCATATATCAACCTGGACATGATCAGCCGTCCCTACGACGAAAGAGGCTTGGGCCGTATGGCCCGGATGATGAATATGCCGGAGACTCAGGACTTGTTCAAGAAAATCCGGCCGGCCAGTTTCATTACGGCATCATTCTCGGCCGGCGGCGGTTATGGCGATATCGTCAAAAATGCCGATGAGTTTGTGGGACTGGATGTATTCCTCCGCGAGGCCGGAACTCAAGAACGGGGCATGGGCGGGAGCGATCATTCTTCCTTCGCTTCGGTGAAAATCCCCTATGTCTTTTATATGGCCGGAATGACCGAAGACTACCATCAGACCAGCGACAGCGTGGAAAAGGTCAGCGGCGAGCTCATCGAGAAAGTGGCCAGGTTGACCTATCTGACGGCTTACGCCTTGGCCGATAAATAAGGCAGGGGTTCAGAGCGTCCGAGCGGCGTCTTTAAGTCCGGCCCGCCGTGCGGCCATTCATGGTCAGGCTTATGACTGTCCCATTTTCGCCCGGGTTGAATTGAACCTCCGCCAGGCGGGCCAGGCCGATATCGTAGCCGATAAATTCTGTGGCGGTCCGGGGCAGGAATTTGCACTGGAGCGGAATGGCCGGGACCCTGATTCCCAGAAGACCCCGCGGTCCCCAGATGTATTGAATCGTCTCCGTCCCCTTTTCGAACTCAAACTCGACAAAAGTGGTCGCATCACTCTCGAACGGAATCGTGCCGAGCACCCGGAAGCTCTTGTACGGCCCGAACATATCCTGCATTTCCTGCCACATCCTCTTTTGCCTCGACTGGATGCGCTCCAACGGCACCCTGCCGCCGAATGCTTGATGGAGCGCTTGGTAATCGCCCTGGACCGTTTTTTCAACGATGGCGCCCGTCCGGCCGCTGAGCTCGGCATATTTGGGATTGTCCAGGTCTGCGCCCATGAGGAGGCCTATGGCATCTTGTCCTTCAGCGGAAATAAAAAGTCCGCCTGCCCCCGTCTTGACCTTGAACTTCGACCCCGAAGCAAGCTTGTATTCGCCCGCGAATTTAGCCAGTTCCCGGGGATCGCCCGGCTCAAGCCGCGGAGGGGCGGTCACGTCTCCCCCAAAAACTATCTTCTCGATTTTATCCTTCAGCTTGAAGATGAGGGCCGAGCCGTCGGGCGACTGGTTCGAGAAAAGCATGACGAAAATGTCCGGCTCGACAAACCAGCGGCAGTCGGCGCTGTTTCCCAGCGTGCTGCCGCCGTCGTGCTGGATGAGCGTCCCGTGCGGGCTCTTGATCACGTCCCAGCCGCAGGCATAGTCGTTGAGCACCGGCGTCCAGAGCGTCTTCTTGGCCTCGGCCGAGAGGACCTCATTGTCTTTGAGGGCCCGGTTCCATTTGAACATGTCATCAGTCGTGGACAAGATTCCCCCGTTGCCGAGAAGGTTCCAGTAGGGGTAAGGCTTATCGAGAGGGACGCCGTTATCCGTATCCCCGGCATACCAATGGGCGATGACTTTGTCTTCCCAGTGCGGGAGCCGGTAGCCGGTGTTGAGCAGGCCGGCCGGTTTGAACAAATATTCGGACAAAAATTCCTCGTATTTCCGGCCGCTCGCTTTTTCAACGACGGCGGCCAGCAGGCTGTAACCGGCGTTCGAATAGAAGAATTCCGTCCCAGGCTCTGAGCGCAAGGGCTGGGCCAGGATTTTTTTGACTGTGTCGTCGCGCTCGGCGATCTCATAATCGCCGCCCACGTCCCCGCCGATGCCAGAAGTGTGAGTCATGAGCTGGTGCAGGCTGATTTTTTGCTTAGCGGGGGGAACGTCGCTGAGGAATTTGCCCAAGGTATCTTCTGCGCTCAGTTTTCCCATCATTTCGAGCTTCAGGATGCCCGCCGCCGTGAACTGCTTGGTGATTGAGCCGACGCTGAAAACAGTTTCTGAAGTGTTCGAAATTCCCTTGTCCCGGATAGCCAGGCCATAACCCTTATTAATCAATATCTCTCCGCCTTTGGCCACAAGAATCGCGCCTGAAAACCCAAAAGGGGTGACCGAGGTTAGATATTCGTCGATTTTTTTGGCGGTGGCTGCACGCGCTGGTTCTTTTGGCCCGGCCTGACTTCGCGCTGCCGGGAGTGAACCGGCAGTCATCAAGTCGAAACTCATCAGGGAAAACAGAACACTCAAGCCTGCGATTGATTTCTTCATTTCATTCTCCTTACAATCAGAACTATTTTAACACACCGGGCGTTGCTTTCAGGAATCATTGGGGACACGAAACAAATAGGCGAAGACAAAAGGGAGGTTCATCGCCCAATTCACCACCAAGGTCGAGGTGGTGCTCTGGAAGGACGGTAAAGCCTATGGAGTCGAGGAAACCGAGGACGGTTTCAAAGTGGTCAAAAGATACGTGCTGGGGGACGTTCCCTAAGGTGCCACCCTTGTGTGCTTCCTCGCCAATCTCTCGAGCCGGACGACTGTAACTTCTCTGAAATCTCTAATTACGAGCTCTGTCCCGTTGAGTCTTTCCGCGGGAAGAGTCGTGGCGACGCCGATGACTTTCATCCCGGCGCTGAGCCCCGCTTGAATCCCTGCCAGAGAATCTTCAAACACGACGCAGGCTTCCGGTGGACACCCAACCTTCCGGGCAGCGGCGAGATAAATCTCCGGGTCCGGCTTGCCTTTTTTGACCTCGGAAGCATCTACCACGGCATCAAACCAGGACCGGATCTTCAGTCCATCCAGGACAAAATCGACGTTCTTCTTGGGAGCCGAGGTGGCAACGACGGTCCGGACGCCCCTCTTCCTCAGTGTCTTCAAAAGGTCGAGAAGGCCCGGCAGGGGAGCCATATCCTGAGCGTAAATTTCCCGGTAAAGCCCCTCCTTCTCTTCGCTCCAGCGCGCCACCTCCTCCGCCGCAGCCTGCCGCCCGAAAATAAGGCCCATGATGTCTTTATTGGTTTTTCCGAAGTGCGGGGTCACATCCCCGATTTTCAACCCGGGAGAATGCCTTTTTAGAAACGTTTCCCAGGCCTTGGTATGATGGGGCATATTGTCGACAATCACCCCATCCATATCAAAGATCACGGCGCACGCCTTCAACGAGACCGTCTTTCTTTTCGAGCGTTTCTCGGGCATGGGTATCTCCACGGACGCCTCTGGGTGGCATGTATATCATAAAAAGAGGATGGCTCTCAATGGGGGGACCAGTATCTCCTCCCCGTCGCTGGGACAGACCGTGCTTGAACCGGCCGATTTTGTTATGATATAAAGTTAAATCTGCCTTCTGAGGATTGGAATCCCCAAACGCCGGAGAGATCCGCTATCCCCGGGGGAGGGGATTTGGGTGGAAGCCCGGGTCAAAGAATGCCCAGAATTGTCGATTATGGTGAGTTGAAGGAGAAAGACTACCTCGAGATGGGGTTCACGTCCGGCCTCGAGATCCATCAGCAGCTTAAGACCGAGAAAAAGCTGTTCTGCCGCTGTCCGGCCGGTGATTACTTCGAGGAGTATCACGCCGAAGTGCTCAGACACATGAGGCCGACCCTCTCGGAGCTCGGAGAGTATGACGGCACGGCCCTGATGGAATTCAAGACCCGCAAGGAAATCATCTATCAATTGAACAAGAACAACGTCTGCACCTACGAGATGGACGATACCCCGCCTTTCGAGCTCAACCAGCGAGCTCTCGACATCGCCCTGGAAATGACTCTTTTGCTGAAGTGCAATATTGTCGGCGAACTCCATATCTCGCGGAAGCAGTACCTCGACGGCAGCATTCCGGCCGGGTTCCAGCGCACCACCATCCTCGGTACGGACGGGTGGATACCCTACCTGGACCGCCGCATCAACATCCGGCAGCTTGGGCTCGAAGAGGATGCCTGCCGGGAGGTGAGCGACAAGGGGCATCGGCGAGTCTATAAAACCGACCGCTTGAGTATCCCTTTAATCGAAACCGTAACCTATCCCGACATGCGAGCCCCCTGGGAAGTGGCCGAGGTCGCCGAGATCCTGCGGGAGCTGGCCAGATACACCGGCAAGGTCAGGACAGGAATCGGCCGGGCCCGGCAGGATGTCAACGTGAGCGTTGAAGGGGGAACCAGGGTTGAGATCAAAGGCGTGTCCAGGATCCCCTATATTCCCTCCTTAACCCACTTTGAGGCTTTGAGGCAGTGGAACCTCCTTGAGCTCAGGGAAGAGCTGCACAGAAGAGGGATAAGCAGGCAGACACTGAAGTCAGCCGCCGGGGAGGTTACCGAAATACTCAAAAATACAGACTTTGCGCCTGTCCGCCGGGCTCTGGAAAGGGGCTGGCGTGTCATGGCCGTCAGTCTTACCGGGTTCGGGGGCATCCTTACCTTCCCGCTTCAGCCGGGAAGGGACCTGGCCTCCGAAGTCTCGGACAGGGTCAGGGTCATCGCCTGCCTGGATGAACTTCCCAATATCATCCACAGCGAAATGAAGGACAATCCCCTCTCGTCTCCGGAATGGCGGAATATTGCGTCAGCCCTGGGCAGTGGAAAGAACGACGTCATCGTCCTCGTCTGGGGAGATAAAAAGGATTCGGATACCGCAGTCGGAGAGATCATCATCAGAGCCGGAGAGGCGGCTATGGGTGTGCCCAGCGAAACGCGCCAGGCTTTTCGCTCCGGTATCAACGGGTTCGAAAGGATCTTGCCCGGACCCGACAGGATGTACCCCGACACGGACATGCCTCCTGTGGAGCTGTCCGAGGAGCGGATCGAAAACGCCAAAACCCAGCTGCCGCTCACGCCCTGGCAGCGGCGGGAATATTACCGGAAACTCGGCCTGCCCTCTGAAATCAGCGAAAGGCTGGTCCTCGACGATAATGCCGGTCTTTTCCAGCGCATCGTTGAGACTTATCCTCTCGACCCCAAGCTGGCGGCGGTCGTCCTCACCCAGACACTGAAGCACATGCACAGGAACGGGGTCCCCGTTTCCTGCCTCAAGGATGAATCCCTGACCGGGCTGTTCGAGCGGTATGCCGACGGAGAATTCGCCAGGGAAGCCTTCCCCGTGGTTCTCCAGACCATGGCGACCGATGGGGGAGACGCGGGCGCAGCCCTCAAGACGCTGCGCCTTCACCGGCTTGAAGAAAAAGAGGTTCAGGATATGGTTGAAAAGATGGTCGTGATTCACCGGGACCATGAGCCTCAGGACCCGGACAAGAAATTCCGCTTTCTTATGGGGGAGCTGATGGGGGACTTGAGAGGAAAGGCGCCGGGGAAAAAGGTCGCTGCCATGTTACAAAAGGCCATGGGAGCGATCCTTTGAAAGTTGAGATCTCGGAGGCAACGGAACGGTCATGAATGACATTTATAAAGGCTATCGAGGAGAAGCGCTCTCGCTCCTGAAGACCTGGGGCATTCGCGTCTGGAGCGACAGCGAAGTCATGACGACGCGGGGCAAGTTCACGGGAATCATCCTCCCGCGCTCTGAGACGGCGGACGATAAGCACGTCGTCCTCAAGCTCCGCAACGGCTACAACGTCGGCATCACCTGCGCAACGGTGACAGAGATCAAGGAGATCGGCTACAAAGAGGCCCACTACAAGGTCCCCGAGAGAGAGTTTCCTTACGACCCCCGGAAACCGCGGGTGAAACTGCTCGGTACAGGCGGAACGATCGCCAGCCGGCTCGACTACAGGACCGGGGCGGTCATCCCTGCCTTCACTCCCGGTGAGCTCTACGGCTCCGTTCCCGAGCTGGCTGACATCTGCAACCTGGAGACGGAAAAGCTCTATGGCGTTTTCAGCGAGAACATGGGACCGGAGCAGTGGGTCGGGACGGCCAGGGCGATCGGCCGGGAAATCGAGAAGGGTATCCAGGGCATCGTCATCGGGCACGGAACGGACACCATGCAGCACACCGCCGCCATCCTGTCTTTCATGGTCCAGGATTCGCCGGTTCCGATCGTTATGGTGGGGTCCCAGCGCTCCAGCGACCGGCCTTCCTCGGATGCGGCCTTGAACCTGATCAACGCCACCAAGACCGCGGCCGAGAGCGATATCGCCGAGGTCATGGTCTGCATGTTCGGTCCTACCAGCGACCAGTACGACCTGCTTCACCGTGGCACCCGCGTGCGCAAGATGCACTCCTCTTACCGTTCGACTTTCCGGACGATTAGCGACGTCCCGATCGCCATGGTCAGTCGGGAGAAGATCATCCCTCTTCGGGATGACTACAAGAGGAGACGCTCCGACAAGAACGTCAGGATCAACACGGTTTTCGAGGAAAAGGTGTCGATTGTTTATTATTATCCCAATATGAAGCCGGACATCATCGAGTCGTTGATTGACAACGGGTATAAAGGGATTGTCATTGCCGGAACCGGCCTCGGCCACGTTAATAAACCCCTGTATCCGTCGCTGAAGCGGGCCGTCGAGAAAGGCATTGCCCTGTACATGACCGTGCAGACCCTCTGGGGCTACGTGCAGATGTATGTCTATGACACGGGGCGGGATATCATGGAGTTGGGGGTAGTGCCTGCCGCCAACATGCTTCCCGAAGTCGCCTATGTCAAGCTAGGCTGGGCGCTCGGCCAGACTCATGAACTCGACAAGGTTAAAAACATCATGTTGACGCCGATCGCGGGCGAGATCACGGAGCGCGAACCTCACAACGGCTACCTGATCTACCAGGGAGGCATTCCCGAAGTCGAACGATTCGTCTCCAGCTACTGGAAATAGCATCCTCGGGGAGATGGCCTGGACTGGGCCTTTGCCCAGCAGCTTTCCCTTCGTGATCCATGAACATAACAAGCTAGATCCTGGAAGGCAGGTCTTGCTCGAAGCAGGCCCGGGGCAGGGAGTCCAGGTCCAGCCCTTCGTAAAATCTCTCGATTCTTACGGAAAGCGCCTGGATTGTCCTTAGGAGATGGGCCGGAAGGATGAGGGCGGTCCGGGCTGCCTCATCTTCATAGAGATTATGGTGGAGATAGGCCGGCTCAGTCTCACCGAACCAGATTTCAGCCTCCCAGGACCTCTGATCAAAAAATTCGGTCTTAAATTCTCTGTCAGCCAGCCCCAAATTGTCCCCTCCCGTGACATAGGCCAGAATGCCATGGTTGGAATTTGCCCGGCGGGCCAGATTGGCATACTGGCAGATATGCTCTCCGCCAAAGGCAACCGAGCGGATAGAAAAGACAAAATCGTCAACTCTCGAATCAATATAATCCTGAAGAATAAGGCGGTGGCTTTCCGAGCCTGCAGATTGGAGGGACTGCCGGTCCTCAATGATCCTGAAATTTCTTCCTCCTCGTCCCAGGCGCCGCTTGATGACAAGACGTCCCCTTCGCCAGAGGAACTTTTCCGCTTCTCCCATATTTCCGGGATCAAAGATCATTGTCTCCGGCATCGGCGCGAGCGGGCTCAGGATCTGATATTGAACCCATTTATCCTCGAGCCTCAGTCCGGGGTGCCAGGCGGACGGGAAAGGCCCCTGGCCGTCCATCCAGAGCTTGAAGGTCTTTAAGCTTTCTATAAAGGGGAGAGAGTTAAGATACTCCCTGAACGGCCGGCCATAGACTCTCTGCGAGACCTCTTCAATCCTGGAGAAAATATCGGAAGGTCTCTGAAGATAGGCCAGATGAGTCCGGTGATATTCCTCAGCTCCGCCGGGCAGCCCGACGTTCACTTCGAGGAGGAACGGTTTGAGATCGGAGCCGATAAGAAAATCTATTCCCAGGTACATAGAGCCTATTTTAAGACCGGCGGAGCGTCTCCACTTAACCGAATTTTTGGGGTGGGCTTATTATAATTCCGAACAAAGGCCCATTTCAATCTCGAAACACTTCGGATTGCCAATGCCGGGGAATAAACGTATAATTCAAAAACTTCGCTGATAATTTTTCGCAAGGAGGAGCGATTGAGCAGCAAGGATCAATTCCTCTCCCGTTGGGGATTTGTGGCGGCTGCTATCGGCATGGCCGTAGGCACGGGCAATATCTGGCGCTTTCCGCGGATGGCTGCCCAATACGGCGGCGGCGCGTTTATCCTGGCCTACACCCTGGCCCTCTTTTTGTGGTCTGTGCCGCTCCTGATGGCTGAAATGTCCATCGGACGCAAGACCCGGCGCGGACCGATCGGCGGCTTCCGCGATTTCCTGGGCCGCCGGTACACCTGGATGGGTGCCTGGATGGTCATGGTCTGCATGCTGATCACCTTTTATTATTCGGTCGTCACGGGCTGGTGCATCAAGTATTTTGTCCTGGCCGTCGGGGGGGCTTTCAAGGAAGGTGCGGATACGGCGGCCCTCTGGTCGAGCTTCCTCCATACGCCCGGCCAGACGTTGTTTTTTCATTTTCTGGCCATCGGGCTGTGCGGTTTCATTATCTATAAGGGCATTCATGGCGGCGTCGAGCGCGTGTCCAAGCTCATGGTCCCGGCGCTGTTCGTTTTTTTGATCGTGGCTGCGCTTCGGGCAGTAACGCTTGATGGCGCCGGCCAGGGACTTACCTATTTGTTCGTACCCGACTGGGCCAAGCTGGCGAAACCGGCCACTTGGCTTCAGGCCTTTACCCAGTCGGCCTGGTCGACGGGCGCAGGCTGGGGACTGCTCCTCACCTACGCCGTTTATACAAGCCGCAAGGAGGATATTCCCCAGAACTGCCTGATGGTCGGGTTCGGCGACCAGACGGCGGCGCTGCTGGCCGGCCTGGCTATTGTCCCCACGCTGTTCGCTCTTTCCCCAAACCTCGAATCGGCCCAGGCGGCTATGGCCAGCGGCAACACCGGCCTGACCTTCATCTCGCTGGCCAAGCTTTTTCCCAAGATGCCCGGAGGGTTTATCATCGCGCCCGTTTTTTTCCTGGCCATGGTCTTTGCCGCCTTCACCTCTCTCATTGCTGAAGTCGAAGTCGGCGTCAGGGCGCTCATGGATGCCGGACTGAGCCGGAAAAAGAGCACGCTGTTTGTCGCGGGCGGCACCTTTATCATAGGGATACCTTCAGCTGTCGTGCCCTCTTTTCTTGATAATCAGGATTGGGTCTGGGGCGTGGCGCTCCTTGTCAGCGGGTTTTTCGTCATCATTGCCGTGTGGAAGTATGGCGCTGATAAGATCCGTAATGAGCTCATCAATCCGAGCGCTGATATCAAGATGGGACGCTGGTGGAGCTTAATCATCAAGTATGTTGCACCGGTAATCTTTCTGTTCCTCTTGGGCTGGTGGTTTTTTGAAGGCGTTGTGGATAATCCCAAAACCTGGTGGAAGCCGTTCGGAACGTTCACCACGGCGACCATCCTCTTTCAGTGGGCGATATTGCTTGTCGTGCTCCTCCTGGCCAACAAATTTCTGGCCAAGAGCATCAAGACGGCTCCCGAGGAGGTAGACTGATGCTCAAAACCTATGTTTGGATGATCATTCTCCTGGGCATTAACTGGGGAGGTTTTATCGCGCTTCTTGTCCGGACCTCCTGGAAAGAATCCGCGAAGACCAGGGACAAAGAAACTCAAAGCCGGGCCCATGGCAAAAAGTAGGCTCGACCGCTTAGCCGGCGCTTTCCCTCGGATCACGCGCTATCGGGATCCCTGAAGTCTCGCCGCCATCGTTCTGTAATTTTGCCAGATCTCGTAAGGCATGTGGGGACCGAATTGGCTCAGGAACTTGTTGATGTCGTCGAGCTCGGATCGCCATTCCCCGGGACTAACCTCGAAGAGCTTCTGCAAGTTGCTTCTGGGAATGTTCAACCCTTCCAGCGGAAAGCTGTTGAGGTCGGGGACCCAGCCCAAGGGAGTCTCGCGAGCTCCCGCGCGGCCGTTGGCCCGGTCCACAACCCATTTCAAGACGCGGATGTTTTCGCTAAACCCGGGCCAGAGAAATTCGCCTTTTTCGTTCACCCGGAAGGCGTTGAGCGAATAAATTTTCGGCGGCCTGGAAAGGAGTCTTCCCAGGCTGATCCAATGCCGAAAATAATTGCCCATATTGTAGCCGCAAAACGGAAGCATGGCCATCGGGTCCCTTCTGAGGACGCCGACTTTTCCGGCGGCGGCGGCCGTTGTTTCCGACCCCATCCTGGCGCCCATGAACACGCCGTGCTCCCAGTTGAAGGCTTCGGTTATAAGCGGGATAAGCTTCGAGCGCCTTCCTCCCAAGATGATCGCCGAAATAGGAACGCCTTTGGGGTTGTCGTATTCCCGGGAGAGCGTGGGGCAGTTATAAAGAGAGACAGTGAACCGGGAATTCGGATGGGCGGCCTTTGTCTTCTTGGAACTGTCCCAAGGCTGTCCCTGCCAGTCCAGGAGATGCTCGGGCACGGGGCCGTCGAATCCCTCCCACCACGGCTCATTCGTGTCCGTATTGAGAGCCACATTCGTGAACAGGGTAGGATAGAAGTTCGAGGCCTTGAGGGTCCGCACCATATTGGGATTGGTCTTCATCGAGGTCCCGGGCGCCACTCCGAAAAACCCAGACTCCGGATTAATGGCGTATAGCCGGCCGTCGGGACCGATATTTAGCCAGGTGATGTCGTCTCCGAGCGTCCAAATTTTATATTCAGGAAGGGCAGATTCAAGCATAGCCAGGTTCGTCTTGCCGCAGGCGGAAGGCATGGCGGCGGTGATATAAGTCACGTTTCCCCGGAGGTCCTCGACCCCGATGATGACCATGTGCTCCGCAAGCCAGCCCTGTTTATATCCCAGCCAGGAAGCGATTCTCAAGGAGAAGCACTTCTTCCCGAGAAGGGCGTTTCCTCCGTAGCCCGAGCCGACGCTCCAGACGAGGCTTTCTTCGGGGAAGTGCATGATAAAGCGTTTATTAGGGTCAAAGTCGCCGACCGAATGGATACCCTTGACGAAGTTTTCGCCGCTTCCGATTTTCTCAGTAATCTTCCTCCCCATCCGGGTCATGATTCTCATGCTGACGGCGACATAGGAAACATCAGTGATCTGGACGCAGGCTTTAGCATAGGGCGAGTCGGGATGGCCCATCATATACGGCAGGACATACATGGTTTTTCCGCGCATGGCCCCTTGGGAAAGCTTCGTCAGCTGCTCCTTGGCTTCTTGCGGACGCATCCAGTTGTTGTTGGGGCCGGTGGCTTCCCGGTCGGAATGGCAGACGTAGGTGAGCTTTTCCGTGCGGGCCACATCGGTGGGATGACTGCGGTGGAGATAGGCTTTGGGCCAGGTTTTCTGGTTGATCTCGCGGAATATATCATGCTGGCCGATTCTCTCTTCTTTCATCCCCGTTTCGATGAGGCGGCGGGCTTCTCCCTCCGACCCGTCGCACCAATAGATGTGCTTCGGCTGGAAGAGGCGGGCCTGCTCTTCCACCCATTTTTCCAGATGTGTCGTCATGGCCTGATCCTTTAGGCTCCTCATTTTAACAGATTCTTGACGAACTCTTAACAACTTTTTGACAACTTCAATCCTCGACCCGTTTAACTTTTAGTTGAGAGATGAGAAAAAAAATATTTGAATATCTTACTTAAGGGCGACCGCAACGGCCCCGTTGAGTTCCGGGTTCTTATGGTCCTTGACTTTGATGAGGAACTGATCCCTCCGGAGTCGGCTGAAGCTTCGCCAGGGGGAGGGGAGGACTCAAAAAGAGAAAGAGAACGTGTGCAAATAAGAGATTCCGATGTTCAAACTCAGGTAGGAATGTCCCGATGAATCTCCTGAAAGAGATTTACCGGCACTGAAGGCGTAATTGTATCTCACACTAGCCAGCAGGTTGAAATTATAGCCCAGAGGGAGCATCACTCCTGCCTCTGGGGCAAAGGCAAAATGACCCTTGAGCTCTTTAAGAGCCAACAGGCCGATATCGATTTTTTCCTCAATGACCATGGCTCCTGCATTGAACCCGAAAAAAGCCCGGGTTCCGTCCTCTTTCCCGATGTAATAATGAACGCCGAGCATGATGGGGAAGGTATTGATGTAACGGAATTGCTTGCCTGAGATAGTGCCCTGGAACTTATCCTTCTGGTTGATTTCAATGGTTTTTATCGGCTCGCCGTGGAAAACTTCCAAGCCCATGTAGGCGCCCACCGACAAATTCGGCTTGAGAATGTACCTGAATTGGTAGGATACTCCCAGCCAGCTCATATCTGTGGAAGAGAAACCCTTCGTATTTCCAAAAGGGAAGGAAACGTCGTAGGTGAGAACGTTCAACGCTTGCCACTGCGCACTCAACGGGTTGATGAGGACAAATACCGGAAGCAGAAGTAATAGTCCCTCGATGAACAGATGTCTTTTTTTCATGTTTAGCTCCTCTCCTGAACTGTCATCCTGGTTCACGATCACCTGCCCAGATAGGGAGACTGGGCGAAACATCGGTCGATGCCGCTCGCAATTTGGTCTGACGTTGCGGTGATGCTTGGGCTCAAGACGCCGTTGATAACGCCGCCCCATCGGACCGGGAGCTTATCGCCATGAGAACCTCTGGCACTCGGGTCGACCATCTCGATGAAGATGCTCCCCGTTGTAAAGGTGACATTGGAATTCCAGGGATACCAGAGCCCCCAGCCGGGATCCCATGGCCCCCAGTAACCCCATCCAGGCCAGGAACCCCAATAGGGATACCAGCTAAAGTCGCCGTAGATTCTGGTTTGCTTGGAAACACTGACAACCATGACAACGTCAGCTCCATTTTGTTCGGGGTTGGGTTCTTTGGTATATCCCAAACCAGTCATGTTTTTGTCCACCTCAGATAGAATAAGGATATCGAACTGACGGTTGACCTCGTCCGAGCCCTCAAGCTCAAACACGGTCTCGGGCAGCGCATAAGTCCGAATGTTGCCGAAATTGAACTGAGTGTCGTTAAAAGTGAGGACGAGATCTAATTCGTAGACATTCGACGGGCTGGAAGGATAGCAGGACCAGAGCAGCAGGGCGAAAAGCGCGAGAGCCGGGCCGGACAGCCAATAACTGATCTGTTTCTTCATTGACTTGCTCCTCTCTAAGTTTTTTTCAAACATCATCCATCCTGATAATAATAAATGCTATCTTAGCCGATAGGCAAGTTTTTCTTTTATCAGACTTTGGCCTGATGTCCTCAAAGAAGAGGTTCAGCTCATCAGGAACTTGGGTCATGGCTTGATTTTCTGCCGCTTGGAAAGCAGGCCAAGACGGCAGTCAGAATCTTTCTCTTTTCTACGCCGGCGTTGAGACAGTAACGTGAGCCGGTCGCTTGACGCGCTGCTCCCAGGAATTTTAGCTTCAGGATGCTTTCCCTTGATCAGACATGCCTTAGGGATAAGCTGTCAATTTTTTTTATAGGTGTCCATTATTTTTTGATGAGTTTTTTAAGGGCGGGTTAATCTTGGATTCGAATCCTGAGAGAGGTCATTTTATTAAAAAGCGTTTTGCGGCTGATGCCCAGCAACTGGGCGGCCTTGGTTTTATTCCAGCCCGTGGCCTCGAGCGCTTTTTCGATCATTCGTTTTTCCGCTTTTTCCGTCAGGCCCGCGACCATCTCGTTCAAAGGTTTTCCCAGGTCCGGAGAAAATTCTTCTTTACTTACTGCGCCGTTTTTTATTCTCCGGGGCAGGGCGCGCTCCTCGATGAGAGCGGTCTCACTCATGACCATGGCCTCATACAGGACGCTTTCCAGTTCCCGGATGTTGCCGGGCCAGGGATAAGATTCGAACAATTCCAGCACCCGCGGGGCCATCCCCTGGACGGTTTTGGCCAGCTCCTGGTTGTATTTTTGAATGATATGTTCGCACAGCAGCGGAAGATCTCCTTTCCTTTCGCACAGAGGCGGGAGATGGAGCGATAACACAGCCAGCCGCCAGTACAGGTCTTCGCGGAATTCTCCTTTTTTGACGGCCTCTTCGAGGTTTTTGTTCGTGGCGGCGATGACGCGCACGTCAATAGGAATGGTTTTTGTCGCTCCGACCTTGACAATTTCTTTTTCCCCCAGAGCCCGGAGAAGTTTGACCTGCGCTTCAGGTGAAAGCTCGCCGACCTCATCGAGAAAAATCGTGCCTCGGTGAGCGAGTTCGAATTTTCCGGTCGTCTCTGTTTTGGCATCGGTGAAGGCGCCTTTGGTGTGGCCGAAGAATTCAGATTCGATCAGGTCTTTGGGAACAGCTCCGCAGTTCACCACAACGAAGGGGCCGCTTTTTCGAGGACTATGGAAATGGATGGCCCGGGCCACCAGCTCTTTGCCCGTGCCGCTTTCCCCGGTGATGAGCACGGTGCCGTCCACTGCGGCGATTTTCCCCATCATCTGAAAGACGGAATTCATCTGGCCGCTTGTCCCGATGATATTCGAGAATCTGTAACGGGAGGAGAGTTCAGATTTGAGATTTTCGACCTCGCGGATCAGTTTTTTTACTTCAAGAAGCCTGGAAATAATGAGTAACAGCTCTTCATTGTCCACGGGCTTCTCGAGGTAGGCATAAGCGCCGAGTTTTGTCGCTTCGACGGCATTTTTGATCGTGCCGAAAGCCGTGATGATGATGATTTCCGTCCGGGGCAGCGAGTTCTTGATCCGGGTGAGGATTTCGATGCCGGTGATATCCGGGAGGCTCATGTCCAAGAGGACAATGTCGGGAACGAATTTTTGGACGCGGGCGATCCCTTCCTGGCCCGTTTCCGCTGTCTCCACCCAATAGCCTTTTTCTTCCAGGAGCAGCGAGAATATCTCCCTGATGTTCTTTTCATCGTCGATGATAAGAATCTTGAATCTCATGGGATTCATGCCTGCAAGGGTATTTTGATAAGCACGGTCGCACCCTGGCCGACCTTGCTGCGCACTTCGATTTCTCCTCCGTGGGATTTGACGATCCCGTAGCAGATGGAAAGCCCCAGGCCCGTACCGCTTTTCTTGGTGGTAAAGAACGGGTCAAAAACCCGGTCGAGGTTCTCTTCAGGAATGCCCTTGCCTGTATCCGAGACCGCGATAAGAACATTCCGGCTGTCCGGGGAACTGAGTCCCAATTTTAGTTCGCCGCCCTCGGTCATCGCCTGAAGAGAATTGAGAAAAAGGTTGAGAAAAAGTTGTTTGAGCTGTGATCTGTCTCCGTTCAGGTAAATTGAAGAAGAGGGGAATTCCCTGGTGATTTTGATTTTTTGCTTCCTGGCCTGGAAAGAGATGAGCTCCAAACTTTCTTCAAGGTTTTCCAGGAGGTCAAGCCGTTCTTTCTTGATGTCCGTGGGCCGGGAAAAAGAAAGAAGGCCGGAGAGAATCTCTTCAATCCTTCCCGTCTCTTCGAGGGCCGTGTTGAGGAGCTTTTTGGCTTTCTCATCCTGGCTCTTTGTTTCCAGATATTGAAGAGAAGATTTGACGGCCGTGAGAGGGTTTCGGATTTCGTGAGCCGCGCCGGCGGCAAGCTCTCCGATCGTGGCCAGCTTGTCGGCCCTGAGCATCCGCCGGAACCTTTCTCTCTGTTCTTTGTAAAGCAGCGCGTTTTCCAGGGCGATCCCTGTTTGGGGAGTGAGCAGCGAGATAAAAGAAAGCTCATGTTTGGAGAAACCTTCCCTTTTGCCTTTAGCGCCGACGAGCAGGATCCCGATCAGCCGGTTCATCGAGATAATCGGATAGCAGAGCTCGATCCCGAGCGACCCTAAGATCTCCCTTTCTCCCGGTGTCAAGTAATCGAGGACGCCGGGCTGTTCTTTGAGGGAAAGATGGCTCTTGTTCACTTTGAGCCACTTGGCCAGAGGTTCAGTGCTCGAGAGGGAGATATTTTTTAGTTCCCGTTCGCCAAACCCCATGAATGTGGAGACCTTGAACTTCCCCAGGTCCTGGTCATAAATGAACAAGACCAGTTTCTCAACCGGAATGCTCTCCTTGATTTTACCGAGGAAATTGAGAGCGATCTGGTCGAAGTCTTCGATGAGGTTGAGGCTGTCTTCGAGTTCTTTAAAGATATGGAACGGATAGACCTCGTTGATTTTCTTCTTGGCGAGCTTCAGCTTAATGGTGCGGATTACTTTTTTCATAGTAACGGCCCGGCACACCCTTGCGCTTTCCCGGCGAGCACATTTCGATGCGGGATCCTCGGTTTTTCACCAGCCATTATACAAAAAATCCGCACAAATAGAAATTTGCCTGACCGCCCTCTTCTACCTGACGATAGCGCTGAGGTATTTCCCCAGCAGCAGCGTTCCCCGGGAGATCGAGTTGGAGAGGGCCAGGGCCAGGGTCTTGGATTCCTTCTCTCCAGAGACGGCATCGAAGGTGAAGAGCAGCGCGACAAAGCTGATGATCATGGCTGCGATGAACGACCAGTTCAACTCCTCAAAAGTCTGCAGAAAAGGATTGGTGCTGCCGCTCTTGTTCTCGAAAGAGAAAACATTCCAGGCGCTGAAAACGACGAGCTGAGACGCTCCTAGTCTCCTTATTTTAAGAACGTCCGCTGTTTTTCTCGGCTCTCTCCTATTTGAGCAAATTTTATGCCAATCCAAATGAGGCCATAACTCGACGAACGAGCATTTAAAATGGGTAATTTTTTTCTCATGTTGGGTACAATTTTTCCCAAAACTTGTCTTCTTGATGGCAATTTGGTCACAGATCTTTCCCTAATCCTCCTGAAAAAATTCCTGGCATAAAAATTGCTTTAGAGATTGCTTCGAAGAAACAATGCGGACCTCGGATTATTATGAAAAACGGAGAGCCATCATGAAATACATAAAAAGGGCGTTTGTTCTTTTTGCTTCCATATTTCTTTCCTTCCCGTCAACATCCCCAGCGCAACAGGGCAGAAAGCAGTCTCTTTCTCTGGACGACTGCATCATCCGCGCCGTTAAGAACAACCTGGGAGTGGCGGTCGAGATGATTACTCCCGAACTGGCCGATCTTTCCTTGTCCAGGGCCAAAGAAAAATTCTTGCCCACCCTTGGTTTTCGCTATGGCCAGCAAAGCACAAATTCCCCCTCCTATTCGTGGATTCAGGCTTCACAACAGCTTATAACGACATATTCGACTTACACGGCGGCGGTGGACCAGCTCATCCCAACCGGAGGCACAATCTCCCTGTCACTGGACACCTATAAAAATGACAGCAACACCAGGTTCCAGACTATTAATCCTTACTACGGCAGCACGCTGACAATTGGCTTCACTCAGCCCCTCTTGAAGGATTTCGGTTTCAAAATCAGCCGCCAGGAGATCCTGATTGCTCAGAACAACCAGGAGATTTCCTCAAACGACTTTAAAGACGTTCTGCTCATGACAATCTATAGTGTTGAAGAGGCCTACTGGAACCTGGTTTACAGCATTGACGCTCTTGAGGTCAAACGCCAGTCACTCAGGCTCGCCCAGGACCTGCTCGACAAGAACCGGAAGGAAATCGATATCGGCACGCTGGCACCCAAGGAAATCCTAAGCGCCCAAGCCGAAGTGGCGGTCCGGAAGGCCGACATTCTTCAATCGGAGGCACAGGTCAAGGACTATATGGACATTCTGAAGACTCTCATCAACCTGCCCCAGGAGGAGCGAATCACGGAGATTATCCCTGTCGATAAGCCGGCGTTTGAACGAACAGAATTGACCTTCGAGGAAGCCTTCCGCCTGGCCCACGAGAACCGGCCTGACTTGCTGTCTTCGAAGATCGACCTTGAGAATAAAAATTTGGAACTGTTCTATGCCCGCAACCAGCTTCTCCCGGCTCTCAACCTCAATGCCAGCTATTGGAGCCCGGGCATCTCCGGAACACAGATCCTCTTTTTGAACAATGATCCGTTTTCAGGGGTCATCGTCGGGAGAATTCCCGGCGGCGCCTCGAAAGCCCTCAAAGATGCGCTCAATTTTAGATATAAGAACTGGTCTGTTTATCTCACCCTGAACATTCCGTTGAATACCGTTTTTTCCCGTGCAGCCGCGGCCCAGGCCAAACTCAGCCTGGACCAATCAGCCAGGAAATATCAGTATCTTGAGCAGCAGGCCGAGCTGGAGATAGAAATGGCCTTGAGAGCGATAAAGACGGATTATGAACGGGTTGAAGCTTATAGAGTCGCCACCGACCTGGCCGAGCAAAAATTGCAGGCTGAGGAAGCCAAGTTTCAAGCCGGGATGAGCAACAATTATTTTGTGCTTCAGTATCAGCGAGACCTGGCCCAATCCCGGAGCGCCGAGCTCCGAGCTATTATTGATTATAACCTCTCCCGTTCCCGCCTGGACAGGACCTTGGGCATCAGCCTGGAAAAAAGGAATATCAAGCTGACGGACGTGGCGCCGGGTATATAGGAGAGGAAAGTGACGTGTCAGGTTGGCCCGGCGGAGGCAGAAAAACAGCCGACGCGTGCTTTTGGAGCGATCCTGATGGTATTGAGTTTGTTATCTCTGGAAAAATTAGAAAGAGAATTCTTTCTGGAAGTGAAATAGCCTTGAGAAATGAGGAGACAAGAGAATGAAAAAGTCCATGACAATCTTGCTTGCCCTGGGGCTTATAGCCTTCAGCTTTCAATACGTTTTTTCCCAGGAGGCTCAATCCCAGTCGATGAAGCTGTTGACGTTGAAAAAAGCCCAGCTTCACCTGGAGGAAACCAAGGGGGAATTTGAAAGGGCCCTTAGGCTTAAAGAGCAGGGACTGCGGTCTGAAGAGGATTTTGCCCGCATCCAGACGGCCTATCTTCAGGCGCAGGTGGATTATCAACAGGCTCTCATCAATTTTATGGGCAGCGAGGCCCGGATCTCGGTGGCCAGTGCCGTCAAGTTTCAGGACGCCGGGGGCAAAAAGTACGTCCGCGTCACGCTCCGCTACTCCTCAAAAGAGCTCAAGGAGCTGGGCCGGCTGAACATCAGCGCCCAGGACCTGTTTCCTCTGGATTTCATGAAGGAGATCAAGGACGTCTCGGTGTCGCTGAGGACGGAAGGGAAGATCATCTCCGACCCTTACGAGAAGACCATCGCTTCGCTCCCGCTGGAAACGGAGAAGGACGTGACCTTCCAGCTCCTCAAAGACGTGGAGAACCTGGACGTCAACGTCTTCTACTCGGGCAAGAACGAGACAACCTCAGTTTATCTCCAGAAAGGCGTGAGCGCCAACATCGTCACGATCAATTCCGCACAGTTTTCGCAGGAAGCCGACCTGGAGAGCCAGGCGAGCTATGACCTCTCGCTCGAAAAGTTCAGCGGAGAAGCGAATATCTTTAAGCTCGAGGTCGTCAACCTTCCTCACCAGATTACCTATGAATTCACCGACCCGCAGACGTCCGCCAGGCTGTCCCAGATCAAGTTCACCGAGGGTGTCACCAGCATGAAGCTCGTTCTGAAACTCTATCTCCCTAAAAACGCGGACGCCCAGGTGGTGATCGACAAACCCATCGAATTCTACGCCCTGACCGTGGACATCGACCAGGCGGCCAAGCTCCAAGAGATGGTGGAGAAGACCCCCGAGCTCAGCCCAAAAAGCATCGACAGCCTGAAGACGGGGAGCGTCAAACTCGAGCTCATCCCCCGCGGAGTAGGCAAGATCGAAGTCCAGGCTGTGAACCTCTACCACGAGATCAGGGTCGGCGATAATGTGCAGATGGAAGTTCGGGTCAAGAACTCGGGGACACGGAAACTCAATAACATCCGGGTATACACTGACCTGCCGCTGAACTGGAAAGCGGAAATCAGCCCCGACCTCATAGCCTCGCTCGAGCAAAATAAAGAGGAAGTCGTCGACATCCGGTTTATCCCGCCCACCGATGTCTCGGTGGGCGATTACGAGCCCAAGATAAAAACAGAGTGCGTCGCCGACAACAGAAGGGTAGAATCCGAAGACAAGATCGTCCGTGTCCATATCAGCTCAAAGACGAATGTCCTCGGGATTACCTTGCTGATTGTCCTCCTCGTCGGGCTTCTTGTGGGGATCGTTGTTTTTGGGATCAAACTAACTAGAAGATAGTCTCTAGTTCTTGGTCATCAAGCACTGGAAACTTGTAAAGGTTTCAAGGAGGCCAAAATGTCAAATCAGAAACCGATTCTTAAGGCGGAAGACCTGTCGAAGAGATACGAAGATGGCGTCCTGGCCCTTGATCATGTCAACCTGGAAATTCGGGGCGGAGAAGCGTACTGCCTTCTCGGCGCCAATGGGGCCGGAAAGACGACAACGATCAACCTCTTCCTGAACTTTATCCCCCCAACCACGGGTACCTGCTACATCAACGGCATTGATGTCACCAAAAATCCGCTCGAAGCCAAAAAATATGTCTCCTTTGTCTCCGAGAATGTCATGCTCTACGGCAATTTCACGGCCCGGCAGAACCTGGATTTCTTTGCCAAGCTGGGCGGGAAAGAGAACCTGGCCAAAGAGGCTTATTATCAGGTCATGCGACGGGTATCGCTTCAGGAGAAGGCGTTCGAGCAGAGAGTGAAAAACTTCTCCAAAGGGATGAGACAAAAGCTCGGCATCTCGATTGCCATCATCAAGGATGCGCCCGCGGTTTTGCTGGATGAGCCGACAGCAGGCTTAGACCCGAAAGCGGCAGAGGAATTTCTAGAAATTCTGAACGAGCTCAAGGGGGAAGGGAAGGCCATCCTGATGTCCACCCACGACATCTTCCGGGCGAAGGAAATCGGCGACCGCGTTGGGATCATGAAAGAGGGCCGCCTGGTCATGGAGCGGACTCGCGAGGAGCTCCAGTACGAAGACCTGGTCAAAATCTACATCGACTACATGAAGTCCGAACCGCTGACGACGTAAAAATCGATGCTCCAGACAATCATCAAGAAAGAGCTGCTGGAGTCGGTTTTCAGCTACCGCTTCCCCCTCTTCGCCCTCATCTGCCTCCTCCTCATCCCCCTCGGGATGTCCGTCAACCAGGCCAACTATGCCAAGAGAGTCCGGGACTACAGCGAGCAGGTGCGCCTGGCCGACGAAGCGGCCGCGGCCCTCAAGATCCAGGATGTCATGGCCGGGACCGTGGCCATCAAGGGCTTCCGGCGGCCGGCGCCGCTCTCGGTCTTCACCCAGGGGTTTGAGAGCACGCTGCCCAGGTACTACGAGTTCACCCAGGACGGCTTCAGGCCGGGGGAATCGGCGAGCGACGACGAATCGATCCTATCGGTCCAGGGCAAAGTCGATTTTGTGTTTCTCGTCCAGATGGTCATCAGCCTGATCGCCCTCCTCTTCGCCTCGGACATGGTCTCGGGCGAGAAGGAGTCGGGGACGCTCCGGGCCATGCTCGCCAACTGCCTGCCGCGCGACACGCTGCTGGCCGGGAAGATCGGCGGCGGTTATCTAGCGCTGTGGATCCCGTTCCTCCTCGCCTTCCTGCTGGGCACGGTTGTCCTCATGCTGGCCGCGTTTCCTCTCTTCGGCGGCGACGCGACGGCGCGCGTCCTGATCATCTTTCTCGCGACATCCCTCTTCATCCTGACCTATTTCACGATCGGGATCGCGGTCTCGACGAGCGCGGCCAAGGCCCGGACCTCCCTCGTGACTATCTTCATCGTCTGGGTGGCATTCCAGCTGATCATTCCCAAGCTCGGCGACATGGTCGCCCGCCTCGTCTATCCCGTCCGGACCGAAACCGAGGTCTCGCTCCAGAAATCCCTCCTCGTCCGGTCGCTCGAAATCGAGACGGCCAAGGAGCTCGGCCGCCAGTACGACCTCATTTTCGGTGCCGCGCCAAAGGGCGCCGCGGACGACGAAAAATCGCCCGAGAGGAAAAAATGGGACCCGACCAGGGACGACATCCAGCTTCGGGCCCGGGAGCGGAAGGCGCAGCAGCTCGCGGCCATCGACGAGACTTACCTCCAGGAGAGGCGGCGGCAGATGAATCTGGCCGTCAACCTCTCGCTCGTTTCGCCGAGCGCCGCGTTCGCCCGGTTCATCGCCGACGTCTGCGGCACGGGCGAGCTCGAGCGGGCCAAGTATCTCGAGGCGGTCCGGTCCCACCAGAAGGCCCTCGACAACGAGCTCTTCAGCAAGGTCAAGCGGACGCTCATGATGCACGAGGGCGGGGGCATGTCGATGTCGTTCTCGGCCATGCCCGTGGACGCGTCGAAGCTCCCGAAATTCTCGATCGTGCCGGCCTCGCTCGCTGAAACGTTCAAGGCGAACGTGAGGAGCGTCCTTTCGCTTGCGTTCTGGCTGATCGCTCCGTTCGCCTTCGCCTACGCCAGGTTCCGTAAATACGACGTGAGGTGACGTTTAAGAACGAACGCTAAAAGAGTCGGAGGTCAATTTCCATGACGAAAAGCCGCGCCAACAAGGTTATCTGGTACATAGCCAACCGGGAATTGGTCGATCAGCTGCTCAGCGCGCGTTTCCTGATCATCATGGTGTTGGTGGTTTGCCTTGTGCCCCTTGCCGTTTACGTCGGTCTTCAGGACTATAAAAGCAGACTTCATGATTACGACCGTCTTGTTTCGGACAAGCAAAAAATCGTAGCGAGCGAAGCCGGGAAGAGCGTCTCGGGAGAGGACAACCCCTGGACTCCCGAAAACGAACTGACCGTGTTTCGGGCGATTCGACGGCCCGATCCTTTGAGCGTCTTTATTCGCGGCTTGGACGGAGCCCTCCCGGAGTACTGGGATTTTACGCCGACAGGGATAGAAGAAGGGCCGTCTGCCCTGAGACCCAAGCGATTGTCAGACCTCCTCGGGCAGTTGGACATGGAGTTCCTGATCCGAGTCGCGTTGGGGCTTCTGGCTATTCTGCTGGCATTTGACGCTGTGTCGGGGGAGAAAGAGATGGGAACGCTGCGGCTGGCTTTCAGCCAACCCATATCCCGGGCCGGATTTCTCACGGGAAAGCTCATCGCGGGCGCCATCGCTCTTCTTGTGCCGGTGGCGGCGGCATTCCTTGTGGCGTTGTTGAGTTCGAAGATATTCGGGATGGAATCGCTGCCCGCGGACGGGAGCATGAAGCTCTTGCTTATCTTCATGGCCTCGAGCATCTACCTCCTTTGTCTTTATTCCCTCGGGCTCCTGATCTCGTCCCTGACGCGGAGCCAGAAAACTTCGATCATCGTCCTGCTCGTCATCTGGGTCATCCTGACTCTGGCGGCCTCTCCCGTGGCCACATTCACCGCCCAGGCCGCGAGCCCGGCCCCCAGCCGTCACATCATCGAAAGCCAGAAAAAGATGCTTGATGACACCATTCGGGCGGAAACCGAAAAGGCCATGGGAGCCGCCTATAAAGACGTCACCGGGATCGAGAACCGTATGAGCTACGGGGATTTTCTTAAAAATAAGGAAGCCGTCCTCCGTCGAATCGATCCCATATTATCTTCCTATGTGAACAAGCGTCGTCAGCTCTTGACGGAGATCCAACAGGAGGCCGATCGCAAAGAGAACCGGCAGAATCGGATAGCCCGGACGATCATGTGGCTGAGCCCGGCCACAACATTTACGAATGTAACGACTGACCTTTCCGGCACCGGAGACGAGTCCAGGATGGCCTGGCTCGAAGCCGTGGAACGCTATGCGAACCGTCTGGGAACCGCGCTCTTCGAAGATCCTCCCCAAATCACCGTTCGGCTCGGGGGGATGACCGGGACGTTTGAGAGGCGCAAGCTGCCGTCGGTCTCTGAGCTTCCGGCGTTTGCTTCTCCGAAAAATGATGTCGCTGCAACGGTTCAAGGCGGGCTTCCCTCCATCATGATTCTATCGATCTATACCGTCGTGTTTATTATCGCCGGCTTCGCCGCCTTTATCCGATATGACGTCCGCTAGTGGTTGGATCCGCAGACGAAGGAACACTAATGCTTAAAACGATTATCAAGCGCGAAATCCTCGAATATCTGAAATCCGCCAAGTTCGTCAGCGGCCTTTTGATCACGGTGATCCTGACGACTGTGAGTACGGCCATAAATGTCCAGGACTATACAATGCGTCATCAGGATTATCTCGACGCGAAAAAGGAGCTTAAGTCAAACGGTTTTGAAATCAGCATGTTCCGGGAGCCTCAGGTCCTGAGCACGCTCGTGCGGGGCAAAGACCGGGATCTCGGTAACTTCCTCAAGTTTTCGGTCATGAATATCCCCAGTCGGCTCACGGGGTACCAGGATGTTGAACAAAGAAAGTATCCTTCTTTCTCCGGGTTCCCGGCCGTCGATTTCGCTTTTCTTGTCCGTGTCGTTTTGGGTCTGATGGTCGTTTTTCTGGCCTACAATGCTGTCTCCGAGGAAAAATCCAACGGGACACTGAAGCTGGTCATGGCCAATGCCCTGCCCCGCGATAAGCTTCTCCTCGGGAAACTCGTCAGCGGGCTGGCTGTCGTCCTCAGTTCGCTCCTGATCTCGGCCATTCTCGCTTTCCTCATCCTGCTGTTTCATCGGGCGGTTTCGCTCTCCGGGGCGGACGGGCTCCGGATCGCGGGGATGATGGCCGTTTCCGCGCTCTATCTTTCGGTGTTCTATGCGTTGGGGCTTTTCATTTCGGTCAAAGCAGACCGGCCGGCCACAGCCCTGATGATCCTCCTCCAGACCTGGATTTTCCTGGTCATCATCTATCCCAACCTGAGCGTGACCCTGGCGGAACATCTTTGTCCGCTGCCGAGCGAAGAGGCGCTTCAGAGACAGTACTCGGCCGTCTATCAGAAATACAGTGACGCCATGAAACGGGCCAATGAAGCCTTTGACAAGAATCCCCGGCAATTCGTTGAAATCTGGTCGACGATCGCGGCGGAAAACCGCAAGATCGACCAGGAATTTGCCCGTCGCCAGACGCAGCAAATGAAATGGGCCGAATTCCTTTCAGCCCTCTCGCCCGCCCCTCTTTACGACCAGGTCATGAACCGGCTGGCCCGGACCGATGTCCGCGAATACGAGCGTTTCATGGAAGGAGTCAACCGCCTCTGGCAGAAGCATGTCGAACGCTCCAGACTCCGGTACACGGACCCGGAAGCCTATAAAAAAACGGTCCTGCCCGATTTCAGCTATCGTTCGGATTCCGCGGTCGATTCTCTCGCCGCCACCTGGCCGCAGGGACTCGTCCTGTTGCTTTTCTCCCTGATTTTATTCGTCCTTGCCTATACGGGCTTTTTGAGAAAGGACCTGAGGTAGCGCCGTGAAGACGATCATCCGCCGGGAGTTTTTGGAACACATCCAGAGCCTCCAATTCCTGGCCTTGCTGGCCCTGACGGTGATCCTGTTTGCGGCGAACGGGCTCATCTTCGTCAGGTCGTATCAGCAGCAGAATGACTTCTATCAAAAACAGGTCGCAATGAAGGAAAACAGTCCGAGTACCAGGGTGACCTATCTTTTCCGCCGGCCGAACCCTCTTATCTTTGTCGCCGAGGGAGGAAATAAAGACAGGCCCTCCGGTTATAGTCTCCATCCCAAAGGAGCGCTGGTGGCGGAGCCAATGAATCCCCGGACGTTTAAATTGCCCGATGTCCTGCCTCTCGACTGGTCTTTCATCATCGGGATCCTCTTCAGTCTTTATGTCATCCTGCTGAGCTATAACGCCATTTCCGGGGAAAAGGAACAGGGAACTCTCCGGCTTGTTCTTTCCAATCCCCTCGCCCGCGTCAAGCTGCTCGCGGCTAAATACTTCTCACTTCTTTTTATTGTACTGGTTCCCCTCGCGGTCGGCGCTCTCCTCAGCCTCATCATCGTTGCAGCCCTTGCCCCCCAGATCCTGACCTTGGCCAACGTATCCAGGATATTCATAGCCATCCTCCTCGCCCTGGCTTACGTTTCTCTGTTCATCTTCCTAAGTCTTCTTGTCTCAGCCCTCATTCCCCGGTCATCTCTCGTTCTCCTGACGCTTCTCGCGGCCTGGATCCTGTTCGCCGTCATCATTCCCAGCTCTTCGATTGTCCTCGTGGAGAAGCTTTCGGCGGCGCCGACCGAGGCCCAGGCGGCTAAAATGTTCGAGCCCATGGTCCAGAAAGAAGTCTGGGCAAAAATCAAGGATATCGCCACCAAAGCGGAGCGCGGAGAATACAAGAGCGAGGAGGAAGTCAAAGAAGCGGCTGACCGGGCTTTTGAGGAGGGCCAGGCCAAGGTCGTCGCGTTTTACGAGAACTACGATAAAGCCGAGAAAGAGCGCACCCGGGCGGCTAAAAACCTGTCGCGGCTTTCTCCTGCGGCCCTCCTTCAGTATGCCTCGGAGGACATCGTCCAGACGGGCGACGAAGGCGAAGAACAATTCCTGAGGCAGCTCAGGGAATATTCCCGTGTCTATGATCAGTATATCCTGAAGAAGGTCGGCAAGCTGGTGCGGACTTCCAATTGGTCATTCGGCACCGAGATCAGCCTGCACGGAAAAACGATCGAAATCCATTCGCCCGAGCCGCAGGAATATCAGGGCGATAAATCAGATTTCCCGAAGTTTTCTGAGCGGCGGACGCCTCTGGCCGTGAGCGTCAAAAGTGCGCTCTTCGACCTCTCCGGCCTCATTGTCTGGAACATCATCCTGGCCGGCCTGGCCTTTTCGGCCTTTCTCCGCGCCGATGTGAGATAGAAAGATCCTGATGACGGATAGATTTGTCAAAGGAAAACAAAATGAGAAAAGCCAAAACTATGATATTAAACTGTGAGGTGTCATCGTGACCTGGACCATAGCCCGGAAAGAAATCGTCTCCAACCTGCTCAGCTATAAATTTTTCATCGTTTTGCTTCTTACTGTCGTCCTGATCTTCACCAGCTTTTTCATTATGCACCGGGATTTCAAGAACAGGCTTGCCGACTATCAAATCACCAGGCCCAAACCCGGAGACCCGATCGCCCTTGTCCCGCCAAACCCCCTTTCGATCTTTGCCAAAGGGCTGGACGAAGCCCTGACCCGGTCCTTCGAGATCAGCGTTATCGGGATTACTGTTCGCGCTGGGCAGAAATCGGGGAACGTTATTTTCTCCTTCTTTCCCACGCCGGATTTCCTTTATGTTGTCAGGGTCGTCCTCTCGCTGGTGGCTCTTCTCTTTGGTTTCGATCAGGTCAGTCAGGAAAAGGAGAGGGGGACCCTGAGGCTCATGCTGGCCAACACCGTTTCCCGGGCCAAAATACTGTCCGGCAAGTGGCTGGGCAACTTCCTCAGCCTGGCCGTTCCTTTTATGCTCGTGACACTTTTGGGTATTGTCTTTTTGAGTCTCGACCCGGATATTCATTTCTCCTCCGGACACATCCTGAAGCTCCTCCTCATTTTTGTTATGACGCTCGTCTATATCGCTTTTTTCTTAAGCCTTGGCATTCTCATCTCGACCGTGACTAAGAGGGCGGCCAGCTCGATTGTCATTCTCCTTTTCATCTGGGCGCTTCTCGTTTTCATCATTCCCAACCTTGGGACTCTCTTGGCCAGGCAGGTGGTCAATGTGCCCTCCGTCAGGGCGCTGAGCGAGAAGAGGCAGCAGGTCTGGACACGGGAAGTCCTCCTGAGCATCGGCGAGGGCGGCACGAGGGAAAGGAGCATATGGGCCGAGCACGTCAGGGCTATCAGCGAAGAAAACGACAGGCTGGAGGAAAACTACCGGGCCAAATTCGTCCGTCTGGTCAATCTCTCGAAAAACATCAACCGACTGTCACCCGCGGCGAGTTTCGTCTACGCGGTGACAGACATCGCCGGGACGGGCATAGAAGAAGAAAGCCATCTAAAGAGAGAAGTCGTCCGCTACAAGGATTCCATTATCCAAGATATCATTTCTTCTATCATCTCTGATTCCAGAACAAAAGAATACCCGGCTTTCCAGTATAACTACAGGACCCTTTCTGATATTTTTGCCCAGGGAGCCTTGTTCGACACGGCGTGGCTGGCTTTTTTCAACATTCTCTTTTTTGCCCTGAGCTATTATGCGTTCGTCAAGTATGACGTGAGATAGGAACATGCTGAAGACCATCATTAAGAAGGAAATTCAAAACAACATCTTTTCGTTTCGGTTTCTGACGTCCCTCGTCATGCTCCTCGTCATCGTCACCGTCACGGTCTTTATCTTGACCAGCGACTATCTCAATAAGATCGACGAATACTCCCAGAGACAGACCGAGATCGGAAACTACATGAAAAGCTACGCCCATTTCAACAGGATCGGGGCCATCCTCGAGCCGAGCCAGCCTCCGATCCCGTTTTATTCCTTGATCCGGGGGCTTTCCTCGGACGTCAACATCGGCGAGTTCGACGACGACCCGCTCCCCGTCATGTTCCCCCTCATCGACCTGGTCTTCATCGTCACCATCCTGATGAGCCTTATCGCCCTGATTTTCTCCTATGATTCGGTCAGCGGAGAAAAAGAGGATGGCACTTTGAAGTTGATGCTTTCGAATGACTTCTCCAGGTCAAAAGTCATCCTGGGTAAGATCGCGGGCGGCGTCTTGACGCTTTTTATTCCTTTTGTGGTCTCCTTGATTGTCGGGGTCCTCCTGATTACCCTCGAGCCTCGGGTCGCCTGGAGCGGGGCGGACTGGGGAGCCTTGGGGCTCGTCGTCATCGGCGCGGTGCTTTATTTCGGGTTCTTCTATGGCCTCGGCATGTTCATTTCTTCGCGGCATCAAGCGAGCTCGTCCTCGATTATGACATCTCTGTTTGTCTGGGTGCTCCTGATCCTGGTTATCCCCAACCTGAGCCCTTATGTCGCTTCCTTCATTTCCCCAACGCCGTCAAGAATAAAAATCGACAGAGAGACATCCCGGATTACCGACACCGAGAGGGACGACCTCGCCAGAAAGCTGCGAAGCGAGAGACTCCGGGAGCTCGTCAAAAAGTATCCTGTCCTCGTCCAGGCGGAAGGTCTCTCAGAGGCGAAGATCAAAGAACGAGTTGCCAAGGACCCGGCCTTCCGCGAGGCGTATCAGGCCCGAACGCGGGAAGTCCAAGCCGCCATCGACGAAGTCAACAGGATCCAGGGGGAAAAGGCCGACAAGATATGGAGAGAATTCGGGCGGAAAGAAGCGGCCCAGACCGAGCTCTCCCGCTACCTTTCGATGGTTTCGCCGCTCTCTGATTTCACCTTTTTGGCCACCGACCTCTCGTCGACGGGGACCAGAAACCAAGTCCATTTCGGCCAAGTCAGCTCCCTGTTCTGGCAGGCCTTCCGCGACTATATGCAACAGAGGGTTGCCGCCCTCCAGAAAAAGGACCCGTCAACAGACTGGTATAACACGCCTGTGGACATGAGCGATATGCCGAGATTCCAGTATAAAGAAGAAGCGTTAAGCGGCAGAGTCAAATCGACAATGCCGGCTTTTGCTCTCCTCATTATCTACAGCGTAATCCTTTTCCTCGCCGCTTATTTTTCTTTCATCAGATATGATGTGAGATAGAATAATAGAAACATCCAGCTCGTTTCAGCGTGTGCCGGATTGAAGCCTCTAGACTTCGGCCGACTACTTATCTGATCTCCAAAACTACTACGGATTTTGCCGGCAGGGTCGCCGTGATCGTGCCGTCTTTCAGCTCGAAACCTTGAAAGGCCGCAGGTTTGACCACATCAGGTTTCTCAAACGTGTTGTGGGCATTCATGGCCTCTGCTGTCAGAATTCGTCCGTCGACGCTCTGAGCTCTGGCGCCCCGCAATTCCACGACAACCTTGGCCAGCCGGTTCGGGTCCAAGTTGCATAACGAGATATGGATGGCGCAGGCCGCGTCGCGCGAGGCAGACACACTCAAAGCCGGCATCTTCTGGTCTCTGAATTCAAATTCCGGCGAGCTCACCTGGACCGGCAGCAAGGTTGAGTCCTGGTGGACCTTGTACATCTCAAAAACATGGTAAGTGGGCGTGAGAATCATCTTCTCTCCCTGGGTCAGGATAACGGCTTGAAGGACGTTCACGGTCTGGGCGATATTGGCCATTTTGACGCGGTCGCAGTGGTTGTTGAAAGCGTTCAAGGTCAGCCCGGCGACCAGAGCATCGCGCAGCGTATTTTGCTGGCAGAGGAAAGCGGGATTAGTCCCTTTTTCGACTTCATACCAGGTGCCCCATTCATCGACGATGAGTCCCACCCGCTTTTTAGGGTCGTATTGATCCATGACAGTAGAATGCCGGCAGAGGATGTCATCGATGGCGGAGGCGTTCTTCAGGATGGCGAACCACTCGGCCTCCCCGAATTCTGTGGCCGAACGGCTCAGCTTATTGTTTCGGAGGCCTGTGTAGTAATGAAGACTCAGCCCATCCATGAGGTCGCAGGATTCCCGCATCAAGACCTCTGTCCACTTGGTATCGGCGCCGTAACCGCCGCAGGCGATTTTATAAACCTGGTTTCCCGAAAAATTGCGGACATAGGTCTGATAGCGGCGGTATGTATCAGAGTAATATTCGGGTTTCATATTCCCCCCGCAGCCCCAGTTCTCGTTCCCGACGCCGAAGTACCTGAGCTTCCAGGGCGTCTCCTTTCCGTTTTTCCGGCGCAGGTCCGCCATCGGGCTCTTGCCGTCGAAAGTGATGTACTCGACCCATTCTTGCATCTCCCGGACCGTGCCGCTCCCGACATTTCCGCAGATATAGGGTTCGGCGCCGAGTTGTTCACAGAGGTCGAGAAACTCATGGGTCCCGAAATGGTTGTTTTCTATGACCTTTCCCCAGTGGGTATTGATCATCGTGGGGCGCAGCTCGCGCGGCCCGATCCCATCCCGCCAGTGATATTCATCGGCAAAACAGCCCCCGGGCCAGCGCAAAACGGGAATTTTCATTTTTTTGAGCGCTTCGACGACATCGGTGCGGATTCCCCGAATATTCTGGATAGGGCTGTCTTCTCCGACCCAGTAGCCTTCATAAATGCAGCGTCCGAGATGTTCGGAGAAGTGCCCGTAGATATTTTTGCTGATGGTCTCTTTCCCCAGATCGGCGTTGATGATGACAGAACTTGCGGGCCGCTCGCTGTTCTGGGATTCAGGCGAAGCGCCCGACCAGGCGGCGCCGATAAAGACGAGAGCCAGGCTTAAAATGCACTTCTTTTTCCGAAGCAAGGTCAGCCTCCTTTAATAAATAATCTTTATTTCCCCGCTTGATATTATAGAAAGTAAATAGCGCGGTCAAGAACGCCGAAGCAGGATTCGAAAACAGGAAAATCAAGGCTTTCCGGTCCGGGTCTCAGGTCTGGATGGACGCCTGAGCCCGGATGAGGTCATGGAGAGTGATGATGCCGCGAATAGCCTCATCATTTTCCTTGTCAACAACCACGAGGACATTAACCGGTGATTCCACGAATTTGTCCCCGATTTCCCGGACGGTCTGATCGGGAAAGCAGGTGACGACCTTGCGGATTTCAGGGGTTTCCTTGTTGATAAGCGATTCGAGGATCTGCTGGCGCGTCACAATCCCCTTGAGCTTGCCGTCGATTTCCACGGGAAAGTTGTTGTAGGGATAGCGGTCGATGGTCTGATGCAGGTTGTTCAGCAGCATGTTGCGGATGATGACCGGGCGAGGGTTGGCGATGGCAGAAACGGAAAGGTTCTGCCAGCTCTGAAGGTCCAGGGGCGGCCGAATTTTGTGGAGTTCGTGGCCGTCCTGGACAAGGAGGGCGTCGTAAAAATTTTCCCGGCCGGCAAAGCGGGTTATTTGTTTATTATTTTAGGGGCAGCCCTCAGGAATTTATTAATATATAATAAAATAGGCTGGAAAATGGCGGGATTTTGGGGCTTAAAATCATGTTTTTAGCCCCCAAAATTCGACCCTAAATACACCACCAATCTTCCTACCAAACCGTCTTAAGCGACTCCTCCCAGTTTTCCGGTTTCAGATGGCGCAGGCAGTACTCCATCCGGAGTTTGGCCAGGTGCTCGGCATTGTATCCGCGGATACCGTGGCGGTTCTCGGGATAATACATCATGTCGAAATTCTTCCCCTCCTTCTGGAGGGTATCAACGAGATGGATGGTATTTCCCGGATGGACGTTATTGTCTATGGTCCCGTGCACGAGCAGCAGCTTTCCTTTCAGATTTTTGGCGTAGGACAGGGCGGACCCTTTTTCATACCCCTCTTTATTCGTTTCGGGCAGCCGCATATACCGCTCGGTGTAAATCGTATCGTAGTTGCGCCAATCTGTGACCGATGACGCCGCGACGCCCACCGAATAGACGTCCGGATAGCGGAGAAGCGACATGCAGGTCATGTAGCCGCCGTAAGACCCGCCCGTCATGCCAACCCGTGATCCGTCGATATAGGGGCGCTCGCGGAGCTGCTTGACGGCCGCCGCCTGGTCGTCGACATCAACCTGTCCGAACTTGAGATAGGTCTCCGTCAGAAATTTCTTCCCGCGGCGCGTCGTACCCCGGCCGTCGAGCTCCCAGACTACGTAACCCAGCTGGGCAAGCTGGGCCTTCGGACCGGCGGTCTGGTAGGAATTGCTGTTTCTGTGGGAAGGGCCGCCGTAGACCTGAACATAGAGCGGATATTTTTTTTGAGGATTAAAATCGGCCGGTCTGAATAAGATACCGTAGACATCGGTCTGGCCGTCAGCTGCTTTCAGCTTTACCAGCTCCGGCTCCTGGAGGCCGAGCTCTTTCACCTTGTCGATGTTCGTCGCCGCAACCTGCCGGATCAGTTTCCCGTCGGCCTGATAGAGGTTGACTGTCGGCGGCACTGTCAGCGACGAAAAGTTATCGACGTAATATTTGCCGGCAGGATCAATCGAGACCCGGTGCGTTCCCGGGTCCACGGTCAAGCGTGTCAGCTTTGTTCCGTCGAGTTTGACGCGACCGAAATGTGTGTCCAGGCCCACGCTGTCGGCAATCGTGAAATAGACCCATTGGTTCTTTTCGTCGATGATGGAGATGCCGCTGACCTCCCAATCTCCGTTGGTCAGGGCGGTGACGAGCTTTCCCGTGTAATCATATAAATAGAGATGTTTCCAGCCTGTCCTTTCCGAGCTCCAGACGAAATATCTGTTGTCACTTAGCTGACGGAAATCGTCGTGAAGGTTGATAAAGCACTCTTCCTTCTCGACCAGCACGGTCCGGACATCCCCCGATGCCGGGTTGGCGGCTTGGAGCTCGAGGCGGTTCTGCAAACGGTTCAGCCGCTGGAAGAACAGTTCGCTGTTGTCCCGGCGCCAGACAACCCGGGTGAGATAAACATCCGGCCCGCTTTCGGTTTTGACTTCCACCGGCTTTTTTGCGGCCAGGTCGCTGACGAAGAGTTTGACCGTGGGGTTGGGCTTGCCGGAATTCGGATACCTCTCCAGTTCGAGCGTCGTTTCAAAGGCGGGTTTGCGCTCGGGTGTCAGCTGATGGATGATGGGAAAATCATAAACCGCGCGCTCGTCAAACTGAAGATAGGCGATCTTCCGGCCGTCCGGAGACCACCAGAATGCCTCCCTCTGGTCCAACTCCTCCGGGTAGACCCAGTCCGTCTTTCCGTTCATCAGCTCTTCTGAGCCTCCCCTGGTCAGAGGCTCTTCCTTTTTGGTGGCGAGATCATAGATCCAGATGTCGTAGTCCTTGGAGTAGGCATATTTCGTGAAATCCGGGGAGTAGCCCGGTGTCGTCGCGGGCCGGCCCCTTCTCATGAACTGCATGAATTCCGGAGGAATAGAGGAAGCGGGCTGAGCCTGGCCGGCCGGGCGGTCCAGCTTGCGCAGGGTCTTTTCCTTGAAAAAATAAATGAAGTCATTGGCATTCCCGACACTGAAGGATATTCCAGTGTTTCCCGGAAGATAGGTAAAGTTCGGAAACGGCAGACCCTTGACGTTCTTGCCCGTGAGCTTGTTGTATTCGGCGATGATGGTTGTTTCGGTCTCGGGGTCGAAAAGCCTGGATTTTTTCTGGGTCCTGGGGTTGACCTTATAAAAAACAGTTGTCCCGGCGGCCTTATCGGTCTCCGCTTCGAGCCAGCCCTGGCCCTCCGGAAGCCAGGTCACCAGGGTCATTCCCGTGGTTTTGGCGATTTCAAGCTTCTCCCAGGCGTCATAGAGCTTCTTGCCGCGGAGCTGAGGTGCCGCCGATGCGGGCAGAATCAAAAAGATGGAAACGAGAATGACCATGATCATTGATGAAATACGTTTCATGATTCCTCCCTGACAGACCTTTTCTCGGAGGTAAGCAAGGTCTTTATATTGAAAAAATATGACAACGCCAAAATATATTTGAGCAAGGAACGATTGTCAACCCGGGAAGAAAGACCAAATTTAGGGTAAACAGATATTTTTCCAAAATTATCAGGAATCGAGAGGCCTGCCTGTTTCTATCGGACAGGATGGGAAGCCAGGCCCGGACTTAAATTGGCGGCAGTTCTTGGGGATCTTTCTCCACAGCCAGGAGAACGGGACGATGCTATTTCTTCTCGGCCTGAGCTTTTTCAGATGTGGCTTTAGCCCGCTCTTCCTCTGACATCCCGGCCAAACGCTCAATCTCCTTCACCTTTAACCCCAGCTTCTCGGCCACGCGACGCCCATAGTCAGGTTCGGCCTTATAGAAGAGAGCGGTCTGGCGCAACTGGATGCGCTTCTGCGCCCTTCCCAGATGCTCGGCGATATTGCCGATCAAATGATCCCTGTCCTGATCAGTCATCACCGTGCGGTAAAGGTCGCCAGCCTGTTGGAAGTCATCATCGGGATGGCTGTATCGATGACGAGCGGCCAGACCGGAAACTTCAAAAGCGGGTTCGGCTGCCGTCGGGTCCGGCTCCGGTCCGCCAAAGCTGTTGGGCCAGTAGTTGGGTCCGCCGCCACCATTGCTGTCCAGCCGCATGAACCCGTCGCGCTGATAATTGTTCTCCGCTGCATTTTTAGGCGCATTCACCGGCAGCAGATGATAGTTCGGCCCGAGCCGGTGGATGTGAGTATCGTGATAGGAAAACAATCGGGCTTGCAGCATCTTGTCCGGTGAAGCCGCAATACCGGGCACGAGGTTCCCCGGGCAGAAGGCCGCCTGTTCTACCTCGGCAAAATAGTTTTCGGGATTGCGGTTGAGCACGAGCTTGCCCACTTTGATGGGCGGAACGTCGGCATGGGGCCAGACCTTGGTGATGTCAAAAATATCCCAGCGATAGTCTTTGGCCTGCTCCGGCGTCATGATCTGCATCTCCAGCGTCCAGGACGGGTATTCGCCCCGCGCGATGGCCTCATACAGGTCTTTGGTGGCATGATCAGGGTCCTCGCCGGAGATGCGAGCTGCCTCCTCTCGGGTCAGGTTCATGATACCCTGGTCGGTCTTAAAATGGTACTGCACCCAGAAATACTCGGCCTTGTCGTTGTACCACTTGAACGTGTGGCTGCTGTATCCATTCATATGTCGGTAGGTTGCCGGCGTGCCCCGGTCAGAGAACAAAATCGTGACCTGGTGAATTGATTCCGGGGTCAGCGAGAGAAAGTCCCAGAACATGTCCGGGTCCTTGCAGTTGGTGGCTGGATGCCGTTTTTGAGTGTGGATGAAATCGGCAAACTTCAGAGGGTCCCGGATGAAGAAGACAGGGGTATTGTTGCCCACCAAGTCGTAGTTGCCCCCTTCGGTATAGAACTTCACCGCGAACCCACGAGGGTCGCGCGCAGCGTCGGCCGACCCTTTTTCGCCCCCTACGGTGGAAAAACGGGCGAAGACCTCGGTCCTCTGGCCGACTTTCGAAAGAAACCTGGCCTTGGTGTATTTGGTCACGTCGGCCGTGACCTCAAAATAACCTCCTGCGCCTGCTCCTTTCGCGTGGACAACGCGTTCGGGGATACGCTCGCGGTCAAAGTGACCCAGCTTCTCCAGGAGATGAACGTCCTGCATCAGGACCGGCCCGCGCTGGCCCGCCGTGAGGCTGTTCTGATCGTCGGGCACAGGAATTCCAAAGGCGGTCGTCAAAGCTTTTTTTTCTTTGGCCATATAAAACCTCCTTATAGCAGTAGAAAAAAATCAGATTTTTTTGCGGCAGTTATGACAATATCCCTCTAAGAGTACTTTTTTGTTCAGGACGACAACAGTTTTTTTAATTTCTTGCGGCACCTTTATACGAGCATACGACTCTTCAGCGAAATCTATGATTGTGCCGCAGTTGACACATCTGAAGTGGTGATGATTTTTAATATCCGGATCATAGCGTCTCGGCTCTCCGTATCCCTCGACGATATCAATAATTCCGATCTCAGCAAAGCTCAAGAGCGTTCGATTCACCGTATCCAACGAAATATCGGGAAATGTATTTCTCACTCTGTTGAAGAGAGCCTCTGCATTGGGATGGTCCTTTGACTTGAGCAGTTCTTTATAGATAGCCACACGTTGAGGCGTCACTTTGAGACCATGTTCTCTGCATTTTTCCCTGAGGAAATCGACGGAGGAAAGCCGAGCCGGAATTTGCATGTTGCTACTATATAGGAGTTATTCTTATTTGTCAAAGGGAACATTATGGTGGGGTCTTTTCGTCAGCGGGAGGACAGCGATTCCGCAACTTAGATTTTAGGTAGTAGGGATTTCCTCCGAGGAGTCTCTAAAAGTCGTTTCCGATTCTGCCTGAGCGAATTCGCATTCGTAAATTTCGCTTGACATTCAGTATTATCTTGT
>Ga0315280_10001343_pt1 | contig 42616 bp, 39 predicted proteins | sample YL17G06_40_MG_FD_203697 | JGI IMG/M metagenome (GOLD analysis project Ga0315280, IMG submission 203697) | Sediment microbial communities from Yellowstone Lake, YNP, Wyoming, USA - YL17G06_40 | ecosystem: Environmental > Aquatic > Freshwater > Lake > Sediment | place: USA: Wyoming | collected...
TGAAAGAAAGGGAGGCGGCATAGTCGGGGCGGAAATTTTTCCCCCCATTCTTGTGAGGGGGAAAAAATTTCCTTGAGCCAAAACCAGATCGTGGAAACAAATGTGCGAAAAATTAGTTGCATTACCCGGCGAAGTCCGAGGCGGAAAAGTGGTGCTTAATGAATTGGGCGCGATTGCCCGGGAAGAATGGCTTCGCACCGGCCAGGTCCGGAAAGAGATCGAGCTCAATACCTTTGTGATTATGCCCAATCATATCCACGGGATAATTGGGATCAAAGAGCGCGTCCAAACCAGCGGAGCGCCCATGCCTGCCAAGATCAGTGCCCTGCCGTCCGGGACCGAAGCAGGCACCATCGGCGCAATAATGGCGCAATACAAATCAATCGTTACCAAACGAGTGAATAAGGTGCGGGGAATGCCCGCGGCTAAAGTGTGGCACCGCAATTATTTTGAGCATGTGATCCGAGACGAGGAGGAGCTGCAAAGGATCAGGAGCTACATCGAAAATAATCCCAGGAATTGGGGAAGGGACAAATTTAATCCCGAATCAAAACGAAAAAAATAATCATCCCCAATTTCTCCAGGTACGGGCGAGCCGGTGGTTCGCCCTATCATTTTGAAAAAATTTATTTGCCTTTGGAGGCTTGATCCCGGATTCCCCGGCTTGGGGCAAGATTAGCCGAGCCGGACTAAAGAAGTGACCCCAAGTCACATGTTTTTTTCTTTAAAAGTTTTTCTTTATGTCCTCAAAGTCTCGGTTATTTATATCTAATCTCGAAACTCCATTCTCAATGCATAAATTATATTTATTCATAAGTTGTCCAACCACTTGAAGATTGGCTTTTAAGCTATCAGGTGATTTCACCAATTCTCTGCACTTAATCCCGTAATCCCTGTCGCATCTCATGGTATCCGAAACACTTATCTCCAGAAGTCTGGCGGCGCCGTTAGCATTTACAAAAAAGACCAGGATACTCTCACTCTTAAAATGGGTTTTCGAAGCTAGTTTCCCAATCATGTTTGTAATCTGTTCAAGCAAACCCATCATTTCCTCATCGATGCTTTCATGTTCTTTTCCAAACTGATCCCTCATTGAATTTGTGAATTCTGTTATTTCTTCAATATTCTTGTAGCTGGTTTCTATCCAATAGTCAACCGGACTTTTTCCATAAATATTTTTTATCCCACAAAGCAAGCCAGGTTTGGATAATGATCCATCCTTGTTGGGAACAGTAAAAATTGCTTCAGCAAATTCGCAAAAGGCCTTTTCTGAATCCGCAATTTCCTTTAAGTCTGCCGCGGAATATTTGATCTGTTCCTCGGTTTGTTTATTTTCATCTGCCGTTTTTTTGTTTTCCTCATTTGTTCCGGCAGCATTAGAAATAGCAAATACTGCCAATATTATCAGTAAGCTCAATACCTGAACTTTATTTTTCATTGTTATGCTCCTTAATATCCCAACGAATTGGGTTTGAAGGCGTCACAAAAATTCTGCTTTTTCTTATCAAATTCGTATTTGCCCGCTTTGCAATTACTCGGGGCATATTGGTCATATTCAGAACAATTCATACAGCAGTGCACATACGCCCCGCAATCAGGGCAGCTTAGTTGACCTTCCTGCAGATTCCTGTTTTCGCAATTGTAACATTTCATTTGCCTCCTCCTTTAAAAAAGTTTTCTCAACCTACAGAAAAACGATTTCATGGTTTTGCCTCATCAGATCCTACCTTGGAAGAATTTGTAGAATCTTTTGCACCTGTTCCGGATTCAAAATCCTCTTTTTTGTTTCCACAAGTAACCCCCTTATGAGGGTTTTCACCTTTCAGGCATCGCCTGACCCACTCCCAATGTGCTTTGTTCATGTTGTCAGTGCATTTTTTTGAATCATAGGTTTCTTCCTTACATTCTTTAATTTTCTTTGTTTTGTCATAGACTTCTAGGAACTCTTTATTACTACAAACAGCACATTCAATAAAAGTGCTCCCTGCCTTATCTTGTTCAGCACTGACAGCATATAAGCCTTCTTGTGACAATCCCTTCTTCCCAATAACCTTTATGGTTTTATCTATTGGAATTCTGGAATATAAAGTCATTCTATCAAGCAAAAAACTGTTGGTGCCGGAAAAATATACATATTTAATTCCTAACGCATATTTCATCTCTGCAAGGGTTCCACAATAACCTGCTCTGATGGTTCCTTCATAAAAACTCCATGGACCATACTCTTCATCAATGTAAAAAGTGAGATCCAATTTACCGTCAAAATCAATATCCGTTAATCTGGTCCTATGTGCAACAATAGATCTCCCTGTGACATTATTTGGATTTGGAACCAAGCACTCAACGAAATTTTTGGTGAACAATTCTTTCTTAATCTCGAGGTTGGCGGTTGCTGAGAACAAAGTGACAAGCAAACCACAAAGAAAACATGTGGTCAGCTTTTTCATTTTTTCCTCCTGTCTGTTCTCGGGGTCATAGCTTCAACTTTCAATTAAGGCCCAACTTAATATCATTCAATCAATTACCTTGCCCTTTAAAATTATTTTCCTCGCTGAGAATTTGTTGTCAACCAGGATCAGGTTTGCCTCTGCGCCTTTTTGGATCTGGCCGAGGTTGTTGAGGCCCAGGATTTTTGCGGGCCAGAGGCTGGCGGCTGAGACTGCGTCACAAATGCTCGCGCCTGTGAAGTTGATAAGATTTCGAATCGCGCGGAGCATCCTGAGTCTGCTCCCGGCAAAGCTCTTGTTCCCAAAACGCGGCGGCTCAAAATCAAGCGGCTCTTCGTCTCCCACAAAATCAGTAATCAAGATAAATTTTCCCGCAGGAGTCAATTTCCAGATCATTTTGACTATTTTGGGATGGAGATGGTATCCGTCCACAATCACCTCCTTGTAAAACCTCTCATCCAGGCCGGCGAGAGCCACTCCCGGGTCCCGGTGATGGATTCCGCTCATGGCGTTAAAAATATGGGTGATGCCTTTAGCACCGCATTCCATAAGCTCCATTGCCTTCTCATAGCTTGCCGCGCTGTGTCCGATGGAGGGGATGATTTTTTTCCGGGCCAGCATCCGGCAAAGCTCTTTCGCGGATTTCTGCTCAGCCGCGAAAGTCATAATCTTGATCATCCCTTTGCCTGCGTCAAAAATTTTCAGCATCTCTTTGGAATGCGGATCGAATTCAACTATTGCATCCTGGGGCTGCGCACCTTTTGCGTCCTTGCTCAAAAACGGCCCTTCCAGATGCACGCCGAGGAGATGCGCTCCGTTGCCCGCTTTCTTTTCCGCGGCTTCTCGCAACGCGATCAGGCATTCGCAAAGCTTTGAGACTGGCATTGCGGGAAAGGTGGCGAGAAAACCCGCGACCCCGCGGCGCGCGAGCATCACTCTCATCCGCTCAAGCTGTGGTTTAACTTTTTCCGGCTCAGGCGAGATGAACAAGCCGTGATAGTGGAGGTCAATCAGTCCGGGAAGGACATAAAGCCCGGCTGCGTCTATTTTTTCATCGTAATTTTTCGCGGGGCCGATGCTTTGAATCTTTCCGCCCGCGATCAGGAGACTGGTTTTTTTGACCGAGTCCGGAAAAACCACTTTGCCGTTTGCGACTAGTATTCTTTTCATTTTTTTGCGAGGCGGGGTTTTTCTGTGAGGAAAGCAGCTGCCGGCCCGAGGGCCATCTCCTGCTTGGAGAACCTGCTCAGGCAGAACTCGGGCAGCTTAGGCTCCGGGAAATAGAAATGCCGGGTCCATTTGACGACCTCGTTTACGATTTCCGGCTGGCCCCGGCAAACCCCTCCGGCAAGAATAACCAGCTCCGGGTCCAGAACCTTCATCACATTCGAGATCAACGCTCCGAACCGCCGAGCGAACTCTTCGATCAATTGTCCGGCAGCATGGTCTCCTTTTTGCCAGGCCTGAAAAATATGTCTGGCTTTGAGATGCTCCCGCTCGCCTTTAACAGACTTGACCGCAAGCGAATCATCCGGCAATCTTTCTTTGCCGCGCTCGGCCAATCCCGCGCCCGAGACCCATTCCCTCGCGCATCCGTATCCGCCGCATACGCATTGGCTCCCGGAGGGATCAAGAGTGAGGTGGCCGAACTCGGCGGCGATGAAATTCGCGCCTCGATGGAGCCTGCCGTCAATCACGATCCCTCCGCCCAGGTCGGTGCCGAGCGCGAACACCACGAAATTTTTTTGGCCCTTGGCGACTCCGAAGACCATCTCCCCGATTGCGAGCGCGTTCACATCATTATCCACAAATACCGGCAGGCCAAACCGGTCCTGAAAAATTTCTTTCAGCCTGGCGCCGAAAAGCTCAGGCAGGTTTCCCGAAGCCACAACCGTACCGGTTTTGCAGTCCACGATCCCGGGCGCGGCGATGCCCACTCCCCGGATGGATTTTCCTTTCGCCCTCGCCTTGGAAATGATTTTCTCCGCGGTCTCAAGCACGCGGCTCACGAGCTTGCCCTCCCCTGCCCTGCTCTCGATCATCTCGCTGAAAAGAATCTTGCCCCGGCTTGAGACCACGCCGAACGAGGTGTGGGTCGCGCCGATATCGATCCCCAAAATATTCAATTCCCTGGCCATTTTCAGAACTTATGCTCTCCTTCCTCGCGGAAAAGCGTTCACCTATCTCTTGACAGAGGGTTCGGGGAGGGTGATCTGATATTTATTTTGTCGGCTTCTGCAGAGTTTTTAAGCAAAACCAAGCGACCCCCTCCTTTATCCTCCCCCATCCCAGGGGGAGGAATCTTTATTTATCACTACGGTCTCGCTTGAGAATTAATGCCTTCCTCCTTTGGCGAACGGGTTCCCACCATAAAACTTAACACGAACGGATTTCCGGCTCAACTTGCCGCTCGTTTTTAAACCGGCTAGAATCAAGGCGATGATGCGGCTTGCGATTTTCCTGGTCGCGGCATCGGGATGGCTTACGATGAGCCGGCCCGGGTTTAAAATTCTTTATCGGCCGGGGATGGACGGTTTTGCCAAGATCATCGCCAAATCCTCCGCGCCGGCCAAAAAAATCACGGAAAAAAATCTTGCTTTCAATTTTGACCAGACCATAAACATCGCGATCACCTCAAACGACGAGGATTTCCGCGCCGCGCAGACAGGCGTTCCGGAGTGGGCGGCGGCAACCGCGCATCCGGCAGAAAATCTTATCTTCTTGAAGCCGCTCAAGGATATGAGTCCGGAGAATCTCGCGGTGACCTTCCGCCACGAGCTCGCGCACATCCTTATCTATCACCGCTTGCAGGGACATCCCGCGGCCCGCTGGTTTGAAGAAGGCATGGCCGTGCTCTCAAGCGGAGAGATGGAATTCGCCCGGTTCCAGGCGCTCGGGATAATCGGCCTCAGCGGAAGATATATTCCTTTCCGCGAACTCGATTCCGGGTTTCCGGCTGACTCAAGCCGGGCGCAAGTGGCATACATCGAGAGCGAGAGCTTTGTCGCATACCTTAAGGCTCAGCTGGGGATGGAGAATTTCAGCAGATTCCTTGACCGGCTGGCCGGGGGTGAAAATTTTTACCCCGCGCTGGAGCAAACTTCGGGCTTGAGTTTTGACCGGCTCCAGGAAAACTGGGCCGAGCAGGTCCGGCGCAGGTATGGCATCATCGCCATTGCCGGCGGCTCCACCGGTTTGTGGTTTCTGATCACTTTGCTTTTTTTGCTCGCGTATCTGACAAAAAAGCTGCGCGGCCGGCGGAAAGAGCGGCTGCTCGAGCTTGAATCAATCGGCTATCGCGGCCAGAATTATCAAGATGATGATCCGGAGCGAAACCCGGAGGGAGAAATAAAATGGCATTGAAGCCCTTGCACGATCCCAGGGACGGAGCTTTGAAGGTGGTGGGCCTGATGAGCGGCTCCGGAACCAATTTAAGGAAGATACTCGAGCACCAGGAAAAACTGAGAGAAAAAGAGGGCCGCTATCTTTATCAGGTGGCCGCGATTTTCTCGGACAACGCGGCAAGCAACGCGGTTGAGCTCGGCAAAGACTTTGATCTACCGGTCATCATCCACGACCTCGCCGCGTTCTACAAAAAGCGCGGCGGGGCGAGGTCGGATATGAGGCTGCGGGATGAATTCGATAAGCTCACGGTGAGGATGCTCTCTGTTTTTGAGGCCAGGGTCGCGGCCTACGCGGGTTATATGAGCCTCGCGACCAGGCCGCTGATCAACGCGTTCATAGGCGTGAATGTGCACCCGGCTGACCTCTCCATTGAGGAAAAAGGGAAAAGGAAATGGATTGGCGGCCATGCGGTTTCGGATCAGATCGCGGGGGGCGAGAAATTCCTGAGAGCAAGCACACACCTGATCGAGCCGGAATGCGATCTGGGCAAATTGTTTATGATCTCCAAGCCGGTGCAGGTGGAGATTTTCCTGGGCGCGGACCTTAAGAATCCCGCGGACTTGAAAAAAGTTGCGGACTTTAACCAGGACCGGCTTAAAGCGAACGGCGACTGGGTCATTTTTCCCAAGACCATCGAAGAAATCGCGCGGGGAAATTTTCAGGCCGGGGAGAAAGGCGAATTCTTTTACAAAAACAAGCCAATCCCTAAAGGGCTGCGCCTGGAAGAGGTCTGAGAGCTGCCCCGCAAGAGACCTTTTTGTCCGATGATTGCCTCGGCCTTTTCTCCGCTGAGTTGCGAATACCAAATTTAAATTAGTATCCCGTACAAAGCCCCTGCTTGATTATGTCAAACTGGTCTGACCCGTATTTTAAAAGGTAATGGCAAACCTGCGCGGCCGTGCCTCCGTATCCGATGATGAAAAGGTCGCCGCTCTCGGAAGCCGCGAATGCGGATTGGGGAAAAACTCCCGCGGGCAAGCGGATCAACTTGCCCTGCGGCTTGCTTTCCATCGCGCAGGCTTCGGTCTTGTGCTCTTCCAGATCAATCTGCCCTGGGGGCCGGTGCCAGAAGCTTGCGATCAAGAGGAACCTGTCGCCCTGTTCGATTTTGGAGCAGGATTGGTCAGAGATAGTCTCCTGCTGGAACCGCGAAAGGCAATTTTCAGTCAGCTCCCCGCATCCTGAAACTGGAAGCCGGTCAATTTTGAGCAGATCCATCTTTTCCAGCTTCTCGGCTTGCCCGGTTTTCTTCCAGGCCAGAATCCATTTTTCGTTTTTGATCCTGGCCTCACCCTCGGGTTTCAGAAATGCCAAAGTCAAAATCGAGTCCTGGGAAGATTTGTAATAAGCGAGCGAACTAATCCGGACCTGGGCTTGCAAGCCTGAAGCGCAAAGCAGGATCAGTTGGCCGCTGCCGGCAAGTTGGGCGAGGTCCAGAATTTTTTGAATTCTTGCCCGGTCCCTGATGAAAACAACCTCGCCCGGCTTTGGCTCAGGATGGTTCGGCTCCGTCAGGTTGACGATGCCGGGCTTGGACTCAATCGCGATGTATTCAAGGTCCAAAGAGATGGCCCAGGTTCCCGCATAAGCCGCGGCTGACTTTGGAAGCTGGAGCGGGAAATAAACCTGCCCGGGTTCAAAAGAAAAGCCGGCCGCAGGCAAGAGCCAGAGCGCTGCAATCAATTTCGCGCTGAAGCTCTTTTTCATCATCCGGCCCTCTTCTTCCCGGAGCCGAATACAATCAGGTGTCGTTCCTTCCCAGAATCGTTACCGCCGCGACCGTGAACGCGCCTCCGAGGTTGTGGGCCAGCCCTCTCTTCGCATCCTTGACCTGAAGCCCGTCCGCGCGTCCCTGAAGCTGCTTGGTGATTTCAACCAGCATCCTGCATCCGGTTGCGCCGATGGGATGGCCGAAGCACTTGAGTCCGCCGGAAACATTGACCGGGATTTTCCCGCCAAAGTTGCAGTTTCCTTCAGCCACGAATTTCCCGGCCTGCCCGCGAGGACATAGGCCCAAGTCTTCAATGTTCAGAAGCTCGGTGATGGTGAAGCAGTCGTGGCACTCAACCAGGTCCAGCTCTTCCGCGGGATTTTTTATTCCGGCCTGCTCATAAGCCTTCTTGCCGGCTTCCTGGGTGCTCGGGAACCCGACAAAATCGAACTTGGGATGCAGCCAGGGTAAAAGGGTGTGCACCGAGATCGCGCTTCCCAGCACTTTCACATAGTCGTTTTTGTGCCTAGTGGCTTTGGCGCGCTCAGGCGTGGTGATGATGAGCGCGGCGGACCCGTCGCTCATCGCGCAGCAATCAAACCTTCCCAGCGGCCACGATATGATCGGCGCATTGATCACATCTTCTTTCTTGATCGGCTTGCGGAAATGGGCCTTGGGATGGTGAGAGCCGTGCTCGTGATTCTTGACCGCGACATTGGCCAGGGTTTCTTTGTTCCAGCCGTTAACCTCAAAGCATCTGGTAGCTGCCAGGGCAAAGATGCTGGGCGCGGGCGGGAACTGCAAAGCGATGCTGCGCGCTCCACCCAGTTCCGGCAGGCCGCGGCTTCCCTGGTCCATAAGCTTCTCCACCCCGCACGCAAGCGCGACATCATACATCCCGCTTGCAACTCCAAGGCAGGCATTCCGGAACGCATCCATTCCCGAGGCGCAGAAGTTCTCAACCCTGGTGAAGGGTATTCCGTACATTTTGAGAAACTCGGCCGGCGCGCCGCCGCTGACTCCGGTGAACTCATACTGGATTCCGCACCAGCCAGCCTCCACCTCCCTGGCTTCCATCCCCGCGTCGTCGAGCGCCTCGTAAACCGCGTCGACCAGGAGGTCTTCCTGCGACTTGTTCCAGAGCTCGCCGAACTTGGTGTAGCCGACTCCCACAATCGCCACTTTATCTTTCAAGGTTTTCATCGTAATCCTCCTTGCTTGATTAGGCCCGGGTTTTCATCGAAGGCCGGCAGCGCCAATAATAGTTATGGAATCCCGCTCCCTGATGGTAAATCCTGAAAACGATCTCAACCTCCATTCCTATCTTGACCTTGTCCGGCTCGCAATCGGTCATAGTAAGGAATATCCTTCCGCCGTTCTCCAGATCGATCACGCACCAGGGCACCGGCTGCGCGCCTCCGGAGCGGATATAATCGTTGGTGAAGGTGAAAATTTTGCCTCTTTTCGTCAGCTTCACCTTTTCAAACTTATCCTTGGTATGGCAGATGATGCAGACGCGGTTGAGAGGGAACTGGACCGTGCCGCAGTTTTGGCACTTCTCGCCCAGGAATCCGAATTCCAGTTCCTTGTCCCGGTAATGAATCACGGCCGAGGCTTTGGGGTTGGAGCGCTCGCGGCGGGTTAACTTTCGGAACTTGGCGTATTGCTCGTAGCTGAAAAGCGGCGCTTTCCGAGCCAGATTCCCTTTGATGCCGATCCTGGGAGGCAGGCTCTTGATCCGCTCAGTGGTCGTGAACAAAAGCGCGTCCGCGCCGTCTCCGTGAGCCGCCAGAATTATGTCCTGCCTGGGGGCGGTGTTTTCAAGCGCGTTGGCAAACGCGATAATAGGCGCGCTCACGCCGGGATTTCCGATCGAGGTAAAAAGCGGGTCCGCAAGCTGCGCAAGCGGATTGAGTCCGAGCTTGCCCGCTATCCCCAGAAGCCCGCGCGGGTCATAATAGGAGCACGCTAGTTTGCCGATCTCCTTGAGCTCGATCCCGGCTTTTTGCGCCAGGCCCTTGATCGCCTCGATCACATTGCCCTGGAACGCGAAGCTGTCTTCGAGCTTGTCCTCAAAGTGCTGGATATAGTCGTCATTCTCCTTGCGCCACACTCCGATTATCTCATCCGAGATGGAGTAGCTGTCGCGGAAGTCCGCGATCAGGTTTTGCTCGGAAAGCAGAACCGCGGCCGCTCCGTCTCCCAGCATCTGCTCGTCAAAGCTCTCCTGCTCGCTCATTCGCACTTCCGAGGCCGCCACCAAAACTTTCTTGCAGGTGCCGCTTTTGATCAGGTCAGCCGCGGTCTTGATGGCGGTGGTGCCCGCGCGCAGGGTGTCGGTTATATCCATGGTCATTGCGGTCCGAGGCAGGCCGAGCACCAGCGCGATTGTGGGCGCAAGCGCCTTTTGCTTGTAAGGCGCGGTGGTGGTTGCGAAGATGAGGCCGTCAACTTTGCCCGGATCGATTCCCGCCAGGCAGTCAAAGCCGGCCTCAACCCCCATAGTGACGCTGTCTTCGTCTCCGCTGGCAACAGCCTTCTCGCCCGGGCCGCTCGGCATTCCCCAGGCTCTCCCGATCTCGGATCGAGAAAGCCGGTAAAGCGGGAAATACACGCCGTAAGATTCAATTCCAACCATTTCCCAAGCCTCCTTTTTGGCCTATTCTTAAACCCGGTTCACGCTTTATGGTTTAAGACCAAAAACAATCTCATAAAACTTCACGCCCGGCTTCCTGCCCAGGCGTTTCAAGGGACGAGTTCCAACTTGGCGAGTACGATCAGATTTGTGATTTGCTTCTTCCGGTTCGGTTTCAAGCGCATTCTCGATTTCATCAGCAGAAAACCTGGCTGACATAGCTATTATATTATCACACCGATTGCTGTCGGTAGTCAAGAATTTTCAGGCTTTTTTATTCGGTCTTGGTTGGGGAGGCCTGTATCTTTTTAAACAGGTCTTCAAGCTCGTCAAAAAGCCTGGTTTTGTCTTTGACGCTGTAAACCAAGCTCTGGTCTTTGGTGAACCGGAACCGGTCAGGATGGTTCTTGACCAGCTCGATCAGGCGGTCAAAGTCCGCCCGGGTTTTTTCATCAAAACTGATCGCCGCTGATTTCTCGTCGGCGTCAAGTTCAGGGATGCGCAGCTTTCTCATCCAGAACTTGGTCCTCACCACCTTGAGCAGGTTTAAGCCCGGCTCCGGGATTTTGCCGTAGCGGTCGAGCAGTTCGCTGCGGAGCGATTTAAGAGCGTCCTCATCCCTCGCCATCGCCAGCCGCTTGTACCAGCCCAGCCGCTCGGAATCGCCGGGAACATAATCCTCCGGGAGGTATGCGGGAAGCGCGAGCTTGATTTTAGGCTCAAACTGCTCTTCGATCTTCTCGCCTTTGAGCTCTCTGATCTTGTTCTCAAGCAACCGGAGATAAAGCTCGTATCCGATCCTGCTGATCTGTCCGCTCTGCTCCTTTCCCAGCAGGCTGCCCGCTCCCCGGATTTTGAGATCGTAAGCCGCGAGCCTGAACCCGGAGCCGAGCTCGGTGAACTCCTTGAGCGCCTTGAGTCTTTTGACCGCGTCGGCTTTGATCTCGGTCCGGGAGGGCACCACCAGATAAGCGTATCCGCGCTCCCGGCTCCTTCCGATCCGGCCCCGCAGCTGATAAAGCTGGGCAAGGCCGAACTGGTCCGCGCGGTTGATGATGATGGTGTTGGCGGCGGGCAGGTCCAGGCCGCTCTCGATGATCGCGGTTGACACCAGCACATCGTATTTGTGCTGGTAAAAATCGTGCATAACTTTTTCCAGCCTGCGCTCATCCATCTGGCCGTGCGCGACCGCGGTCTTGGCCTCGGGAACCAGCTTGGCCAGCCAGCGTGCGGTCTGGTCGATCCCCTGCACCCGGTTGTGCACGAAAAAGACCTGGCCCTTGCGCTCGAGCTCGCGAACTATCGCCTCGCGGATAAGCTGCTGGTCAAAAGGGATGAGCTCGGTATGGATGGCCTGCCGGTCCGGAGGCGGGGTGTTGATCACCGACATATCCCGAAGCCCGAGCATACTCATCTGCATTGTGCGGGGGATGGGAGTCGCGCTCAGGGTCAGGCAGTCAACTGTTTGCTTGAGCTGCTTGATCTTCTCTTTCTGCGCGACGCCGAACCGCTGCTCCTCATCGATGATCAAGAGACCCAGGTCCCTGAATTCGACATCCTTGCTCAAAAGCCGGTGGGTTCCGATCGCGACATCGCACAAGCCGGTTTTCAAGTCCTCAATATTCTTCTTTTGCCGGGAGCGGGTCTGGAACCTGGAGAGCATGCAGACCTGGAGCGGCCAGTCCTTAAGCCGGCACTGGAAATTGTCGTAGTGCTGCTGGGCCAGGATGGTGGTCGGGCAAAGCAGCGCGACCTGCTTTCCCTGCATTGCGGCCAGAAAGCCGGCGCGGAGCGCGACCTCGGTTTTTCCGTAGCCGACATCTCCCAGGACCAGCCGGTCCATGGGCCTTGGATTTTGAAGATCAGAGATGACATCTTCGATGGCTTTTTCCTGGTCCGGGGTTTCTTCAAAGTCAAAGCTGGCCTCGAACTCCCGGTAGGTATGATCCGGCTCTTCAAAGAAGTGGCCGGGAAAAACCTCGCGGCTTGCGTACAGCTCCAGAAGCTCCTGCGCGAGTTTCTCGATGGCGGCTTCGGCTTTTTTCTTGGCCAGCTCAAAGCTTCTGGTGCCGAGCCGGTCCAGCCGGGGCTTGGCCTCGCCCGGGTTCCGGTATTTTTGGAGCTGGTTGATCTGGTCAACCGGAAGGTATAGCCGCGCCCCTTCCCCGTATTCGATTTCCAGGCAGGGCTGGCTTGTTTTCGGCCGGCTGCGGTCTTTCAGGTAGTTCCAGCTTTCGAAACTTGAAACCTTGATTGAGGTCATTCCCCGGTAAATTCCGATCCCGTGCTGGATATGGACCACGGGTTCTCCGGGTTCGAGGTCTGAGAGGTCTTCTTCCCGCCACTCCGCCTCCTCGGGCCTAACCAGCGGCTTTCGAATTTTCTCGCCGAAGATTTCACGCTCACTGACAATGACAAGGCCGAGCTCTGTTACCCGGAAACCGGCCTGAAGCTCTCCCACCCCAACCGCAAGCGACCAGACCGGCTGATAAAACTCTTCCCTGGAGTTAAGCTCAGCCGGGTAGACGCCCTGCTCGCGCAGCAGCCCGGAGAGCCGCTCGGCCTGGCTCAAGCTGGAGCTGACCAGGATAATTGAAAACTCTTCGGCAATCAGTTTTTCGGTCTCCTGGAGAAATTTGGAGATGGGCTCGGACAATTTCGGGCTGAAGGCCAGGTCCGGGTTGGGCTCAATGGTTATCTCCGACTCGCTCAGCTTGGGAACTTTAATTTCCAGGCTGAAGTCGGAGGCCTGGGAAAATTTCTCTTCGCCCTTGAGCCAAAGACCGATTGAGGCGGTCTGGAATCGGGACAGCTTCTGGCTCACCTGCTCTGAGCTGAAAAAAATCTGCTCCGGAGAGGGAATCAGGCTTCCGCCGGAAACCAGCCTCGCCCAATCCGCCTGCATCTTTTTTGAGGCCGCGGCCAAGGATTGATTAAGCGCAATGCCGTCCAAAACCACGAGCAGCCATTCTTCGGACAGGTAATCGAGAAGAGACCAGTTTTTATCAACCAGCGGCAAAAACCTTTCCTCCCCATAGAAGTGCCGCTGCTGATCCAGATTTCCGGCAAGTTCCCTAAGAGCGTGGGCGTAGTTCGCGGTTTGGCCGCGGACTGGTTCTTTTTTCAACTGCTCCGCAAGGTGGAAAACCGCGCGTTTGACCAGCTGCGCGCGGTCTTTGGTCAAAATCATCTCCCGATTCGGCCAGACAAGGTATTGCTCGGCCATTCCTTTGGAGCGCTGGTCAGCCGGATCGAAAAGGCGGAGGCTTTCAACGCGGTCGCCGAAGAGCTCGATCCTGGCGGGATAGCCGGCCGCGGGGGGAAAAACATCAATAATGCCTCCCCTGAGGCTGAGCTCGCCCGGCTCGGAAACGCTGCCGGAAATTTGGTAGCCGGATTCAAGCAGCCGCGTGAGAAACTCGTCGCGGTCAAGTTGTCCTCCGGGCTTGAGCTCAAAGAGGCGGCTGCGAAGCAGCTCTGGTTCTATGGTGGGCTGGAAAATGGAGGCCGCGTCCGCGAGCAGGATTCTTGTTTCGTTTTTCAAGATGCGGGACAAAGCCGCGACTCTTTCCCCGCTTCGCTCCGTGCCTTCCGCGCGGTAGTATTCAAGTCCGGAGAAGAGCAGAGGTTTTTCCCGGCAGAAAAGCTCAAGCTCTCTTAAGACCTGCCCGGCCTTGTCCTGGTCCGGCGCCAAAATCAGGATCGGCTTATTTATACTGCGTTGAATATAGCCGATGATCCAGCTGGGCGAGGATGCGGGAACGAATCCGGTTGAGAGATTTTCCCCCCGGCTGATTCTCTGCGCCAGCGCCTGTATTTGGAGGATTTTTTCGGGCATAACTTACTGGAGGAACTGGGCAAGAAGCCGCTCGGCCTCGTCGGTTCCGAAGGGAATGCCTTTGAGCTCGACCCGCTCATTTATGGCATTAAAGGTTGTGTCCAGAAACATTCGGAAGCTGTTTATTTCCCGTTTGAACTTGGCGCGGCCTTCCTGGTCTTTCAGCTCCTCCACCGGCGCGCCGCCGAGGTAATCGAAAAATTTCTGGAACTCTTCCCGGTCGTATGCCCTGACCAGGGAGAAACTCATATTCTGATAGTAGTAGACGAAATTGCGAAGAATGTTGGCGGACTCGAACACGGGTTCGAGCTTGCCCTCCGCGAACGCGCCCGCGAGCACCATCTCCAGCCTTTCCAGGACTTTGGAGAAGAGCCAGATGTCCCGGCGCAGCTTCAAGGATTGCTCCAGCCGGCTCAGGAAATCCTTAAAAATATCCCGGCCTTGCAGGTCCGGATCGAACACCCGGCAGATTTCGATTACGGCCTGCTGAAAAATGTTGGTGAGCATTCCCCGGGTGCGGGCCACGCCGTTCTGGAGAATTTTCAGGTCCGAGACCGAGCCCGCGTCCCGGATTTCGAACTCAAAAATTTTTTTCATTTCCACCCGGAGCTGAAAGGCAAAGGCATCCACCAGATCAATAATCTCCTTGTATTTGCCGTCGCTGGAGCCGATTTCCTTGAACCGCGCGGGGATCAGCTCTTCGAAGGCTTCGATCAGGATTTTGCTTTCGGAATTGATGAGGGAGAAGATGAGGAGCGAATCTTTGAGTTTGGCGAGGTCTTTTGCCTCGGCGTTGATCAGGCTCAAGTATCTGAGCAATTTGAACAAGAGCAGCACCACCACCGAGATCATCCTTTTTATTTCTTTGTCTTCAATCGTGTTGACGATTGTCGTGATCCTCGGCGAACGCACGACATCATAATGCGGAACAAATCCCAGGCCGCGGAAAGGGTTGAAATACCTGTTGGCGGTTATCTCCCGCGCCACCATCTGCTCGAGGTAGTAGAAAACCTGGTAGCGCTTGATGTCGAGCCGGAGCAGGTTGCCGGCCAGCTCGGAATAATCGATCAGGCCGTAACAGAGAATGTAAAGCGATTCGATGGGGGTGCGCTGGTTGATGGCCCGGGAAAGGATCTGCGCGCGCTGGTAATCGCTGAGCAGCCGGGTCTCCACATAGTTCTGGAAATGAAGCACATTGGCCTCGGCCTCGGGCAGAAGGGAGCGGATGAGGATGACCGCGCGCACCAGCGCGTTCCTCACCACCTCCAGCTCGGAGGCAAAATCGCGGTTAAGGAGATTTGCCCGGTCCGCGATGGGGTGATTATTCAGGTTTGAATATCGAACCAGGCCTTTAAGTAATATCTCGAGCTCGAAAAGTTTTTCCTGCTTGCGCTCAACCTCCAGGGTTCTAAACCATCGCCTCCGCTCGGACAAAAGGCCGCGCAGAGCCTTATCCGGCTCAATCCAAAGCTCCGAGCCCGGTTCCATCTCCCCGGTTCCTTCGCTCATCGGCTTTGAGTATAATGCCCTGCCCCGGGCTTGTCAAAATTTTGATCGCAACCGAAAGCTCCGGTTTCGCCTGTTTTTGCGGGCCAAAAAGCGTGGTATTTTTAGAGTGATGGCTGAGACAAGGCTGAATCTGATTACCGGCGCCTTTAGCTACAGCGGCAAATATGTGGCGCGAAAACTCCTTGCGCGGGGAGAGAGAGTGAGAACTTTAACCGGTCATCCGGACCGGGCCGACCCTTTCAACGGAAAAGTTGAAGTTTTTCCTTACCGGTTTGAATCGATGGCAGAGCTGGCGAAAAGCTTTGAAGGCGTGGAAGTGTTTTACAACACCTATTACATCCGGTTTCCGTATGGCAGTACCACTTACGAGCTGGCTTACGAGAACAACAAGAAGCTGATCCAGGCCGCGAAACAAGCCGGAGTCAGGCGCATCGTGAACATCAGCATCACCAATCCTTCCCCAGACTCAAAATTCCCTTATTTCCGATACAAATATATGATTGATCAGGCGGCGATCGGCTCCGGCATATCTTGCGCGATCATCCGGCCCACGGTAATTTTCGGACACGAAGACATACTGATCAACAATATCGCCTGGCTCCTGAGAAGACTGCCGGTGATGGCTATGCCCGGCAAGGGCGATTATAAAATCCAGCCGATTTATGTGGAAGACCAGGCGGATATTATGATTGAGGCTGCGGACCGAAAAGAAAATTTAATCTGGGACGCGGTCAGCGCGGACACCTTCACCTTCAAAGAAATGGTCAAGCTGATCAGGTCAAAAATTCCAAGTTTGACCCTGTTCATACTGCCCACCCCTCCTGAACTTTTCCTGCTCGCAAGCAAGCTGATGAATCCCCTTCTTGGCGATGTTATCCTGACCAGGGACGAGGTTTACGGCCTGATGGAAAACCTCCTCTATTCCAGAGAGCCCCCGCGGGGAAAAACCCGTCTGGCTGACTGGCTGGAACAGAACAAGGACTGGATCGGGAAGAAATACGCTTCCGAACTGAAGCGGCATTACCGCTGAACCCGCGATCAGCGAGATTAAAACTTTTTTATGGTCTGGTAGCTCTGGTTTCTCTGGACGGGAGTAAATCCCGCGTCTTTGATCAGGCGGATGATTTCTTTCTTGTCCATCCTGAACTGGGCGCCGGCTGCCCGGACCACATTTTCTTCGAGCATAGTTGAGCCGAGATCATTGGCGCCGAAAAAGAGCGCGGTCTGGCCGATCTTTGCTCCCTGGGTGACCCAGCTCGCCTGGAGGTTGGGGACATTGTCCAGGAAAATCCTTGAGACTGCGAGCACTTTCAGGTAGCGCGCGCCGGTTGCAGGTTTTATATGGGCAAGCGCGGTGTTTTTTGGCTGGAAGCTCCAGGGAATGAATGCGATGAAGCCTTTAGTTTTGTCCTGGAGTCTTCGAATCTGGTCCAGATGCTCAATGATTTCCTCGTCCGTCTCGATTAAGCCGAACACCATTGTCGCGCTGGTGCAAAGCCCAAGCTTATGCGCTTCTTCCATCACTTTGAGCCAGCCTGCGGCGCTTACCTTTTTCGGGCTGAGGTTAGTGCGGACTCGCTCGGACAAAATCTCGGCTCCTCCTCCGGGAACCGAGTCCAGGCCCGCAGCCTTCAAGCGGACAAGAACCTTTTTGACGGTCAGCCCCTCCCTTTTCGCCAGATAATCTATTTCCGGCGGGGAAAGGCCGTGGATGTGGATGGGATAATTTTTTTTGATCTGCCGGAACAGCTCTTCAAACCATACGAGGTCCAGGTCGGGGTTCATTCCTCCCTGGAGCAGAATCTGGGTGCCTCCGTATTTGAGCAGCTCCTGGATTTTGGCGAAAATCTGATCGTAGCTGAGCACATATCCTTGCGGATGGTACGGAGGCCGGGAGAAAGCGCAGAACCGGCAGCCGGAGACGCAGATGTTGGTGTAATTTATATTGCGATCCACGACAAAGCTGACCAGCCGCCGGGGGTGAAGCTTCCATCTCAGCTCCGACGCGCTCTCTCCCAGCTCCAGCAGGTTTGACTGCTGGAGGAGTTCAAGCGCTTGTGATCTGGTGATCCGCTTTACCATACTTTTTTCACCCGATACCAGGTGTCTCTCTCAACCGGGTCCCGGCCCGCGTCCCGGATCAGTCTTATAAGCTCATCCCGGGCAAGCGCCTCGGGAGTGAGCGCGCCGGCCATATGCGTGATTTTCTCTTCCTCAACCGTGCCGTCCAGGTCGTCGGCGCCGAACCAGAGCGAAACCTGGGCCAGCTTTTCGCCCAGCATAATCCAGAAGGCCTTGATGTGCGGGAAATTGTCAAGATAAATCCGGCTTACGGCAATGGTTTTCAAGTCATCCACGCCCGTGGTGTAATGGGAATAATTCAGCCTGGTATTTTGGGGATGGAAGGAAAGCGGGATAAAAGCCGCGAAGCCTCTGGTTTTATCCTGAAGCTCTCTGAGCTTTCTCAGATGGTGCACCCGATGCGTGAACTTTTCGATGTGGCCGTAAAGCATGGTCGCGTTGCTCCGGACTTGAGCCCGGTGAAGAGCCTCGTGAACTTCAAGCCAGCGCTCGGCCGAAATTTTCTCCGGGCAGATTTTCTTGCGGATGCTGGAATGGAAAATTTCCGCGCCTCCTCCGGGCACGCCGTCGAGGCCGGCTGATTTCAGTTCCCGGATAGTCCGCTCCAGAGAAAGCCGGCTGATCTTAGCGAAATGGTCGATTTCCACCGCGGTATAAGCCTGAAGCAGCGCATCCGGTCTTTTCCGCTTGAGCAGCCTGAGGATTTCCAGATAGCGCTCAAAATTCCATTTCGGGTGAAGCCCGCCGACAATATGGAACTCATAAACATCCCCGGCCTGGTCCGCAATTTTCTCAATCTGGTCGAGCCTGAGTTCGTACCCGTGCCGGTCTCCGAAACTCGCGCTGAACGCGCAGAACCGGCACCGGTTCCTGCAATAGTTGGTGGGATTGATGTGCCGGTTCAAGTTGAAAAAAATTTTATTGCCGCTAAGCCGCTCCTTGACCGAGTCCGCCAGCCGGCCGAGCCAGATCAGGTCGTTCTGCTTAAAAAGGAATAGCGCCTCTTGGTCGCTGATGCGCCCGCGGTTCTTGACTTTTTTCTCGATTAGTTTTCTCATCGAACGGTCTTGGGGCGGGTTGGCTGTGCAGGATCAGAACATCCCCTTTAACTTCTCGATCTCTTTTTTATCAGCAGTTCCCTCGCTCTGCTTGTCCATTTCCTGGAAGATTTTATCCCGCGACTGCATAATCAGCTCCAGGTGCATAAGGCTGGTAATCAATCTCTTGGCGTTGATGAAAATAACCGCATCGAAGAGCCGGGCCATAAACTTGGCTATTTTTTTCATTCGCTCGGGAGCGAGCTCATGCAGTTGCCTGTATCCCTGGATAATCTTGCCCGCGTCCAGCCGGAACTTCGCGGCAATAACTTCCAGCTTGGCATTATCCAGGCTGGCGTCCTGGTAAGGCCCCAGTACCACCCTCCCCACATTTTCAAACTGGTGGCGGACAGGAAAAACCGTGTATTTGTTTCCGCAGGCTGAGTGCGCCTGGAACGCGCTCCCCTCGCCCAGAGACTGGCCCAAGAGCTTGGCTTTGACTTCCTCGCAAACCCGGTCACCGGCCGCGGCGCTCCTTACCAGCGCGCAGAAACCCGCCTCGCCGCCGCTGTTAAAAACCTCCTGGCCTTGAAGGTCAAAAATTCTTATCTGCACGCCAATCATATCGGCCAGATGCCTGATGACTTCCGCGGTGACGGCAAGGTCGAGCAGCTCATCGAGCTCAAATTTTCTTTCCAGCTCAACTTCGTTCATTTCGAGACTTCCCCGGCCGTGCCCGCGGTGACCTGGTATCTTTTGTAGTCAAGCAGCTGCTGAATTTTGTCGCCCTTTATGCTTTGCACAAAGTCCGCGAGGCTGAAGCCGAATTTGCGGCTGAAATCGTATTTGCGGTTTATGCCCTCAAAGGAAAGCTTGACGATGGACTCAAAGCTCTCAAACACTCCCTTGCCCTCGGTGGCGACGGCGAGGAAAGCGGGGAATCGCGTGGGTCCCCAGTCCCTTTTGATCTCCTCCACCGGCTTGATGTTCTCAAGGTCGCGCTTGTTGAACTGGATCACGATCGGGATTGATTCAAAGTCGAGGCTGTTGGCTTTGAAGTTTTCTTTCAGGTTTTTGAAGCTGATCGAGTTGCTCAAAGCCTGGGGCCGCTGGCTGTCCGCGACAAAGATCACGCCGTCCGCCCCCGCGATTACCGCCTTTCTGGTCTCATTGTGAATCACCTGGCCGGGAACCGTGAACAGCTTGAGCTTAACCTTAAGCCCGGTCGGGGTCTGGTACTGGATGGGCAGAAGGTCAAAGAAAAGGGTCCGGTCCATATGGGTTTCCAGGCTCATCAGCTTGCCCCGGTGATGGGGATTAAACATCTTGTGCAAAGCCTGGAGATTGGTGGTTTTGCCGGAGAGAGCAGGGCCGTAATAAACCACCTTGATCGAAACTTCCTTCAACTCTAAATTCATCTGCACCAAGGCCAAAAACCTCCTTTTATTATTTAACCAGAATTTTTTGAAAAGTAAATAGCGCGGCAAAAAATATTCTGACCGGGGCAGCGGCCGGGTATCACCCGGGGATGGAGAAATAAAGTGCAGGTCAGGGCCCTTGCAGAAAGCTTGATCAAGGAAAAAGGCCGCCTTGGCCGGCTCAAGTCCATCATAAAATCATTTAATAACAGCGCGCTTGACTTTTTCCGGGCAAACGCGTAGTTTTTGCTTGCATCCTGATTGCTTTTATAGCAAAATTAAGCCGGGAGAGGCAAATCCGAGGAAGGAGGAGGGGAAAAATGGAAAAGAAAGAGGTCGGCAAAGTAACCCATTATTTCGGCAAGATCGGCGTTGCCGGGGTAAGACTTTCAGATACCCTCAAGCCCGGAGACCAGATCTCTATCGAAGGCGCACACACCAATTTTGAGCAGACCGTGGAATCAATCCAGATTGACCGCAACATTATCCCTGAGGCCGGCGCGGGCCAGGAAATCGGGATCAAGGTCAAGGACCGGGTCCGAGAGGGGGATACAGTCTTTAAGGTCATCCTGTAGAAAAAATCTCCACTTAGTTCTATTTTTCTGGCGCGAAATAATTTTCCAGTCAAGGCAGCCATATATATTTATCTTAATATTCAGTAAGTTGGATTGACTTTGGGAGCGAAATGCTTATAATTTAGATGAGAAATTTGAAACCAAAAAGGGTGCTTTTGCATCTAATAGTGGTCAAAAAAGAGGGCTGAAATGGCCAGAAATGCAAATAAAAAGGAGCTCAGGGAAGCCAGGCATGGGGAAGGGCTTGAGCTTGTCAAGGAGCCGGATGCTCGGGACCGGTCTCTTGCCGCGCTCGCGGTTCCGGAAAAAGAGCCGGAATTGATGGAAGACGCGGGAGAGAAGCCGAGTCCGCTTTTTGAACAAAAGCCGATGGCGGACCTGATCTATGTCTATCTCCAGGAGATGGACGAGCGGGACCTTTTCACCCCGGACGAGGAGGTTGAGAAGGCCCGGCAGGTTCAGGAGCTTCGGGATGAGCTGTGGGGCAAAATTTTGGATCTTAAATTTGTGGACCCCGATCCTTACCCGGAGTTCTCCGACCAGCTGATCAGCGATACGGTTGAGAAACTGGCCGGCTGGCTGGAAGACCTTCGCCATCATCGCCGGAGCGAGCATTCTGTGCGCAAGGAAACCGGCCTGACCAGGAAGCGGCTGACCAAGACCTACCGGGAACTGGTTACCCTTAAAGTCAAGCTGGAGCAGAAGCGGAACGAGTTTGTTGAGGCCAACCTTCGGCTGGTGGTCAAAATCGCCAACCGCTATCGAAACCAGGCGGTCAACATTGCAGACCTGATCCAGGAAGGCAATCTTGGTCTGATCCGCGCGGTGGAAAAGTTCGAATGGAAAAAGGGCTTCAAGTTCTCCAGTTACGCCACCTGGTGGATTCATCAGGCGATAATCCGCGCGCTCGCCGAGAAGAGCAAGCTGATCAAGGTGCCGGTTTATCTTACCGAGAAAATCCGCCGGCTGGGCAAAATCAGCCGTGCGCTCGCGCAGGAACTTGAAAAGGAGCCCAACCTTGAAGAGCTTTCCGCAAAGCTGGGCATGGATACCGATGAAATCCTGAGCCTGCTCCGCATCAGCAAAGAGCCGGTTTCTTTGGAAGGCCAGGTGGGAGATATGGAAGAGGTCTCGGTCGGCGATATGCTCGAAGACCCGAACGCGGCCAGGGCTGACGAACTTACCGCGCGCCAGGCGCTGGTTGAACACCTTGAGGATTCGCTCAAACTGCTCACCCCCCGGGAAGAGCAGGTTTTGAGGCTTCGCTACGGCCTAGGCGGCGGGGAGATCAAAACCCTGGAAGAGATCGGCGCGATGTTCGGCGTGTCCCGGGAACGGGTCCGCCAGATCGAACAGAAGGGTCTGCGCAAGCTCCGCCATCCGACCCGGTCCAAGGCTCTGCGCAACTTCTTCAAGAACTAATCCCTAAATCAGGGGCAGCCGCCTGTCTAAGCAAGAGGGCATTTCCGCGCTCCGCAACGACAGGCGGCTGTCCTGATCATTATTTGTTGCCAAAACCAAATCCTGATAAATTTAGAGGAGTGAAGCCGAACCATAACCCCGGGTCCGCAAAAGCTATCGCTGGCCCTGCGGCAAACTCCGCATTAAAAGGACCCCGGTTAAACATTCAAACCCGGGCCGGAGTTATTCTCGCGCTTATCATTTTGACCATTATTCCCTTTTTGCCCGCCTTAAAGGGCCCCTTTTTCTACGATGACTACAACACTATCGTTATGAACCCGGCCATAAAGTCTCCCCAATATCTTTCCTATTTCTACAAGCTGGAGACTTTTTCAGCCGACCGCTCCCGGATGTTCAGGCCTCTGATCGTTTCAAGCCTGGCCCTGAACCGGCATCTGTTCAAGGATCAAACCCTGGGCTGGCATTTGACCAATCTTCTCGCTCATCTGCTCTGCACGGTTTTCGCTTTTCTTCTGATCGAGAGCCTGAGCGCTTCCACCGCCCTGGCTTTTCTGGCCGCGCTTTTTTTCGGAATTCATCCCAGCCGGGTTGAGCCGGTTGCATATATAAGCGCGAGGAGCGAGCTGTTCGCGAGTTTTTTCTATCTGCTTTCTTTTTATTTATTTGTGGGCTCAAGGGAAAGCGAGCAAAAATCCGCCCGAATTCCTCTGGCCGGCTTCAGCCTGGCTGGATTCTGGCTCGGCCTGCTTTCCAAGGATATTGCCATAACCCTGCCCGCGGTTTTGACCCTTGAGCGATTCGCCTCCAGAAAACTTGACCGCGCCGCGGCTGGCTGGCTTTCCGCTTTCTGGATTTCCGCTCTCGGCTATTTTCTAATCCGCAGTGTCCTCTCGGTCGACACTTTTTTCCCGCCCGCCCGGCCCCGGCCGGTCGCGGAAAATATTCTCATCCAAAGCCGGGTCCTGGTTTACTACCTGAGCTGGCTTTTCTTCCCCATCCACAACTCGGTTGAAATCGACTTCAGCCCCTTAAGCCGCGGCCCCGCGCTCTTGAGCATCCTCTTTCTGACCGTGATTTTTGGGGCGGGGGTTGCGTGGCTCCGTTTCCGTCCTCTCCGAGGATTTCTTGTTCTGTTTTTCTTCATCGTCCTTTCTCCCAGTTCCTCGGTCGTGCCCCTGGTGGTGGAAGGAAACATTACCAGGGTTTACCTGGCAGGACTGCCTGTTTTTTGGGGCTTAGCCGGGCTCATTTTGTCCGCGGCTGGAAGCGGGAAGAAGAGGTTTGCGCTCGCTCTGTCCGCAATTCTTTTGGTCTGCTTTTTCAGCCTGTCAACAAGCTGGGCGGGCAAATGGCAAAGTCCGATCCGGCTTTGGCGGGAGACGGTTAAAACCTTTACCGGCCATTCCCGGGCTCACAGTAATCTCGGGCTTCTGCTTGAGCGTTCCGGAAACTATCCCCAGGCCGAGCTTGAATATCTGGCCGCGATCAGGTCCGAGTCCGGGAGCGCTTCCGCGCTTGATAATTATGCCCGGGTTTTGTTCGCAAGGAGCGACCTGGAACAGGCCGAACTTTACTTCAAAAAATCGCTTGAACTGGAACCGACGAATTGCATCACCCGCATAAACTACAGCCAGCTGCTCATCGTCCAGGACCGGCTGCAAGAGGCTTGGCGGGTTCTTGAAGGCGCCCGTTTTTGCCCCGTATACAGGCAAGACCTGGAAGCGCAAAAAGACAAAGTCAAAAAATTGCTGGGAGCGCGTTAAGCTGCTGAAAAGTGACCCGTGAAGCTCTGCCCCTAAACTCTTTTAGAAAGTTGCTTGCCGCGCAATAGCTGTCATCTTTTTTCAAGCAGCGTCCATCCGATTATGATCAGGCCGGCGAGCACAAGCAGCGGTCCGGCGAAGCGGGTGACCATCCGGTTAATTTTTCGCTCGAAAATCCTGTTGCCGACCAAGCCCGCGTATGCGCCGATCAGGATGATGATGATTGCGTTGGGGAACGAGTTCATTATCAGGGGAAATTCCGCGAGAGAAATAATCCCGGCCCAGAGAATTCCTCTCCGCTCGATGGTGTATCCGACCAAGATTCCCGCGGCCACGGCTCCCGCGCATGAAATCAGGTACCGGACCTGAATTAAGGAGAGGGATAAGCCCTGGGAAATTCTTTCCAGCTCCGGCCATCTGGCGAGCGAAAAAAAGCCGAAGAGAATCACGGCCGCGATTATGATCCCAGACAAAAGCCTGGCGTTGCTTACTCCGAAAGGAATCGGGTCAAAAACCTTGAACAAAAAATAAAACGCGAATTTCCAGGTCGGAATAAGCGCGGCCGCTTCGGGGTCCAAGCTGAAAAGGCCGCTCTTCACCTGAAAGTCAATCAGCTCCTGCTGGTCGCGCACAAGGTCTTGATTAATCGTATCCTTGCTTACCGGCAGGGGGGCGCGGTTTTGGCCGCGGAGGGCATCCATTCTTTTTTTGTGGAACTCCCAGAGCTGTATGAGGTTCGCCCCCGCGGATAATCGGTGCTGCTCGCGGCCGGGGGGGACGGCCATAAAGCTGGGGGACAAGGCCTGGTCGGTGCTGAGCAGGCTCTGATCTGAAAACCGGGTGTAGAATTCGAGATGCGGCCTCCGCCTGAAGCCTGCGCTGACCAGGCTCACAATCCCGTAGCTGGTTTCTTTGGAATTGATAAATACCCGGTGAAGGTTCTCCGGCTCTCCGCCCGCAACCATAAAATCTCCGGCTTTTTCAAACCCAAGAGACGCAAACGCCTCATCATATCCGCTGAGCGCATCGGCCACTCCCGGGTCTTCCTGTCCGGAGTCCATCTGCTGGATTCTGAATGTGGACGGCAGCCGAGTCCGGCTCTTGACCAGCCAGGCCAGGAAAACCAATGTGGCCGCCGCGGTGGCGAATATGATGACCGCTATCCATTGAGTGGCGATCATTGCTTTCCCCCGGCCAACTGGCCGCACGCGGCCAATATTTCCCCGCCCCTGCTCTTTCTGATAAAGGTCATAAACCCGGCTCGTTTCAGCATCTGCTGAAATATAAGCACCCGCTCCTCCCCGGAAGGCGAAAATCGGCAGCCCGGAAACGGGTTGAAACGAATCAGATTTATCCTCAAATTGATGCCGGACAAAAGTCTCGCCAGCCGGTCCGCGTCCTCAGGAGAATCATTCACATTCTTGAGCATAACATACTCGATTGTTAATTTCTGCCGGCCTTTGGTGTCAAGCTCCCGCAGGGCTTTGACCAAAGCGGAAAGCGGATAGCTGCGGTTGATCGGCATCAGCCGGGTGCGGGTATCGTTGTCGGCTGCGTTGAGGGAAATCGCGAGGTTGGCCCCCAGGTTCCAGGCTTCGCGGATTTTGGGAACAACGCCTGCGGTTGAGATGGTTATCCTCCGCCGCGAGAAGCCCAACCCCTGACCGGAACTGAAGACGGCAAACGCCCGCTGGATCTCGTTAAAATTGTCCAGCGCCTCCCCCATTCCCATAATCACGAGCCGGTGAATGCGGAAATCCTTTGACATCGCGCTTGTCACCGCCAAATACTGGCCCAGAATCTCTCCGCTTTTAAGGTTTCTCTGGAAGCCGACGGTCGCGGTATAACAGAACCCGCAGCCGTATTTGCACCCGACCTGCGCCGACAGGCAGAGCGTGTTCTCCCCTTGCTCCGGAATCAGCACGGCCTCGATCCGGCTTAAGTCTTCAAGCTCGAACAAAAACTTGGTGGTGCCGTCCCGAGCTTCAGCCTGCCTTAGGACCTGGGGGAGATGGATATAGAAACGGCTGTCCAGCTTCTCCCGGAGTCCGGCCGGCAGATCGGTCATCTGTTCAAAACTGGCCGCTCCCCTTTGGTAAAGCCACCGGGAAACCTGGCGGCCGCGATAGGCTTGAGCGCCGGCATCAATCATCCATTGCTCAAGCTCTGCTGGAGATAAGTTGAGGATGTTTATCTTTTCCGGGCAGGCCATCTCGGTCGCTTTCTCGGACCATGCAAGACCCGCGCTTGGGGGCCGGGGTATTTCATCCCTGGTTGTCAATAAACTCAAGCGCATTAAAGAAATAATCGATCTCGTATTTGGCGGTGTCCGGCCCGTCAGACCCGTGCACCGCGTTCCGCTCTATACTTGACCCGTATTTCTTGCGCAGAGTTCCGGGGGCGGCTTTGGCCGGGTCGGTTGCGCCCATCAGCTTGCGGTTCTTCTGTATAACATCCTCACCTTCCAGCACCAAAACCAGGCACGGCCCGCTGGACATAAAATCCGTGAGACTCTCAAAAAACGGCTTGCCCCTATGCACATCATAAAACCCTTGCGCCTGTTTTTGGGAAAGGTGAAGCATTTTGCCGGCAACAATCTTAAAACCGGCTTTTTCCCACAGGCTGATTATTTCTCCCATCACTCCCCTTTTTACTGCATCCGGCTTGATTATGGCCAGAGTTCTCTCCATTGCTTTTCCCCCAGATACCGCTAGCGCGGGATTGACTGGATATGATAACATCACCCGCCTTTTTTTAAAACAGCCAAATCTCTCTGCGCCCCGGCTCTCGTCGGCGCGGGTAAAATTCAAAGGGCAAGGCCGGTTTGAACAAAAAGGCAAAGGCTGTTAAACTAGACTAAAGTTTTAGCCATAAGGAGACCGTTAATGTCGCTCAGTTCGCTTTTCAACTACTTCTCCAGCGACCTGGCCATAGACCTGGGCACGGCCAACACTCTGGTCTATGTGAAGAATAAAGGTATCATCATCAACGAGCCGTCGGTGGTTGCGATTTACCGAAATCCGAGAACCAACCGGGACGAGGTTATGGCCGTGGGCATGGAAGCCAAGCAGATGCTGGGCAAAACCCCGGGCTCCATCCGCGCGGTAAGGCCCATGAAAGACGGCGTGATCGCCGACTTTGAGTTCACCGAGCATATGCTCAGCTATTTCATCTCCAAAGCCCACAACCGAAAAACCCTGGTCCGTCCCCGCATCATCGTCTGCGTTCCCTTTGGAATTACCGAGGTTGAAAAGCGCGCGGTCAGAGACAGCGCCAAGGCCGCAGGCGCAAGAGAGGTGCATCTGGTGGAAGAGCCCATGGCCGCGGCCATCGGAGCCGACCTTCCTATCCGGGAAGCCAGCGGCAATATGATTGTGGACATCGGCGGAGGAACCACCGAGGTCGCGGTGATCAGCCTGGCGGGAATCGTCTTGAGCGAGTCGATCCGGATTGCGGGCGACAAGATGGACGAGGACATTGTCCAGTATATCAAGCGCAAGTTCAATCTCCTGATCGGCGAGCAGACTGCGGAGCAGATCAAGATCAATATCGGAAACGCTTATCCTCTGCCGGAAGAGTTGAAACAGGAAGTCAAAGGCAGGGACCTGGTAAGCGGAATCCCCAAAACCGTCAACATCACTTCCGAGCAGATGCGCGAGGCCCTGGATGAAACCATCAACGCAATTATTGACGCGGTTCGCACCGCACTCGAGCGCACCCCGCCCGAACTCGCCAGCGACATTGTTGACAAAGGCATCATCCTCGCGGGAGGCGGCGCGCTGCTCCGCAACCTGGATGTTCTGCTTCGAGAGATCACCGGCCTGCCGGTTACTCGGGCGGAAGACCCGATGAGTTGCGTGGCGCTGGGCGCGGGAAAAGTGCTGGATGATGACAAATTGCTCAAGGAGATTGAGATCGATTAAAAGGCTTCGGAAATGAAATGTCAAGCCCTATACTTCGATACCAGAAACTGATCCTTCCTTTGGGCCTCTGGCTCTTCAGCCTGATCCTGCTTTCGGTTCAGTCTTACAAACAAGGCCGCATCCGGCCCAGCCCTTTTTCCCGCTCGATTGCGGAAATAGTCAGCTTGCCCCAGCGGTCTTACGGTTATTTGAAGCGCGGCACCATTCGATTCTGGCAGGACTATGTTTACCTGGTGGGCATCCGCAGGCAAAATCTGGAGCTTCAGAAACAGCTGGCGCTTCTGGAAATGGAAAACCAGATGCTTCTGGCCCAGGTCCGGGAGACCGAGCGGTTAAAGGCCTTGTTGAACTTCCAAGACAGCTTGGCCTTTAAAACGATTCCCGCAAGGATCATCGGCTGGGACCTTTCAAGTTACGCGCAGACCATCACCATCAACAAAGGCTCCAAGAGCGGCATCGCTCCTGACCAGCCGGTTATTTGTTTTCAGGGCCTGGTCGGGAAAATCGTTGACGAGCCGGGAAGAGTTCTTTCCAGCCATAACGCAACCGTGCTCCTGATCACGGACCCGACCAGCCGGGTAAGCGTCGTTGTTGAAAGGACCCGGGACCGGGGAATCCTGCAGGGAACCGGCAGGCTGGAAAAAATGCTTCTGGTTTACCTGTCCTCGGACGCCAAGCTCGAGCCCGGAGACCAGGTTTCAACCAGCGGCCTGGGCGGTATTTTTCCGCCCGGAATGAAAACAGGCGCTATCCTGAATACGGAAATGAATCCTTTTTTCGGCTCTCCCCAGGCGTGGGTCGGCCCGAGCGTGGATTTCAAGCATCTCGAGGAAGTTCTGGTAGTGGTCGGCCAGGAGAAAAAGATCGTGCGGGAAAAAGCGGCTGCAAAGGAACCGGATAAAAATGTTCAAAAAAAGAACTAGAGACTGGACCCTTGTGATTCTTTTCGGCCTGGCCGCGGTTTTTCTCCAGACCACACCCCTGCACTCCGTGCTTGGAGACAAGCTCGAGCTTAACTTGATCTTCGGATTGATCATCTGGCTCGCATTTTACAAAAGAGCGGTTGACTCCGCGATTTTATCATTCCTGCTGGCATCCGCGCAGGGCGCGCTGAGCGGGGTGATGAGCGGGGTTTATCTGCTGGCCGGGATGAGCCTATACCTTGCCTGCTGGATGGTACGGGACAGGTTTGCGCCCAGGAGCGCGAGCGGCCAGTTCCTTTTCGCGCTTGCTTTCGCAATTCTATATAAGCTGGTCCTGTTCCTGGCGCTTGCGATTTTCGTCGGAACAGGTTATTTCCGGGCCCAGCCTTTTAGTTATGTTTTGCTGGAAATCCTGTTGAATGCGTTCTTCGCGCCGCTGATCTTCATCCTCTTCGACCAGTTCAAGGGATTCTTCGACCTGGTTCCGGACCTGGTGGAGCCCAGGCGGGGCTGAGATGCAGCGGTATCTGGAAGAGTTTGAAAGGGAACAGGTTGTAAAGCGGCTTAGGCTTTTTCGCTGGGTTGTGCTCGGAGTCGGAATCCTGATTATGTTCCGTTTCTGGCAGCTCCAGATTTTCCAGGGCGCAAAATGGCGGATCCTGGCCACCGAGAACCAGTTCCGGAAAGTCAGAGTGCTTGCGGGCAGGGGGTTTATTCTTGACCGCAAAGGCAGGGTTATGGCCAAGAACCGGCCCGGATTCAACCTGGCGGTCATACCTGCTGATGTGAACCAGAAGACCATCGACCTGCTTGCCGGCACTTTGAATGCGCGCGCTCAAGACCTTGCCGAAAGAATTAAATCCGGCAGGCGCTGGTCTCCGTTCGTGCCGGTGACGATCAAGGAAAACCTTAGCTGGGAGGAAACCTCGCAGTTGGAGGAACATTTCCGGGATCTTTCCGGGGTGGACATTGAATATCGGCCGATCCGGGAGTATCCCCAGAGCGAAGTCGCATGCCATGTGCTCGGCTACATCGGGGAAATGTCTCCGCTTGAGCTTGAGCAACCGGAATTCGCAAGCTACCAGATGGGCGATTATATGGGCAAGGCCGGCGTGGAAAAACTTTTTGAAAAATGGCTGCGCGGAAAAGACGGATACAAATTCAAAATGGTTGACGCCCAGGGCCGGGAGCGGCCTCCGAGCATTATCCCCGGGGTCATCTTCAAGGCCAAAGAGCCCGCGGCGGGTAAAGATGTCAGGCTCACGATTGACCTTGACCTGCAGGAACTGGCGGGGAGTCTGCTCAAAGACAAGGCGGGATCAATCGTTATGCTCTCGGTGAAAGACGGAAAAGTTCTCACTATGGCGAACTCGCCGACTTTTAATCCTCAAGTGTTCGGCAACCCGTTCCATCCTGAGGAATGGAGAAAGCTGGAGACCGATCCCAGTCATCCGCTGTATAACCGGGCTGTCCAGGGAATGTATCCGCCCGGGTCGACTTTCAAGGTTATCGATGCTCTGGCTGGTTTGCAGGAAAAGGTGGTTGACCCGGACCAAAAGCTTCGCTGCAAGGGGGTGTACTATTTCGGCGGCATCCCGTTCAAGTGCTGGAGAAAAGGAGGCCACGGCGCAATTGCGCTTGCGAACGCAATTATTCAGTCGTGCGACATTTACTTCTACCAGCTGGGCCATCGGCTTGGAGTTGACCGCATCGCCCAGTATGCCAACCTGCTGGGCCTGGGAATGAAAACCGGAATCGGATTCCCCAACGAAAGCGGCGGCCTGATCCCGACCTCGGCCTGGCGGGAAAAAGTGAGAGGCGAAAAATGGCATCCAGGCGACACCATCAGCGTTGCCATCGGCCAGGGGTTTGTTCTGGTCACGCCGCTTCAGGCGGCCGTGCTGGCAATGGTCATCGCCAATGAGGGCGAGCTTTTCAAGCCCGTTATCCTGGAAGAGATTCAGGGTGTTCCTGCCCAGGAGCTCAATAAATACGCGGCCAAGATGATCCAGAAAGTGAATTTCTCGCCGGACACCTGGAAGCTGGTCAAAACCGCGATGAGCGAGGTCGTGAGCAATCCCAGCGGCACCGCGTACTGGGGAGCGAGAAGCGATAAGGTGAAAATCGCGGGCAAGACCGGCACCGCGCAGGTGGTCAAGGCCAAGAGGTTTGAAGGAATGAGCGAGAAGGACATCCCCGTTAAATTCCGCGACCATGCCTGGTTCATAGCTTATGCGCCGGCGGATAATCCAAGAGTCGCGGTCAGCGTCCTGGTTGAGCACGGCGGGCACGGAGCTTCAGCCGCGGCGCCGTTGGCAAGAACTATGATTGAGAAGTATATGGAACTTTACGCGTCTGATCAATTGCCCAAATCGGAGAAACTGTCTAAGCCCTGATGGGGAAATATGATTAAAAAAATTTGGTTAATGACTTTTACCGGGCTGTTTGCAGCTATCCTTGTCGCTTTCATCAAATCCCCGTTCGTGCACTCTCAAAGCCCTTTTGCAAGATTTGAGCGGGAGACCGCGATCCCGGCCGGACTGATCGGGCTTTTGGGGACTCTGGTGATTCTCATCTGGGGCTGGCTTCTGCTCCGGAAGCAAGGCAAATCAGAGGATAAAGCAAAGCCCGAAGATTGAGCCGCCTCAACTTTTTAAGAAAGGGTTTAATATGCCGGGGCTGTCACGAGAAAAGGAACACTCAAAAATAATCGGGAGTTATCTGGGCAGGAACGGCGATCTGTCCAGGGAGCTTCCCGGCTACGAAGAGCGGCCTGAGCAAATCCAGATGGCCCACGCGGTTCTCAAGACCCTCACCGACCAGGGCATCCTTATGGTTGAGGCCGGCACCGGCACCGGCAAAACCCTAGCCTACCTTCTTCCCGCGCTTTTATCCCATCAGCGAGTGATCATTTCCACCGGCACCAAAACTTTGCAGGAACAGATTTTTTATAAAGACCTGCCGCTTTTGAGCCGGCATTTTGATTTCAAAGCCGTGATGATGAAAGGCCGCGCCAACTACCTGTGCTGGAGAAGATTTTACCGGCTCGCTCGCCAGCCCAAGCTGGAATACGCGGAAGATGCCGGGATCATCGAGCAAATCCGCTCCTGGGCCGAGAGCAGCGAGACCGGCGACCGGGAGGAGTTGAAAGAGCTGAGCGAAGACCATCCGCTCTGGGAAAAAATTTCCTCGGATACCGACTTCTGTCTCGCCAGCAACTGCGAGCATTTCCGGGATTGCTTTGTAACCAGGCTTAAAGCAAAAGCGCAAGCCGCGGAAATAATCGTGGTCAATCATTATCTTTTCTTCGCAGACCTGGCTGTCCGCAAAACCGGATTTGGCGAGGTGATTCCCAGATACAAGGCCGTGATCTTTGACGAGGCCCACATCCTGGAAGATGTCATCACCGAGTATTTCGGCATCCGCTTAAGCGACCGGAGAATCCTGGAGCTGGCAAAAGACCTGGCCTCTGAACATCACGGCCTTTCCAAAGCAGAGGTCAAGGAATTCGCCCGGTTCGCGGCGCGGATCGAGAACATCACCACCGACGCCTTTTCCGGTTTGCGCAGGCATTTCCAGTGCCTTCCCCGCGAGGACGAGGGAAAGCGGGTGGAGTTTGAGATCAGCAAGGTTCCAGGCCCCATGGTCAAATCCGGGTTCGAGTTGACCCGGGAGCTTGCCCGGGCGGCTTCGATCCTGGGCCACAAAGCCGATTCCCCGGAGCTTATCGCCCTTTCCCAGCGCCTGAGCAAGCATGCGGGCGACCTCGATTTTCTACTGCGCCAGGACGAGCCCGGCTTTGTTTATTACGCGGACTTAAAGCCCAAAAGCCTGGTTTTGCGAGCGTCGCCTCTTGAAGTCGGCAATTTTTTAAGAGAAAGTTTTTACCCCAACCTGGAAAGCGTCATCTTTACAAGCGCGACCCTCACCGTGGCCCAAAAAAAAGAACCCAGCTTTGACTATTTCAAGGCGCGGATGGGCCTTGAGCAAGCGAACAAAGCGAAAGAAGTCTGGCTCAAAAGCAGCTTTGACTTTGAGCGCCAATCGATTTTATTTTTGCCCAAAGAGACCCTGCTCCCGGACAAGCCGGCCTTTGTTGACTGTGCGGCAAAAGTCGTGGAGCAGCTGCTGGAGATAACCCGGGGAAGGGCTTTCCTCCTTTTCACCAGCTACAAAAACCTGGAAGCATTCTACCAGCGGCTCCAGACCAAGATTGAATATCCCCTTCTTCGCCAGGGCGACCATCCCCGCTCGGAGCTGCTCCGCCGGTTTCGCGAAATCGAAGAGAGCGTGCTTTTCGGCACCATGAGTTTCTGGCAGGGGGTGGATGTTGTGGGCCCCGCGTTAAGTCTGGTGGTGATTGACCGCCTGCCCTTTGACTCGCCCGGAGACCCCTTGATCAAGGCGCGCATCAAAGCCATCAGTGCTTCAGGCGGGAACGCGTTTCTTGACTACCAGGTGCCGGCCGCGGTGATTATGCTGCGCCAGGGTCTGGGCCGGCTGATCCGGAGCAGGAAGGACTTCGGCGCGCTCTGCGTTCTGGACTCAAGGATTCAAAAAAAGGCCTACGGCAAAATATTTCTGGAAAGCCTGTTCCAGATGCCGATCACTCACAGCCTGAAATCGGTGCAGGAATTTTTTCAAAAAGCGGCCCGCGGGACTGGGATTTTTTCTGATCAGCTTTAGGCCCTCAGAAAAAGAGGAAAAAGTATAGCGGGTATTTGAGGTCAACTCCGAACCTGAAAGCCAGCGCGGACCAGAATCCATACTTGAAATATAGCCAGCCGGCGATGAAATTCTCCAAAAAGGCCCCGACTAAGAGAAAGGCGATCTCAACCGCCTTCACCGGAACCTCGATATAGCGCGCGACATTATACCAGGCGAAAAGGCTGAAAACCGCGGCGACAAAAAAGTTGGCGAAAAATTTCCCGCCCTTGACTCGGTGCAGGATCCACGCGAACAGTCCGAGAAATCCGTAGCGGACGAAAATCTCATCCGGGAAACTCGCGGAGAACGGATAGAGAATTGCATAACCGAGCTTTTTGGGGTAAGTTTCGGGCAGCAGCGCAATTATGTAATGGTCATAGAGAAAATATACCAGCGGAATGAACAGAATTCCCAGTCCCAAAACCGGCCAGATATGGCGGTGACCGGGCCAGGCAAAAGGCTTAAACCCGACCCTCCGGTTCGCCAGGTCGCCGACCAAAACGATGATCATAAGCGCGGACAAAGTTATGATCACCTGGGCGAGAAAAAATTTATCCAGGTTCACCGCATCCGGCGGTTGGTGGAAAATTCTTTGATAAAAACTCCCGGCCTGGTAACGAAGCTGCGGAAGCGAAATAACCGTGGCGATAAAAGCAAGGATAAAGCCGTCTCTCACCCTTTGCAGCGAGGCTTTGAACTCTCTCCGGATATGGTCAGGGACCATTCAAAGCCTCGATTATGTTGACAAGCTCATCAAGCCGGCTGACCGCGAAGTCGGCCTTCTCCCTAAGCTCCTTTGCCGGCTCGTGATTGATATGCACGGTCCGGCAGCCGGCGGCCTTGCCTGCGATAATGTCAAATTCGAAGTCTCCGACCACGAGCGCGTGCTCAGGCTTCAGCCGCCAGCTTTCAAGGATATGAAAAATCATATCCGGCTCGGGCTTGAGCTTTAGATTGTGGTCCCGGGTGACAAGCGGATGAAACCTGCCTTCCAAACCAAGCCGCGCCAAAGTCAGATTCAGCGCCCGGGTTGAGTTCCTCGTGTAAATAGCTTTCCTGATTTTTTCCCGCTCCAGAAAACGCACCAGCAGTTCAAGACCGGGATTAGGTTCCGATTTTTCAGCCGCAAGCATCTCCGCGTCTTCAAGAAACTTAAGTCCGCCAATCCGGGCCGAGTTCTCCATCTCCATAATCTGCTCGAAAATCCCCCGGGTTTTATCAAGCGCGCCAACCTTTTCCCTGAGCCCGCTGAAATCGATAACTGGCCGGGTCAGGGTCCCGTCCATATCAAACGCCACGCCTTCAATCATCAGTTTTACAAGATAACAGATATTGCTTCCAAAGCAAATTCTTAAAAAAACAGCGACATGAGGGGGTAAAGGCGAGGGGGAGCGGCACAGCCTCATTAACTTGATCGATTTGGTCAGGGGCCTTGTCCCTGCCCTCTCCCGTCCCGCGTTTCGAGGATGTCGATAAATTCACTTTCGAGAAAAATTCCTCAACATAAAGTTCCCTCCCCCTTGACGGGGGAGGATTAAGGAGGGGGTGATCCCGGCCTTATTTCGCAGCGGACTGAGGGATTGTGTCAAATGAAAAATCAAGCGACCCTCACCCTACCCTCTCCCCTCCCAGGGAGAGGGTAAGTCTTTTTTCGACAGCCTCGTTTCGCGGGAACAGGGCTTAATGGACTTTTGTAACACCTTGCTGATTGTCGAGATTCCGGATAGCACGGACTTGGAATCAGGCCAGACTTTGCTAGAATCGAAGCTGGGCAAAAACTCTGAAGGAGGAAAAAAATGAAAAAGATTTGTTACCTGTTGGTTTTCCTGGCGGCTTTGGCGGCTGCGAATTCAGGCAAAGCCATAATCGGCGACTCCGGCAGGACCGCGGTTACGGAAATGGTTATGATAACCCCCAGCGCAGGAACGATGACGATTATGAGCTGGTTCAGCGGCGATAATTTCCGGACCGAAACCTACAAAGGCGAGGGCAAAAACAAGCAGTTGATGAGCATCAACATAACGAAAGGCGGCTTTATGTATATGCTGAACCCGCAGCAAAAGACCGCAATGAAGATGTCAATGAACAGCCCGATGGCGAAATCAAGCAAGCAGGAGAACAATGCAAGGTCATGGGAAGATGTGATGAGCGATATGAAAAAGCGGGGCTATACCGTCGAGAACCGGGGCAAGCAGAAATGGGAAGGCACGGATTACACGGTCTGGCGGGTGACCGACACCAAAAATAAAAACTACACGGAATATTATGTGGACGGCAAAGGAATGACCAAGCGCTTTGTGACTTATGACAGCAAGGGCAAGATGATCTCGGACACGCGCATCATAAAGGCTGAACAGGGCGTGGCCATTCCCGCGAGCACCTTCGAAGTCCCGGCCGGATACCAAATCCAGGAAATGCCCAATATGCCGATGATGAAATAAAATTATATTTTCACCACAGAGGCGCAGAGGACACTGTAGGGGCGCTGCTTGCCGCGCCCATTGAATAAAATTTTTTCAGCGCAAAGACGCATCCTGCTCTGTCCCCCCGCGAGGCGGGGCGGGGCTACGCAGGACAGGGAGTTCGCAGAGTTTTGAGAATTTGTTAAACGGAGCCAGCCAATTCTGACTGTCCCTGTTTTTATCAGCGGCCAGAAATGTCAAAGTTTGATGCCTATATAAAAAACAGTAGGCTGTGCGCGGGCTATTCCGCAAGCTTCTTTATAGCCGTTTTTAATTCCAAAACTTCAATTGGACACTCAGGCCAGTTATGTTCCCAACATACGATCAAGTCGCAATCAGTTTGATTATGACCGTGTTCGGAAAAATTCCTGCTCTGGAATTCAAACTCGATTCTGACCCTTTCCCATTGATCTTTACGACCGCTAATTTTTCTCTTTGCCTCACAGTCTGGATAGCCTTGTTTTACTACTTCAACAACATAACCAAGCTCAAAGCATATCATCCCAAAAAGAAAAATTACACCTTGTTCATTAAGCGGAGCATGTTGCAGGCCGCGGAAATTAAGAAAAGAACCATACCTTGTAGAACCGGGTATCGAAGAATAAACCGGCCCTTCTGCGTTTTCAACGGTTACTGGCCCTTCTTCTTTCCCTGAGGTAATAATTGGACTTTTCGTTCGATTTTCAAGCTCGGCCATATATGGAAAATCTTTTCCTGTCTGTCTGAGCCAATTGTGAAAAGCTGAAAGAGCTTTGGCCCAACTCCCAAATCGTCGGTAATAAACATCTGAAGAGTAACGACATATTTTTCTAAACTTTTGCCGCGGGCAAATACCTCCAGCCTTTATAAAGGCGTCAAACATTGCTTGAAATAATTTTTCTTCTTCCAATTTAATGTTGGCTGCTGGAATCAAGCCGGCTTCCATGACAACCTCATTCCAGCTATCGAATAAATTTATGATTTGCCACTCAGATATACCCGTTTTGGCAATAAAGACTTTCCTTGAGATAGATTTTGTGCCAAGTTCTTTGGCTAATTCTTTTGCTTTTTTAATTACTTCTTCTCTTGTTAGCATATTAATTCTCTTGATGGGGCCTCAATATTGATTCCGCTAGGAGCTGTGTTTTGTGTTTAACAACTCTCTCCTGTTTAATATTATCAAAATTTGATTACAAGGACAAACCAGCAGCCGGGGGCTTCCTGCTTCGCCAAGGCTTCGCAGGACAGGCGGGACCAGAGGCTGGGGAAATTGGGGATAGATACGAGCGGCTGTCCCCTATTGAAAAAGAGCCGCTTTTCAGCGTGCTATATCCTGCGAGAGAGAGCCTGCGAAGAATTCCTGGATATGCTTGACATCCGACTTAGAGATTCCGGGCGCTGAGGAAAGCGCATCCGCGCTTGCTTCCCGGATTTTTTTGACGCCGCGGAAAAATTTGAGCAAAGCCTTTTGTTTCTTGGGGCCGATGCCCGGAATTTCCCAAAGCACGGACTGGGTGAAGGCTTTGCGCCGAAGTTTCCGGTGATAGGTTATCGCAAACCTGTGCGCCTCGTCCCTGATCCTGGTCATCAGGCTTTGAGCCGGCTCCTTTTTGAGATGGAAAATTCTTTTCAGCTCCTGAAGCGCATCCACCCTGGCCGTTAGCCGCGTCTAAAGGGGTTGATGTCCAGGATGCACATTGAAAGATCATCCTCGTAAACCTTGTAAGAAGCCGTCTTTCCCTCCGCAATCGCGCAAAAAAACGCACCTCTTGGCCTTGCTGCCTTGGTAGCGAGTGCTCGGAAATTGGCCAGCTTGCTTGGCAAAAAGCGGCTGCTGGTATGAAGTTGATTTTTGCATTGGCGCCTTTCAAAAACCACTATAACTATACCGCTGAATCGTGTCAAATAAAATAAGATCAAGCGGCTGTTTTTTTGGATACACTCGGGCCTATCTACAAAGCCCGGCTTTGAGGTGGCATCTCATCGCGGATCATAAGCGGTTGGTTTCGCCAACAATGATCAATTCGGATATAATCAGGGTGGAGGGCTTAAATCATGAAAAAAATGGGGTGGATTTTTTTGGCGCTGGTTCTGGCTGCCGGGTGCCGCGCTAAAAATGTGGCTCAGGTTGGAGACACCACAATCACGGAAAAAGACATCGCGGCCAGGCAGAAAGTTTCGGACATATACTATCCGGACAGCGGCAAGCCTTATGTCGCGCTGGCGCAATTGATCCAGGGCTTTCTTGCCGAGCAAGCTCTGAAATCGCTCGAATACCCGGTTAATGAGCAAATCTGGGAGGCCGAGTCGAACCGAATCGACCAGAACACCAAGGCGCCGGAGACGCTGGCGAAGATCAAGGATGTTTTCGGCCTTGACCATAAGAGCTACCTCAAGGTTTTCATCCGTCCCCTTTACGCGGAACGCTATCTCTACAACGAGGTTTTTCTTAACTCGACCGAAATCCACAAAGAACGGTATGAGCAGGCGCAGAATTTTTTAAAAGCAGCATTGAAAGAACCAGGGGCTTTTCCGGCTGTTGCCGATAAGATGGGGTTGAAAGCAGCGAAGGTCAAGCTCTCCGAAAAAGAGGGAATCTCGCCTTATGAAGAAAAGAAAAAGCCGGAGCCGGAACAGGCTGCACCGGAGCCGGCGAATATCGACCAGGCCAATTGGTATATTAAGAAAATATCGATTCTGAAGCCGGGCCAGGTTTATCCCGAGCTCATCGAGTGGCGGGAGGGATTTCAGGTGATCAAGTTTGACCGCAAAGAAGGCGGCGTGTTCATCATTGCGTCAGTGACCGTTCCCAAGGAAGATTACGGCCGGTGGTTTTATCAGAGAGCCTCCAAGGTGCCGGTAAAAATTTACGACCAGGCGCTCAAGGACGAGCTTTTGAAAAATGTCAACTGGGCCGGCCAGCTCAACCTGAAATAAAATATACTTCGCAGCCGCGGCGTCTGCATCTATTGGCCTTTTTTTATGGGAAGGGATAAAATTTTAAAGGTAGTGAACCGAGGAGGGTAAAATGGCAAAGACTTATCCCAAGCGGCTGGAGGATTTCGCCCAGAAGTATGTTCCGCTGCTTCGCACCTATCTTCAGCGCGAGCAGACCCGGGATATTGACAAGGTCATCCGCGACGAGCTGGTGAAAAAAATGCAGGGGCTGATCGATCAACTGGCCGAGGCCAAGCAGAAAATGGTTGACGCGGGAAGGCTCCAGGGGCTTGATCTTCTCGACCGCTCAACTCACAAGATCGAAAAAATCAGGGACAGCATCAAGTTCGCGGCCCGGGGATACACCGGAATCTTCGACCTGGAACAAATGGCCGATGAACAATTGAACCGGCTGATCGAGTTCGACCAGAAGCTGTTCGCGGGAATCGATGAGCTCGGCGCAAATCTCAACGACGCGCTCGGCAAATCATCTGCCGAGCAAAAGTCCGCGCTCTCAGGCTTTGACCAGAAGCTCAAAGATTTCGAGGCAACCCTTGACCAGCGCGACGGCTTTGCCCGCGAGCGCAAACCCTCCAGCTAAACTCAGGAGAAAGGAGTAAGCCCATGGCGCTATTACAGGTGATTGAATGGTTTGACCAGACCGGCGACGAGCTGGTTCACCGGATTCCGGAAGAGGGCTCCGCCGAAACCACCTTCGGCTCCCAGCTGGTCGTGCGCGAAAACCAGTCCGCGGTGTTTTTCCGGGACGGAAAAGCTATGGATGTTCTTGGCCCGGGACGGCACACGCTCTCCACCCAGAACATCCCGGTGCTGACCAAATTGGTGACCTCCGCGGTCGGCTTCGGCAAGACCAGCCCGTTTCGGGTGGAAATTTATTTTGTCAACAACAAGGTGTTCACCAACCTGAGATGGGGAACCCGAGACCCGGTTGCGTTCCGCGATTCCGAGCTGGGTCTGGTGCGCTTGCGCGCGTTCGGGAACTACACGATGAAAGTGAAGTCTCCTCTGCTCTTCATCAACACCATCGTGGGCACGCAGGGAATTTATCTGAGCGAGCAGATTCACGAATATTTGAAGGATGTCATCGTCGCCAGACTCAACGACCTGCTCGGCGAGCAGCTTGACACCATCTTCAATCTTCCCAAAGTCTATGACGAGCTGGGCGTGGCGGCCAAAACCCGGGTCCAGACCGATTTTGACAAATACGGCCTGGAGCTGATCGATTTCTTCGTCCAGAGCGTCACTCCTCCGGAGGAAGTCCAGAAAATAATTGACGACCGCTCCGCGATGGGCGCGGTGGGCGATATGGGGAAGTTTATGCAGTTCAAGGCGGCGAAGGCAATGGGAGATGCGGCCAAAGGCGGAGAAGGCGGCGCCGGCGGCACCGCTGCCGCGGGAATGGGCGTGGGCGTGGGCGCGGGACTGGGGATGATGGTGCCCGGGATGGTCCTGGGCGCAATGGCCGGCACCCAGGCAGCAAAGCCGGCTGAGGCCGCAGTCAAGTGCTCAAACTGCGGAGCGGATAACCCAGCTGGTTCCAAATTCTGCGCCAAATGCGGGAATCAGATTACCGCTGGTCTCAAATGCCCCAAGTGTGGAACTATGAATGAGACCTCCGCCAAGTTCTGCTCCAACTGCGGGACTCAGATCAACGCCTCCAAAAAATGCCCGAACTGCAAAGCCGATATCCCGGCCTCATCCAAGTTCTGCCCTAGTTGCGGGAAAAAAGCGGACTAAAGACAGAGTTCCACCTTAAAGAGCGTTAAGGATTCAAAAGCCCGGAGGTTTTCGCTTAAGCAGCCGCGGCTTGAAGTTAAAAGCCGGCCCCTTTGGAGCCGGAAATTTTCCCGGAGCTTATTTTGAACTCCATAACACTTTCTTCTCGGCCATCTCCTTTCTTGCCGTATCTCCCAACTGGTGGCAGACCTCCAGGTTAAGATTACCGAGGAAATTTCCGAGCGCGCAGTTAAACTCGTCGGGCAGAAGCATATTGGGAGTGTGGCCTCCGCGCTGGACGGCATAAAGCTCGCTGTTTGCAATCCGGGAATGGAAAACCTTGGCCTTCTTGAAGGGAATGGTCGTATCATTGTCTCCCCAGATGATCAAAGTCTTAGCCTGGATTTTGCCCAGCTCTTTCTCAAAGTCAAACTTTGCCAGCTTCTTGAGCGATTTATTTATCGCCTGGAGATAAGGAGACTCCTCCTTCGTGCCCCGGTACGAAGCCGAAAACTCCGCCCTCGCCCTCTGCTTGTTTGACCGGCCCGGATACTGGCGGCCGCTGGTCACGCCCGACGACCACCGGATAAAAAGCGGATTCACAACCGGCGCGGCCGCTTTAAGCGAGGGGCTGATCCCGGCTCCGGCTGAATCGCTCAGTGCCAGCTTATCCACACGCTCCGGATGATGAATCGCAATGTAGCCGGCAATCGCTCCGCCCATGCCGTTGCCCACAAGGTCAGCTTTTGGTATTTTGAGCTGATCCATAAGACCAATTGCCGCGTTGGCAAAACCCGGAACCGAATAGTCAAAATCTTTCGGCTTCGAGCTCTTGCCGTGCCCGGGAAGGTCAAAAACAACCAGATGATAGCTGTCCCTCAAAGCCTCAAACTGGTCCCACCAGCTCTCAAGGTTGCCGCTCAGGCCGTGAATGAAAACAATCGTTTGGGGGTTTCCCTCCCCAACCTCAAGATAGCAAAGCCTCAGACCATCGATTTCAGCATATCGCTCAACCGCATAGTAAGGAGGCGGGTTCCAGACCGCGCTTTTCAGCCTGAGATTCACACAGCCCGTAAGGATAAGAACAAACATCCCCGCGAGAAGGCTAAACTTCACTCTTCTCATCTCCCATACTCCCCTTGAGTCCGCGCATAGACTATCATAACGACCTCCAATCAGCAAAATAGTTTCAATGAATAAACCGGCTCTTCTCCCGCCTAGTCCCACTTATCCGCGAGATGCGTCTGTCCTTCGTAGCTCCGAGCATGCCGAGGAGCGAAGGAGGAAGGGGCTTTCAGCCCCGACAAGGGTACGCCCTTGACCAGATTCGTAGCGCAGACGCTCTTGCTTCGGGGTGCGGGCACTCTTGCCGGTACTCAATCGGAGCAAGCCGCGTGCACGGACGACGCCGCGCGTCGTCCCTCACTTGACCAGTTCCTTAACTTTAGACGCGGCTAACTGCCGGGGCGGATGAGCTTTCCTCAGTCCCCGGAATCACCCAATCCGACATCAACCATATCCGCTCATTCTTTTCATCCAGGGACAGCCGCTCGTAACTATCCCCAATTTTTCCAGCCCCTGGTCCCGCCTCTCCTGCGAAGTCTTGGCGAAGCAGGAAGCCCCCATCTCCTAATTCACGCTTGCCCCTGAAATCAAAGCCTGATAGGATTAGGCAAGATGAAGGCCTTCAACCTAAACATAGCTCTAGCCCTAAAGTCACCAAAATCAAAAAATAATGGATATAAATTTCTATATTGACTTATTCAATAACAGGGAAAAAGCAACTATTATCTGGATTTTAATTTTCTTAGTTTTAGGACTATTTCATAAAGAATTGCGAACTGCCATTTTTAACTTTCTAAAGGCAGCAGCAGGGGCTAGATCTATAATAGTAGCGATGCTCATCTATGTCACCTTGATGGTTTTTCTGTTTTACAAGATAAATTTATGGAGCATTTCTCTGATAAAAGACACGGCCTTCTTGGCCTCCCCCCATTTTTAATACCACTCATAATGTTAGGGTTTCCCCTTTTTCCTGGTTCTGGAAGCGGAGCGAAGGGCCAATCAAGCCCGCAGCGGAGCTTCCAGAACTTGCCGCTCGGCTGA
>Ga0315280_10001344_pt1 | contig 42582 bp, 41 predicted proteins | sample YL17G06_40_MG_FD_203697 | JGI IMG/M metagenome (GOLD analysis project Ga0315280, IMG submission 203697) | Sediment microbial communities from Yellowstone Lake, YNP, Wyoming, USA - YL17G06_40 | ecosystem: Environmental > Aquatic > Freshwater > Lake > Sediment | place: USA: Wyoming | collected...
AGTAGCCGGCCGAGAATCCTACGGCGATGCCTATTGTTAGGCTGAACAGTAGCGCTTCTGTCATGCGAATCATCTGAGCGCGTTCATTTCATTTGGCAGACCGGTTCGCCGTAGATCATTTCCTGTAAGTCGGGATCAATGATTTCTTTTGATTCTCGGAAAAACGTTACACACTTGTTCAGAGCCAACATGTAGTCTGAATACTCTCTGATGATGTGCGTATCGTGGGATATTAGAAGTATAGTCATCTCGTTTTTCTTTTTGAGTTCGCTTATCATTCTGTAGATAGCCTCCTCACTGTCTAGGTCCACGCCACTCGTGGGTTCGTCGAACAACAGAACATTCGGTTTATTTATTATGGCCCATGCGATCAGTACTCTTTGGAGTTGCCCTCCGGACAAGACCCTCAGCTCTTTGTTCAACAAGTCATTATTCAGACCGACTGCACTAAGGCAGTCTTCAGCGCTTGCGCAGACCTCTATGTCTAAGGTTTTTTTGAATGAGAGAAACTCCTTAACTGAGATCGGTATATCACTTACAGAAAGCTTCTGAGGCACGTAGCCTATCTTAACTTTTCCGTGCCACTCGATTCTTCCGCTGTAAGGTACTAGATTCAGCAATGTTCTGAATAGCATTGTCTTGCCGGCGCCGTTTGGTCCTACGATCGCTAAAGTCGTACCTTTTTTGATTTTGAAGCTTACGTTGTCTAGAATTGTTTGATTTTGGAGGCTTACGGTCAGGTTTGATACTTCGAGGACGTAATCTTTGTAGCTTTCGGTGATTAGCGTGTTCATTTCAAAGCTACGTGGGCTTCCCGCACTAATATAGGCTTTGCGATCCCGATGCATTTACGATCTGGGATAGATTCTGAGCAGCATCCTTTTACTCGTGCCCACAGTATTCTTTGAAAGAGATGAAACCATGGAACTGCCCTATTTGGAAAAGATCTGCCAGCGTGGGCAAATCGCTGTCTGGGTTGTGGATGGGTTCTATATTCGGAAGAATTTGGATGAGGAATTCACAAACTTTGGTCAACATTATCGATTCAACTTCATCCCTGAAGACGAGTTCTGGATCGATAGAGAGGCTGCTCAGGACGAACAGCGATTCTTTATTGACCATCTTTTGGTTGAGCACCGCTTGATGAAAAAAGGTGTTCCTTATGTCAAGGCGTTGGAGATCGCCGACCGGAAGGAACGAGCTGAGAGAAAGAAAGCAGGGGATACTCCAGTAGGCCGAGCAGGAGAAGAGTCTGACCTGGCGCGCGTTCACCTCGAGCAAATCGGTGAGACGGGTGATGCAAAGATATGGCTTGTCAACGGTCGATTGGTTCGAAGCCTATTTGACACCGACTTCACGGAAGGTGGGCATGATCAGGTCTATAAGTTTGTGCCAAAGGGAGAGGTGTGGATTGATAACGATGTTGAACCTGACGAAAGACCCTACATCCTATTCCACGAACTGCACGAACGCGATCTTATGAAAAAGGGATCATCATATGAGGAAGCTCATGCGGACTCAAGCCACTTGGAGTATTGTTTGAGATATCAGCCGGGGGGACTATATAAGGCCCTTAAGAAGGAAATGGAAGAGAAATAAGAAAGGTGCCGGTAATCTTGTCACGATTCCTAGTATGCATATCGCGCGTGCATGACCATCACACACAGAATTCTTTGTCCATCAAAGACTGTTCAAGTGCGTGACGATATAAAAAGGGCAAAAGTAAGACTATGTTTTAGGAGGAACTTTTCCAATTAGTACTTCAATCTGTGGCTTCATCTGAATGTTCAACCGATAGAATCTTTTCTTGTATTTCAACAAGAGCGAATCTTTAACCATGTTATCTATTTCGTCATAATACCAACCTTTTGAATATGCTTTTGGTAGCCCTTTCGGAATGTCTTCATAACTGAGATAATTCATTCCCCAATTTCTTCCCAATACAAGCTTCTCCAATATGAGTCTTCGAATCTCTCTGGAATCTCCGGCCGAAGGTTTCTTCAACGTTATCCTTAGAGATGATATAGTTTAAAGTAAAGTACTTAAAAGATTATTACGCAAAAGTAATGCTAACAGGTACTTTAAGTAAAGTTTATGTGCTTCTGGGCATACTGACAGCCATAAGAAGAACCAGAACAAAAGGCGAGATAAAAGTGAAAACCCTAGGAGAACCTTTGATAAAGGGAACGTTTTCGAGATTAGACGACACCCCTGTAAATAGAATGCTAGACGTTTTGATTTTACATAGAGGATATGAACTATCATTGAAAGAACTGGCCAAAAATGCTGGCATCTCGCAGAAAACAGTATGGGAAAATCTTCCAAACTTGGAGCGATTCAAATTAATCAAATATACGAGGAGAATTGGGAACGCAAAAATGCTGACGTTCAATCAAGAGGCAAACCCGACGGCCGAGCACTTTATGAAGATTGCTTTCGAAACCCCGCTCGAAGAAATGAATAAGGAATAATGTGATCTTCTGCAAAGAGGCGACCTATCTAGGATAATTGTCGAAGCCTTGGAGCTCTGGCTTAAAAAAAATCTAGTTAGAAAAAAGATAAGTCACACATGCATAATTCTGAAATATGTCACGGCTTCAGAAATTGTATCACGTCTATGTTCTCCTTTGCAGCGATGGTAGCTACTATACGGGTTACACATCAAATCTGGGCCTCAGGGTTAGACAACATGAGGAAGGTTCAGGTGCTAGGTACACGAGGATGCATAAGCCGGGTAGACTGGTCTATGCAGAGAAATTTAACTCGCGTCGCGAGGCTATGTCTGTGGAGCGGAAGATCAAGACTATGAGTCACGATCAGAAGAATCGGCTCATAAACTCTCCAAGGAACCTAGTTATGTAGAAGCCTGAGACTCAGAGTAAACGTAGTCTCTCCACTTCTTCGTCCAGCTTTTCCATCCGGTCTTTACTAGGTGCTCCCGTAGGTGTGGCTTCTCTTTAACCCAGTTAATCAGGAGCCAGAAACGCGGTTTGCCGCTTTCCTGTTCTAGAGCGCCTCGTGGAACGCCGACTTCTCTGCACCAGTTCAAGAAGCTTTTCTCCACTCTTGTTTGGAGGTCTCCTGTGATTTCGGTTTCGTCTACTTTGAAACCGAGACTCTTCAAATAGTTTCTTATGCCAGATAAGACGTAGCCGGAGCATACTTTGAACGTGGCGTCTTTGTCGGGTTTCATTACTTTGACGGCTTCTCTGGCTATCTCCACCGCATTGTCGAGGTACTCTTGCTTTTCGAAGTGCGGGGGTTGAAAGTATGATACGGGTATTCGGCGTTCCATGTATCTTCCCGCTGGGAGGTCTAGGAGGCCTATGACTACGCCTAGTATAGGGTCGCCCCAACCCGAATCATCTATCAGGATTGTCCTTCTCTTTAGACTGGCGGCGCTCAATAGTATTCAACAGTAAGTAGAATGTACCAAATATTTAGGTTAGTTTTCTAGCCATTTCTGTCTGTAGACTGTTTGTAAAGTCTAATGCCTGAGAACATGGATCAAGAGGATGCTGCAAGGGAAGCGATGAACTCGGGTATCGCGGCGCTTGGCCACCTGAACATCCATGTGCCAACTGCGATTATGGCGGCGAGGATTGTGAGTAGCCCCCACCTTCTTTGGGTTGGTTTCAGTAGCATTGCCGATCCGGTAAGGAGAAGTGATAGTGGGAATAACGCGAAGAAGGCTACGGAAACGTAGAAGTGTATGCGGCCTGCGGTTTCAGGAAAAATGCCCACAGCGCATAGGGCGAAGGCGTCCAGTAGAAAGAGTATTGACCCTATGCGGCTTAAGAAATTAGCAGACAAATCTTGTATGAGTCCAGCGGCGAAGACAATGGTCAGTAGGCCGCCTGCGATGAGGGCGGTATTGAATAGGGTTGCGTGAAGGCCTCCTACCCCGAGATCGCTCAGGGCATTCTCTGTCCAGCTGAACCATGGCGCATTGTATGTGGCAAGGAATATCAGTGAGACAGAGATTAAGGGCGCGATGACGCCGCAGACTCCCGCTATTCTTTTTAGCGTTCGATTTGAGCTTGCCATGAGACACGGAGTCCTTCTTCAGTTCTTTGAGATTAGCGTGATGGATCGAACCCTATTATGAGGAAGGTATCACCCGCAAATCTCCCTTATTCTTTCTTTTTGCATCAGGTTTTATGGCTTTGGTCCCTAGAAGGTAACTTACATGGAAACGGCTAATACTTACGCCGAGAAACGCTTCCCACTGTGGAGACATCACCAAGTTCGCGTGATGAGCAATGGAGCTCTGCTATTTCCGCATACGATTCCTACGCCTTAATTTCCGAGCCACAAGAATCAAGATGACTGCCAAGACTAACGGTACCGCGATATAGAAGAATGCGCTTGAAACCATGTAAGAAAGAGGTTGGTTTACGTTGAAACTGTTTTGCTTAGTCGCTTGGGCGCTTTTGGAGTCAATAACATAGGCTTTCCAGCTCCAAGAAGTGGGATTCACATCCCCCGATAACCAAACACTGAACGTAAAGTTTTGCCAAGTAGTGGAAGTCCAAGCGGAAGGTTTCGTAGACCGCGTAACGTTTAGATGAGCATGGTTGGTTGCATCGGGATTCCTTTCAGTTACCGTCCAAGTCCCGCTTGAATTGTACCATTGAAAACGGTATCCGTTCTGCGTCGAATATTGTCCTTCGCTTCCGGCGCTAGACCATAAGGTTATTGTAACGTTCACCAAGTCTTTCAGTTGGTCTAAGTCACGGCATTCAACGGTAAAGTTTAGTTCCGTAAGGCAATTTACCGTTGTTATGTTAGCCTCGCTTACTACAATCGTCAACCTACTAATTTTTGGCGGCCAGTTTGTTGTATATTCAACATAAAGTTTTGGGCGCTTAGTTATGTCGCCTGTATAGTCTTTTGTGCGAAAATCACATTCATAACCAAGACCGCTTGCGTCTTCGCTATTATCTCTAATCAAGAAACCATGATTTGAATTCGTGCCATTTTTCCAAGATTGTACGATTCCTGTTACTGTCCAAGTCATCCAGCCTATGTTAGCTGGAACTATCGCAGACCCCCCAGCGATTGTCGAATAGTCCCCGCCTGCAGTAGTCCAACTATGAGTTAAATCATATTTGTTCCAACATACGCCGCTTTCCGTCCAATTGTGCCCCGTAACTCGATATGCCTTATATGTTCTTCCTACGGGGTTTTGTATTTCGTCACTGTAATAGTAAAGGGAAAGGTTAGCCAAAGTAATAGTAGCGCCCGCAGGGACAGAAGCAAGACTAAAGTAAACGATTGCCCGCTTATTGTTGCTTTGATTAGAAACGACACTCATCCATTGGGTACTTCCATAATTACCGTTGGGGTTTGTTTGAAGCAGTCTTGCATCAATTACTGAAGGCTGAATAGTTGATGAGGATAGATTAAAATCCAATTGCTGATTTTTCGCTAAAGTCCAATTGGCATAAATGAATTTGCCTTTCATTCCATTAGGGTCAGTATCAATCGTAACAGGTTGCTGTAAACACTTATTTTGTAAACGTGTTCTTGTTACATTATAGACCATATCACGTTGATCTATAAGAACAGTTAGAGAACCATCAGGTTTTTTAAATTGAAACCAACTACTACTAATGCTTGTTGTACCATTAATCGCATATTCTCCAATTTCAGAATTAACTTTTGAACCTACAATTCCGTTCCAAATTTGAATAACCCGGAATGTGTCAATGTTTTGAATGTTTTTGAAGACAACTATGTGTTTAAGAGGAGAACCTGTCCTAAAAACATAGGTAACATTAAAAACGCCAACAGAAGAGTCGGTTTGCGTTCTTGTAATGAAAACGCCTGAAACATTTTGAATATAACTCATTTGTTGAACCCTATTTGGGTTAGAAGAATCGGTGATTCCCGTGTCTTTCCATTCATGTCCGTCATACCAATCGACTTCAAATCGTTCTTCAAACAAACGGACTTGAGTATAATTACAATCATAAAATTTTTCGTAGGGACTTGTTATCATAATTTCGCTACTAATCATCCCGTTCCTAACTACATAACAAGATTCATTGCTATTCTTCGCTATCCCAGAAGCATTGAACATATGCCCGACAAAATGTGAACCATTATAGACGTAAGGAACGAAACCTATCACTTGGGCATATGTTTTATTTATCGGGTCATATTTTACTTCGATTAGCGAAGACCTTGCACAAGTATCGTTATAGATAATGAAGTGGGTGGGGTCGCTTGTCCAATCGTCAATATTCCAATGCGAAGACGGGAGCGGGGTATATTCGTGCAAAGCAGGAACTATAGGTATGAATAGAAGAAGAATCAGAAAGCCAACGAAAAGTCTAATTGGCGTTTTCATTTCTTCCCATTTCTAAAGACTGAGTAATAGGGGAATATTCTCGTGAAGATTGTTGCGGACGCTACATAAAAAAGTGTCGTTGGGTCTTGGTCGTCAATAACTTGTTGACTTGCGAACGTGGAAGCGCCCGAAGGATGTTTCGTGCGCGCGATGTAATACACTCAGAGGTTCTAAACCTAGTTCTAACCCTAAAAGCCACGTATTCAACAAAACATGCATCTTATTGCGTTAAAAAAGCTAGGAATCGTTGAAGGGAAAGGCTCGGGCTTAGTTTCCTCTTTTCTTCCAATGACTAGCATACTCAAAATCGCTTTAACGCCTTAAGTGCTTGATCTTCATGTTTATTTCGTAATCGCGCGCGCCGTAAGAGGAAATAGACGTAAAAATGGGCCGGGAGAATCTGTGGCGGGCCGGACGAGATTTGGAATATGACTTTTTAAATTGCTTAAATGAGTTATTATGAATAGTACGGTCGTCCAAGTCAATACCTAAGTTGTGTTTTCTATGTCGAAGTCTTCCCCTGCAGCTGTTAGTGTCGCCAGAGGGGCTTTGTACTTTTACGTTCAGATTTTCCTGTCAAATCTTTTTGGCGTTGTCTATTTTGCTTTTGCCGCTAGGTTTCTCTCCGTTTATGAAATCGGTGTTGTTGCTTCAATGTACTTGATAACGACGATTTTTGTGACCTTCTTTATTTTCGCTCTGCCGTCAGCTCTTGGGAAATTTATCCCTGAATTCATAGGAGGCGGCAAGATCAATTTGGCGAGGGGTGTCATAAAAAAGGGCGTGATGTCCGGAGTAGTCCTCTCAGCGCTTTTTTCGTCATTATGCTTCTTGGCTTCACCGTTTATCTCTTCAATGATCTTCGGCTCACAAGTCTATAGGCATCTTCTAGAGCTTTTGGCTTTAGACATTTTCACTCTGATGTTGCAGCCTTTCTTGAGTAACTCGTTGGTCGGCTTACAGAGGTTCATCGATGTGGCTGTCTCCAATTCTCTTGGGGCTGGAATAAAATACGCAACAGCGATAATCCTGTTAGACCTACATTTTGGCTTGTTCGGCGTGGTTTTAGGGTGGATAGTTGGCGATCTTACAACATTGGTATTGTATACCTCTTTTCTCTTGAAATTCAGGGGAGAGGTGGCGTCTGTTTCTCTCGCTCTCCTCGCAAAGTATTCTTTCCCAATTTATTTGGTAGGATATTCAAACTATTTCTCGGCAAGGGTTGATCAGTTCCTAATAATCTTATATCTGGGTTTGGAAAAACTGGGTCTTTACAATGTGGCAATAACCGCTTTCGGGATTGTTTCTGCGATGTCGGATTCGATTGGTTCAGCCTTGTTCCCTCAATTTTCAGAACGCTTCGGAAGAAAAGATATCAATGCCCTATTAACGGCCTCTCTTGGAGCATCTCGCTATGTATCCATTATTTACATCCCCATGGCTGTTGGATTGGCCTCGGTGGCGCTGCCAGCGATCACGCTTTTTGCAGGAATTAGGTACAGTGAGGGAGCAGTGCCGTTAGCCTTGCTCACGCTGGCATCCGCCATTGTATGCCTCACAGTGGTAGCAAGCTCCATTATATCATCGCTCGGTAGGACACGGATTTTCTTATGGGCAAGTCTTATCTCGCTTGCCGTGGACGCCGTCTTGTGCTCACAGTTGATGCCAGCCTTGGGAATAGTTGGAGCGGCTCTTAGCAAATTATTGGCAACTTTGTTTAGCTTTTGGTTCATTATGTACAATCTCAGAAAGATCTTTGAGTGGCATTTTGACGTAGAGGCTTTGAAAAAGGCATGGGTTAGTTCCGTGATGATGGGTTTGATCGTGTTGGCAACTCAACAGCTTTATGCTGGAAGATTCTATCTGCCCATGTACATAATGGTAGGAGGAGTGTCATACTTTGTCTCCATGAGACTGCTCCACGCGTTCAATGCTTCAGATATCGCTTTGGTGAAGGGCTTTCTCCCAAGAAGGCTTGCATTTGTTGTAGATGCTCTGAAGAGATTATTGATCGCATAAGAACAGATCCTTACGATCTTCAAACGATCTTTTAGAGTTATGCTGAGGAACCGCAAAAACAGAAAGTGGCTTATTTCTTTGGCGTTGTTTTTCTCTAGGAAGGTGCAGAGGAAGATGAAGAATGTTTACCTTTCGCGTGCGCGAACCTTTTCGCTTTAGGCTTCATAGATGATACAATAAACTATTTGAGAAAGGAGTTGGAGAAGATACCAGAAAGCAAGGGTTTAACTTCATAAAGTACACTGGAAGAATAGAAACTTCATAGCAGGTAGGTGTTTGGATTGGAAATCTGGATGATTTGGGCGTTGATAATTATGGTTTCCCTAGTCGGCGCCTGCGGCAACATACTCTGGAAATTGGCAAGCAATACTGTTGGACAAATCTCCTGGGAAAAACTGTTTGATATCGCTTGGGATGTTAAGACCCTTTTCACTCCGCTGATCTTCACCGCACTTTTCCTAATGTTCGTTGGCCGGTTCGCCAGCATCGTCCCCGTGGGCTACATGGGTGTAACGCAGCTAGCGACCTTCATTGCAATACTAACCTTAGTCTTCACGGCGGTTTTCGACGTACTGCTCTTGAAGGCCAAGTATCCGATGGAAGTTTGGCTAGGGATCGCTATCGGCATTCTGGCTATATACTTCATTAGCAGAGGCATTTGACTCTCCTTTTTTATTCAGGATTAGCAGGGTTAACGGTGTAGAAAAATCATATTTTTTCTGTCCATCGAGTATAATCTAAGTTATCCTAATTGCTTGCGCATGAAATTTCTGTTCTGATTTTTCTCTTACAAGAACCTTCAGACGAAGATTTGCTATCTTTGCGTTTTCGGTGAACATTCCTTTCTTTTTGGCCCGATAAATGTCAAATGAAGTATTAAATCATGCGACAGAATGCTTCCCCTGCTTTTTCAATCAGAATTGGTTTCTCCAAAAATGGGAAAGAAATTCTGGAGATTCTCCAATTATGCGGAATGTTTCCTGTTTTTGTTAGGAAACCCTCAAATACTGAGTCTCGAGACTGGAGAGAGAAAACAAATGTACAGGAAAAGAAATAATCTGGATATCACCGCGGACATTCTCAGAGTCGCTGAGAAGGGTGCTAAGAAGACTCGCATAGTGTATCAGGCTAATCTGAATTTCAAGACCCTCCACGAGTATCTGGAGAAGCTTGAGAGCGCCGGCCTGTTAGAGAATTCTGTGGACAGAGGAGGATTAATCACAACTACTGAGAAAGGATCAGAATATCTAGACCATTACGAGGAGTTCAAGAAATACGTCAATCCACCCTCGATCGATCAGCCCCTCATCTCAGTAAATCGAGCACGCGCGGGTTTGAATATTGAAAGCAGAAATGAGTCACAGAAAATTTTTCATAAATTTGGGGTTCTGAATTTGCGTTGATGACGATGGTTGAGACAAGTTTTATTATCCGCTCCTATCAGGGAGGGATTATCTAGTGGACACTTTCGATGAGTACCGTGCTCTTGTAGAGTCTTTAAGGGGGGAGTGGAACGACCTTTGGCGATGTCGGATAGATGATAAGGTTAGGGCTGAGGGGGTTGCGAGTAAGGATTATCCTCTTTTGTCTGTCGAGCGCGGTAGGGTGATTATGGCGACAAGAGATTACAAACCCTTGGATTTTGAGGAGGTTTTGCAAAGTCATAAGCCGCGTGGATTGGTTGACGGGGTTCCTCCGAGTCCGGCTGTTGGTGGTTGGGGTAAGTTTATTAGAACTAAGCTGAGGAGACGGGCTCCCGTCGCCAAGGAGAAGGGCCGGGAGAAGCCTGCTCGTGATCGTGGGAGTGGTCAGCAGTTGAAGAAGGGGGGAAAGGGCTGGCTTCACCGTTGAGGCGCTTGGGTTTTGTTTTCGGTGGCTTCTTGATCTAGGCTTGATTTTCTTGTACGCGATACCCTCTTTATTTTCTGCGTTCGAACGCAGGCAAGTTTTATATGGCCTGAACCCCTAATGATGCTACTAGTCTAAACAGCTTTCTTGTAATCGTCGGATAGGGTGGAGGGCTTTCGGCTGAATCTTAAAAGTCATCGCACCCTGTTTTCGGTTATTTTCTTTGTTTTGATTTTTGTCATCTTGGTTTCTGCGATAAGTATAGTTGTGTTCCTTCCTCGTGGGGAGGAGGCTTTTTCCGAGCTTTGGGTTCTTGGTCCGGGTCATAAGGCTGAGGACTACCCCTTCAACATCCGTGCAGGGGAGCAGTACCGTGTCTTTGTCGGCGTTGGAAATCACCTCGGTCACTCGGCGGATTATATGGTCTGTGTGAAGCTCTGCAATGAGTCTCAACCTCTTCCCGCTGCGCTGAACCCGAGTCCTTCGCCTCCTCTCTACGAGTTTCGCTTCTCTGTTGAGGATGGTGGGAATTGGGACGCCCCTGTGGATTTCATGTTTCTGGACGCTTCACGCTCTGATGGGGCTTGTTTTATACATCGCGTCTCGATTAATGGTGTGGTTTTTCCGATTAACTCCTCTTCAAATTGGGATTCAGAGAAAATAGGGTTTTATTATCAGCTTTTCTTTGAACTCTGGCTGTACAACGAGACATCGCGGAGTTTCAGGTACCACAGTCGCTTTGTCGGAATCTTGCTTAACATGACCTGTTAAATGGCGCCTCGCGCCCTACTCTATCCCCGAAGCCTATAAAGGATTAACCATTTGGGTTCTTGTTCGCGCGCACGTTCTTTCGGACTATTCATAGGTTCTTGAGTGATGGGCGTCCATGAGAACTCTATTCTAACAGTAAAGCTATATAGTCAGGCTAGTTTTGAAATATACGAAAAAAACCTGGATTTGTTTTCAATATCAAAACTATTTACACGATGAGCGGTGTGGATTAATGGATTCGCTGACTGCTGCTGATTTTCCTGATGTCATAGATGTTGCGCCCACGTTGAAGGTTCAAACGGTTGCTGTCATCCCAGCGTATAATGAGGAGAAAACGATAGCTAAGGTAATCGTATCATGTCAGCGATACGTGGATAAAGTCATCGTGTGTGACGACGGCTCAGAAGATATGACAGCGGAAATCGCACAGAAGCTTGGAGCCGAAGTCATAAGATATGAGAGAAACATGGGTTACGGAGAAGCGATGCGATCTCTGTTTAAAAAGGCTAGGGAGCTTGATGCAGAAGTCATGATTGTGCTGGATGCAGATGATCAGCATGATCCTAGCCAGATACCTAGCGTGATGGCTCCTATTTTGAAGGGGGACGCTGACATTGTGGTTGGCACTAGATTCGTTGAAGGTAATAAGACTCCTGGTTACAGAGCTACTGGTATTAGGGTGATCACTGATATAACTGATATGCTTTCTGGTCTTGAGTTGAATGATGCTCAGTGTGGTTTTAGGGCGTACTCTAGGACAGCCTTCAGTAAGATTATGCCTTCTGAAATGGGTATGGGCGTGAGCACCGAGATTTTGCTCAAAGCCGCTGACTTGGGTCTTAAGGTTGTCGAGGTTCCCGTCTCTGTTGAATACGAGGGTTTAGAAACCTCTAAGCTCAACCCACTGTATCACGGGTTGGATGTGATTGCTTCGACGGTGAAGCATTACTCGATCAGGCATCCACTAATGTTTTATGGGATACCTGGGTTGATGGCGCTGCTTGTCGCGGCTTTTTTCTGGCTGTGGACCCTTGATATATTCGCGACGACGAGGCAGGTCATAACGAATATAACGTTGATCGCGATTGGGACCACGATTATTGGGTTGATGCTGTTGACTACGGCCATTATACTTTTCGTGATGGTAAGCGTTATAAGGGAAAGAGAGCATAACTGAAAGAGAGCATTTCATGTGTTTTTAGAGATTAAGGTCTAGAAAGTAGAAAATGAAGATAACAGTGCCCCGCGCGAGCGACTAGTATAAGGTTTCTAAAGATCCAGCACCGAATATAGACTTGCTTACTGTCCTCTGGCTTAGTCAACTCAAGCCTGACAAGACAACCAGATAGTGAAGCAGATAAATAGATGACGTGAATAAACAAAAACGCCCGTTCCGTACAAAATAATCTTGCCATCAATTGACATCTTGTCGCCAACTTCATGAATGTGATAAATGCGGAATAACTGAGCTGGAAAGGCTTAGAAAATGAAGATTTCAGTTGTGCTTGGGACTAGACCTGAGATAGTCAAAATGTCTCCGGTTATTCGCGAATGTGAACGTTTAGGTTCAGACTACTTTGTTTTGCATACGGGGCAACATTATTCGTATAACATGGATGGAGTTTTCTTCGAACAACTTGAGTTGTCTGAGGCGAAGTACAATCTTGATGTTGGTTCTGGTTCGCATGCAGAGCAGACTGCAAGAATGCTGATTGGAATCGAGAAGGTTCTACGTAAGGAAAAGCCGGATGTTGTTTTGACTGAAGGTGATACCAATAGTGTTCTCGCCGGTGCTTTAGCTGCAGTAAAGCTTGCCATTAAGGTTGGACATGTGGAGGCTGGTTTAAGGAGTTATGATAGGCAGATGCCTGAAGAGATCAACAGAGTTGTAGCAGACCATTGCGCGGATTTGCTATTTGCTCCTACTGAGAACGCTAAACGGATATTGCTTGGCGAAGGAATTTCAGAGGACAAGATTTTTGTGACTGGTAACACGGTCGTGGATGCTGTTCATCAGAATTTGGTGATAGCGAAAAGAAAGTCTAACATTCATGATAAACTAGCCATCAACAATGGTGGCTATTTTCTGGCCACTGTTCATCGTCAGGAAAATGTTGACAGCGAGAAAAGGTTTAGGGAGATTCTGAAAGGTTTTGAGATGGTGCAACAAGAGTTCGGCCTCCCTATTGTTTATCCAATTCATCCGAGAGCTAAGAAGCAGCTCAAGATATTGAACATTAAGGTAAAAGGTGTTAGGATCATCGATCCTGTAGATTACTTGAGTTTCTTACAGCTTGAGAGTAAGGCTAGACTTGTGCTTACCGATTCCGGAGGCGTTCAAGAAGAAGTTTGCGTTTTAGGTGTTCCATGTGTCACTTTGAGGTATAATACTGAGAGGCCCGAGACTTTAGAGGTTGGATCTAATGTCCTGGCTGGAACAGATCCTCGTGAAATTCTTAAAAATACAGACCTTATGCTAAACAAGAAGAGTCGTTGGGAAAACCCGTTTGGCGACGGCAAGGCCGGAGAGAGAATAGTCAAGAAATTGAGGGAAAAACTTGCCTAAGTTAAGCATCAAGATCTTGGTCACGGGAGGACGCGGTTTCATCGGTTCAAAAATGGTGCGTGAACTGGAGAGACGCGGATACGAAGTTTGGGCCTGCGATCTCATGCATTGCGATATGGAAAAGTATGTCCGGTGCGACGTCAGTAAGTACCGCCAGGTTGAGCGATTGTTCGAGGAAAATGACTTTGATTATGTCTATCACGCTGCAGCCGAGTACGGTAGATGGAATGGTGAGGATTACTATGAGAATCTTTGGTCAACAAATGCTGTAGGTACAAAGAATATTCTTAGAATGCAGGAGGAGAAGAAGTTCAGAATGATATTCTTTGGCAGCGCTGAGGTTTATGGAGACTATTCAAAGGAGATGAAGGAAGATGTTATGGACAGAGTTCCGATAAAGCAGATGAACGACTACGCTATAGCGAAGTGGGTCAATGAGATGCAAATAATGAACTCAAGTAGAATGTTTGGAACTGAGACGGTTAGAATAAGGCTGTTTAACGTATACGGGCCTGGTGAACATTACACACCTTACCGAGGGTTCATACCTAAATTCATATACAGCGCCCTCCACGACCTGCCTTATACAGTTTACCTCGGACATAAGAGGACCTTGGAGTATGTGGAAGACATTTGCACAGCGCTTGCAAATATTGTTCGCAACTTTAAGCCAGGAGAAGTGTATAATCTAGGCGGAAATAAGCAATATGAAATCAAACACGTATCTGACCTGATATCGAACTACTTGGGAAAGGATGACAAAAAGATAACCTACAAAAAGGCAGAGCCGTTCACAACCAAGATAAAGACGCCCGACTCGACAAAGGCGAAGATGGATCTAGACTTTAAACCATCCGTTACTTTGGAAGAAGGTATACCTAGAACTATAGAATGGTTCAAGGAGGTCTACAGTGTCGAGAAGAAGTGATCAACTTGAACATTGACCAAGTGCTAGGCCATTACACCGGAAAACGAATATTGATAACCGGAGGCGCCGGCTGTATCGGAAGCAATCTAATAAGATCGCTTCTGGTAGCTGAGCCTGAGAAGATCATAGTTGTAGAAGACTTGTCAGCGTCGTTTGAATGGAACTTGCCGAAAGACCCCAAAGTCTTCTTTATACGTGGAAGTATACTCGATGGAGAAAGTATGAAGAGAGGTTTTGGCTTTAAACCACACTACGTTTTTCACCTTGCGGCGCATTTTGCTAACCAGAATAGTGTAGATCACCCTAAAACAGACCTACTAGTCAATGGGCTTGGAACGTTGAATACATTGGAGTATGCGAATCTAGTTGGAGTGGAAAAATTCGTGTTTGCGTCCTCAGGTTGCTCAGTGTACGGAAGCCAAGCACCCTTACCCTTAAGAGAGGGCTTCGTCTCGCTACATCTAGATACGCCATATCAGATTGACAAGCTTGTAGGAGAACTGTACTGCAACTATTTTCACGACTACTACAAACTGCCTGTGGCTATAGCTAGGTACTTTAACGTCTACGGAGCGGGGGAAGTGCCTGGTAAATACAGGAACGTCATACCTAACTTCGTTTGGTGGGCTATGCATAGGAAGCCACTAGCAGTAACTGGATCTGGCGAGGAAACTAGGGACTTCACATTCGTCGAAGATATAGTGGATGGAACCTTAAGGATTGGTGTTGTCCCGGAAGCAGTGGGCGAAGCAATAAACCTTGCGTCCGAAACGGAGACTCGGGTCATAGACTTAGCCAACTGGATAAACGACCTCACAGGAAACAAGGAAGGCATAGTCTTCAAACCTAGGAGAGAGTGGGATAAGGTATCAAGAAGAAAGGCATGCATAGAAAAAGCTAGGAAAATTCTTGGCTATGAGCCGAAGACAGGGATAAGGGAAGGGCTGAAGAAGACGTACAGCTGGATCTTGGAGAACAGGATAAGGATTAAGCGCATCGCAAAATTCTAAACGAGGATCGGAGTTTAGTGGATGAGGGTTCTTATTATAGCTCAGTATTTTCCACCAGATATGGGTGGAGGAGCTACAAGAGCTTACAACGTAGCTAAGGGGCTTTTGCACAGAGATTGCGTGGTAACTGTTGTTACTGCTTTTCCTCACTATCCTACAGGGAACATTCCCAAGGAATATAGAAGGAAGCTGTTCAGCACAGAATATGAAGAAGGATTAAGAGTTATCAGAACTTATGTCCCGCCTTTGGCTTCAAGAGCCATCGCAAGACGTATTTTGCTATTCATTTCCTTTGCGGTTTCTTCATTGTTTGTTTTGCCCTTAATTAGAAATGTTGATGTGGTGTGGGCAGCGAATCCAAACATAGTTGCTGTTTTTCCCAGCTCAATCTATGGAATACTGAAGCATTGTCCTGTAATCCAGAATGCAGATGATCTTTGGCCTGAGGCTCTTTACGATCTTGGCGTGAACAAGGAGTCTTTCCTAATGAAGCTGGCCGAGTCGTCGGCGAGAATCGCTTACGCGCTTGCATCGGCTATTACGCCTGTCAGCCCGGCTTACGTGAGTGTTATAGTAAGCAAGTACGGAGTGGATACAAGAAAGATCCATGTGATTCCAGCTGGAGTGGACTCGGACGTGTTCTCTTTCGAAAAGAGCAAAGAATTCAGAAAAGGCCAAAAAAAATTCAAAGTTTTATACATAGGGGCTTTTTCTCTGGCATATGATTTTGACCAAGTGTTCAGAGCAGCAGAGTTGCTGGACTCGTATCCAGATTTGGAGTTTATCATCCAAGGGGGAGGAGAACTTGCTAATGCTTTGAAGTCAAGGGTAAAGGAAATGAGACTAAGAAATGTCACGATAGTAGATAAAATAGTGAACCGTAAAGAGGTTGCAAGAATACTGGCTAAGGCAGATGTGTTGTTGTTGCCGCTGAGTGGTTTAGGCTCAATAGAGATGGGCATATCGTCTAAACTTTATGAGTATCAAGCATCTGGGAAGCCTATAATCTGTTGCTCTAACGGGCAGCCAGCGCAATATGTATCTAAGACAAGAGCAGGAGTAGTAGTTGATCCTGGCGACTTCAAAAACCTTAGCAAAGCTATTCTTTATCTTTACACTAACAAAGACGCGGCTAGGGCGCTAGGAGACGCAGGCGCACAATACGTGAAAAATAACCTTTCATGCGAACAAATCGGTCTAAAAATGGAAGGTGTCTTCAGATTCGCGCTTGAACATAGATAGGAGACTTCGTATCATGTGTAGAAGAGGACATTCTCGCGCGCGAATTTATGTGTGGTGATGGAAGCGTTAGGAGTATGGAGCTAAGATTGGAAAGTTCGTTCAAAAAAATATGGCTAGAACGGAATTACAGATGATTTTGAAAACATACGGAATGTAGTTACTCCGAGGGTTCAGGGAAAAGACATTGAGAATCCTTCAAGTCATACCATACTTCTATCCGGCAGAAAGTTTTGGGGGATCCGTTAGAGTTGCTTTCAACATCGGAAGGGAACTTGCAAGGCGTGGTCACGAAGTCACGGTTTTTGCCTCAGACGCAGAGGATCTTGAAAACAGACTTGATGTCAAGGACAACGAAATTGAGGGAATGAAGGTTTATTACTTTAGAAATCTGACCATGCTCTTGGTTAAGTGTTCGAAACTCTTTGTAACACCTGAATTGCTTAAGGAAGCGAAGTTAAGGATAGAATCGTTTGACATTATCCATCTTCATGAATATCGAAGCTTTCAAAATATTGTCCTTCACCATTATGCAGGGAAGTATAGCATTCCTTATGTCTTGCAGGTTGAAGGCTCAATACCCCGCATAGGGAAGGTTGGTAGGAAGTGGTTCTACGACATGCTCTTTGGGTACAGGTTGTTGAGAAACGCTTCGAAAGTGATCGCTGTCACGCAGATGGAAGTTAAGCAGTATAGGGATATGGGCGTACCAAAAGAGAAAATCGTTTTAATTTCGCCTGGGATAGATGTGTCCGAGTATATGGATCTTCCTCCAAAGGGGGTTTTCAGAGCTAAACATGGCATAAGCAACAACAAGAAAATAATCCTCTACCTAGGAAGAATTCATGAGATAAAAGGAATAGATTCCCTAATCAAAGCTTATGTTAACTTGCTGAGGAGCACGAAGTTTGATGATGTGATACTTGTGATAGCTGGACCCGATGACGGATATTTGAGCGAGGCGAAATCCATGGTAAACTCCTTCAAAATAAACAATAAAGTATTGTTCACGGGTCCTATCTATGGCAGGAGTAAGCTTGAAGCCTACGTGGATGCAAACGTGTATGTTTTACCATCTCGATATGAGATATGGGGTATGACTGTTATGGAAGCGATGGCTTGCGGCACACCAGTTATCTTGAGCGAGAACTGTGGAACTGCAGACGTAGTGAGGGACAAGGGGGGCTTGGTTGTTAATCCCTCCCCGGAAGAAATCCAAACTGCCTTGCTGGATTTACTAACAAACGAAGAGCTGGCGAGGAAGATGGGTGAAATGGGGAGAAGATTCGTGCGCGAAAACTGTAGCTGGAATAACATTGTTCCGAAGTTTGAGGCTTTGTACGAAGAAGTGATAGGTAGCTGCTAGAGCAAGGAGAATCCTTTAGGCGGGCAAACATAGTTGTCTCAAAGAGTAAGGCTCTTGTATGTGTGGCGCGCGTGATTAGAAGTATGGTCTCGTCCATAGAGTTCACATGCCTGAGGACGCAACGGAAGAGCAAGAGAGGACTATTCTAGAGTGAGAAAAAAAGATCGACGTAACATCGGCGTACTTACTTTTCCCATAGGTAGGGCAGGGAACCCCCCATTATCAAATCTCATCGATGTTTTACGTTCTCTTTCAAATAATGTTTATCTCATCACAGGAAATGATGGATACGCCTACTTCAAAGAGATCAGCGAGATACGTACCTATGGAGTAAGTCATAGAAAGGGAAGAAATCCATTCACTAGGATTGTAAACTACGTTTGGACACAACTGAAGATTTCATACATGTTAGCAAAAAAATCTGGAAACGTTGATTTCTGGGTCTTCTTCATAGGAGGAGAAGGCTTACTGTTACCTATGCTAACATCGAAGCTATTCGGGAAAAAAGTTGTATTGGTATTGGCTGGCTTTCCTGTAAGGAGTGCTGAATACCAAAAAAATGCTTTAACCAATCTACTAGGAATCTTGGAAAGAATTAGCCTTTTGTTTTCAAATAAGATAATTGTGTATTCAGAAAACATTGCTAGAGAAAGAAGGCTTGAAGAATATCAATCCAAACTTTCAGTAGCTCACAAGCATTTCCTTGACTTTAATTCACTTAAACTGAAGAAAAAAATTGAAGACAGAGGAAACTTGGTAGGGTACATAGGCCGTCTGGACGAAGAGAAAGGTGTCTTGAATTTCATCGAAGCAATTCCTATTGTAGTAGGAACAAGAAGAGACATTGGTTTCATTGTTGGCGGAGATGGAGATCTCTCAAGTAGGATTGAAGACTTCCTGAGAGAAAAAATGATAGAGAATAAAGTAAGAATGATGGGGTGGATCCCTCATGAAAACGTTCAAGATTGTCTAAACGAGCTAAAGCTACTTGTTGTTCCATCTTATACTGAAGGGCTTTCGAATATTATGCTTGAAGCGATGGCTTGTGGAACCCCTGTCTTGGCTACACCGGTTGGAGCAGTCCCAGACATTATAGTAAACGGAAAGAATGGTTTTCTTTTGGAAAACAACTCGGCAGAGTGCATAGCCAAGAACATTTTGGAGATCTTGGATAGGAAAGACTTGTCTGAGATCTCGGAGAATGGAAGAAGAACCGTTGAAAAGAACTTCACATACGAAATCGCAGTCAAACGCTACAAAGAGATTCTGGAAAGCATCTAAACAAAAGAAGCAGAAGCAGAAAGATTAAACTCGTGTTCGCGCGAGATCTGGATTGAAGATGTGAAAAACATGCTTGAACAAATAGGTATTACAGGCGGTTCCGGGTATATCAGTTTTTCGTTAGCTAAACATCTCTCTAAAAAATTTGAGGTAACTATTTTTGATGTTAAATCTCCGAAAGACCCGAATTCTAAGTTGGCCTTCCGACAATGCGATATCCGAAGCTATGAAAACGTCAATAAGGCCTTGCAAGGGATGGATTTGGTTATTCACACTGCAATAGTTCAGATTCCTCAAATCAACGAACAGAAGAAACTTGGTTATGAAGTCAACATCTCTGGAACTGATAACGTTTGCAGAGCGGTGGAAGAGAATCCTAGGACTAAGGGTATGATTCTGGCTAGTTCTTGGCACACGATAGGCGAGAGGCAGTTAACAGGCATTATTGATGAGGAGTTTGGTTTTAGGCCGGATAAGGTTGAGGACAGGGCTAGATTGTATGCTTTGTCAAAGATGGCTCAAGAGTCTATCGTGAGGCTCTATGCCGAGATGTCTGAGAAGGTTTTTGGTGTAATAAGGATGGGCACAGTGCTCGGCGAAGGTATGCCTGAGAAGACGGCTGCGAACATTTTCATTGAGAACGGGCTTAACGGGAAACCTTTGACACCGTATAGGCACAGCATGTTTAGACCAATGCTCTATGTCGATATTATTGACGTGTGTAGGGCGTATGAAAACTTTGCGAGAAAGATCCTGAATGGCGAGGTTAAGGGTATGTGCAACAGTTTAACCCATGTATTCAATATGTATTATCCTGAGGCAGTGACAATCCTTGATTTAGCTGAAATAGTCAGAGACGCCATAATAAAATATTCTAACGGTCAGATAAGACCTAAGATAGAGGTCGTGGAAACAGGACAACCGTCTCTGTTTACTGAAGAGGATAAAACGAATATTAGCGTAGACATGAGTAAGGCTCTAAGATTCCTAGATCTTGAGAATCTGAGAGGACCAAAGGAGTCGATAGAGGAGCTTATTAAAGCCAGAGTTAAGAAGTCGGAAAATGACTGAAAGAGCGTTGGTATGTGATGTCCTAGACAAAGCAGTTTTCGGCATCAGCTTAGATACCGAATTGGCCTGGGGATTCACAGTCAATTCAAAAAATGAGACGCCGAGTGTGCTATACAATGATCCGAAGCAAGGCAGAAGTACAATAGATTCTTTACTGAAGCTTCTTGACAAGTATGAAATTCCGGCAACTTGGGCAATTGTAGGGCACTTGTTTCTGGGCCCTGCCAAAGAAAAAGCGTTCATCCACCGGAAAATGCCTCAATTTACTGAGGGCTGGCTTGATTGGAATTTCTACAGCAGCCTTGAGCACAACCCCCTCTATTACGGCAAAGATATTGTGGAAAGAATATTGGCAGCCCCTTTAAAGCATGAGATTGGTCTTCACTCCTTTTTTCACATTCCTTTTTCTCTGTGCAGTCGGGAAGTTGCTGAGGCAGAGGTAGAACTGGGAATGAAGGCAGCAAAAAAATTCGGCATCACCCCCATATCCTTTGTTATGCCAAAGAACAAAATAGGAAATGTAGGTGTATTGAAGGAAAATAGATTTCAAATATATCGAGGCGAGACCTTGGGACGTAGGAGCGATAATCAACTGTTTTTGGCTCGTGCGTTCAACGGAGGCATAGACAAGATAATAGCATCTCCATCTTCTCCTTTATATGAAGATGGTATTTGGAAACTCCCCGGTTCAATGTATTTTTGCGATCCCCAGATACCTTTCAGCCTTCTGCCCAGAGCTAGACTAGGACTTAGTCGAGCCATCCAAGCAAACAAGGTCTTCCACATTTTCCTTCATCCTTGGAACCTGTTAATGTACAAGCGGCTGAGAAGAGACTTGGAGAGTTTTCTTGCCATTGTGGATAAAAAGAGGAATGAAGGCAAGCTTGAAGTGATGACGATGGGAGATTTGGCTCTTTATCTGAACCAAAGTCTGGGAGGAATTTAATTCACATTATCAAAAACCTCTTATTATATCTTTATGAGCGACGGTCGAAGCATCTGAAAAGCTTCAAATGCAGCAAATGCCGACCCAACAGTGCAAAATAATTCATTTGAAAGATTGAGGGGCTGCTATGAAAATCTGCATTATTATGAAAAGTCCAAAAAAGAATGATGACCCTCTACTAGATCAACTAAGAAACGTTATTTCTCCGTTTTCAGATTCTATTTACCTAATATCTCCCAATTTTTCCGGTTTTCTAAAGATTCGAGATGAATTAAGGCTCAAAAACGGCGGGAATAGAGGAAACGTAGCTAATTACGTACCGCATGGATTCAAGAATTTGTGTGTACAACTCTTCATAACTTTTGAAGTCTTAATGAATACAGATATTTATGACCTGGTTTTATTCTACACGGGTGCTCGATCCCTGTTTCTACCAGCCTTAGCATCCAGATTGCTTGGAAAAAAGATCGTATGCATATACACCGGTTCGTCGTATAAGCAAACGTTGGCAAAAAACCAACGATTCTACGCAAGCATTGGGTGGTGTTTTGAGAAAGTAATGCTGAACCTGTCCGATATCATTGTCGTTTATGCAGAATCATGTGTTAAGGATTTTGGCCTATGTCCGTACATAAACAAGATTGATATTGGTCATGAACACTTCGTTGATTTACATAGATTTATGATTGAGAAGAGCATTGGGGAAAGAGAAAACATGGTAGGGTTTATTGGAAGGCTGAGTGGGGAGAAAGGCATTCTGAACTTCGTCACAGCGATTCCGAAAGTGCTTAAGACAAGAGGCGACGTTAGATTTCTTATAGGAGGAGAAGGCTACCTACGTGGCAAAATCGAGGAAAGTCTGAAGAAATGGAAACTGACTGATAAAGTTGAAACAATGGGTTGGATTCCTCATGATAATCTTCCTAAATACCTAAATGACTTGAAACTACTTGTCATTCCATCCCATACCGAAGCAGGACCGTTGATCGCTTTTGAAGCTATGGCTTGTGGCACTCCTGTTCTGGGATCGCGAGTGGGAATGATGCAAGATATTATAGTAAGTGGAAAGAATGGTTTTCTTTTGGAAAACAACTCGGCAGAGTGCATAGCCAAGAACATTTTGGAGATCTTGGATAGGAAAGACCTACATGAGATCTCGGAGAATGGAAGAAGAACCGTTGAAAAGAACTTCACATACGAAATCGCAGTCAAACGCTACAAAGAGATTCTGGAAAGCATCTAAACAAAAGAAGCAGAAGCAGAAAGACTAAACTTGGCGCTGACTAGTGTAGCGTTGAGAGAGATGACTATTACAAATGTATCTGCCATTGTCGTAACATACAGACGGCCTGATCGCCTACGTAAGGCTCTACTATCCATAATGCAACAAAGGGTTCTACCAAAGGAAATAATAGTGATAGATAATTCAAGAGGAAGTGATGACGCTACAACTAAGGTTTGTTCGGAACTTGCCACAAAGTTTGAAAGAGTTGGCATTCAAATGATGTGTTTTCCATCAGAAGAGAACTCGCCAACCGTAGGTAGAAATCTAGGGATCAGTTTTTCTTCTGGCGAAATAGTTTTTTTTCTCGATGATGATGCTACGCTAGGTTGTGACTATTTTGAGGAAATCTTAGAATGCTATTCGGAACATCATGATGCACTTGGAATACAAGGACAAATAATTGGTGAATACAGGATTAATATTCAATCGGTTAGTAGGATAAATAGAACGTTCTTTCTTAACAAAATGTTTTTTCTTCCCTATATGGCGAAAAATACGTGGAGGGTCTTGCCCTCAGGTAATGAGGTCTTTCCAAACCCTGTTACTAAAACAATTAGGTGCATGTGTCTCTCAGGGATAAGCAGCTATAGAAAATCTGTTTTCAAAAAGTTACGATTTGATGAAAAACTGAAAATACCCTTGTCCAGATCACGTCGTGCTTATGGTAATCAAGGGAAATACGCACTTCGTGAGGACATTGACTTCTCATACAGGTTGTACAAACTGCATCCAGGATCACTCTATCTTACGCCGAAAGCCAAGGCGTTCCATGAAAGGCCGGATTTGTCGCGGTTGCCGGGGAAGGCTGAAATATTCATGGAGACTATACACAGACTTTACTTCTTTTTTAAGAACATGGAAATGTCATTCTCCAATATTTTCGCCCTTTGCTTAAGCATGATAGGTGAACTTATTCTCATGACTGGTGGATTGCTATTTAAGAAGGAGCGAGAACACTGGAGGCTGATATACCTGACAGCTTCATACATATATGCTCTGAAACAGCTCAGGCGTATCAGGAGACTGGATTTAGAGTTCTTCTATAAGGATCTGGAGCAAAGATGAGGTCGAACCTGATAAAGCGTTACCTGCTCGACGAAACAGATAAGACCCTAGCTTTTCTTGGGCTCATCTTCACTCCAGTTCTAGCTGTATGGTTAGTGTTAGCCATAGGCCATACAATATATATAGTCCCGGTAGTTCTTTCCTTCCTTGCTTGCGCAGGCTATCTCATTGTCAGAAAATCCCTTTCCTCATCTACATTGCCTTCTTTGGATTCTGAAGAGGCTTCGAATCGGCTTTACTGGGCGCTAAACATACTCTTCTTTCTCCTTTTCGCCTACAGCATCCTCTCTTTTCAGCTTAGACCAGACCTTTACAGTAGGCCCCTAGGCTATTTCATAGGCGTAGCTTTTATGGTAAGTTTACTAGCCGTGGAAATCTTGTTTCTACCATCTTCGAAGCGTTGTGTCTACTTTGTCCTTCTTAAGAGCGTGCTGATTGGTCTAAGTCTTGAATTTTCGCAACTACTCACCTTTCCCAGCGTTCTCGGTGTGGACTCTTGGTACCATCAAATGTTCACCTTGGAAATGTTAAGTAATGGGCATATACCAGAAGGCTACGTTTATTCCCAATTCCCGATCATGCACCTTATGACAGGCTTAACGTCTCTCGTAACGGGATTAGACTACAAGACGGCTACGATGTTATCTGTTTCTCTGCCTCAGGTTCTTTGTAATATACTGTTGACATTTCTAATGGGAAGCATCCTTCTCAATAGGAAAGTTGGATTACTAGGTGGGCTGTTGTTGGGGATAGCGGACTGGCATGTTAAGATGGGTATTTGGACTATCCCCAACACAATGGCGGCTGTATTCTTACCCGTTATTGTATACTTGCTACTCAAAGGGGGGAAGGAAAGAGCACACATCAACTTCTCTGTTGCTCTACTAGTGATGTGGACCTTGATCTTAACGCATACTGTGTCTGCCGCGTTTATGGCGATGTTTCTCTTTGTGTTTTGGGCGGGGTTCAAAGTCTACAATTGGATATATCACGAAGGAGGGGCGCCTGTAACGCTTAGTGTCCCCGTTTTGTTTTCAGTACTTATGCTTTCCTGGTGGAATTACGCCTCTCACCCCATAGGAACATTGGCAGAATTGATAAAATGGGGATTCAGCATAGATTATTTCTTAAACCCTATCTCCCAAAAGATTTATGGCCAATTTGCGTCCACCCTGCCGTTTTCTGAGCTTCTTTTCAACAACATGGGGTTCTTCTTATTCTTCGCTTTGTCATCTGTTGGATGTCTATTTATGATTTCTAGGAAATTCGGAGATTCTAGTCGCTTTGTCATGGCGGTTGGGGGAGTGATAACTTTTGCTATCGGCATTTTTGGTATGGTAACCGGCAGGTATATTGTGGAGGGGAGATGGTGGTATTTCTCTGAGATTATGCTGGTTTTGCCGCTTGCCCTAACTTTCTTCTTGCTATGCTGGCCCATAAGAAACAGATTAGCGAAATCTCTCTTTCTAGCCGCTCTGATCTTTTCGTTATCCTTCTTTATGATTCTGAGTCCAGAAGCCCAGTTTGACAATTTAACATTCTCGCCAAACTCCCAGATTCGGTACGCTTTTACTGAATCTGAACTACAAGCAATTGAGAGAGTTTCGAGTGTATGGAGTGGGATTATAGGTGTTGACGAGTATTACTCAAATCTGTGGTGGTCATCATTTCAGGCACGTAATATTAGTGAACAAATCTATAGTAGAAACTATACTGGCTGTCAAAATATGTTTGTTTTGATCAGGGAAGAAGTCGTAAACCATCCGATGATTATATTAGGCGCTCGCTGTAAGCTGGATTACGATCCTCGAGAGACGCTTATCGACCAAGGCTTTTCTAGGGTCTATGACTGCGGCTCTGTAAGTGGTTTTGTCTATCAATAAGGAGCGCCCTATCTAGGATCTTTGATCGTTCAAATGCTAGCTGATATTGGTTCAAATGATGAGGGGACCTAAAATACTCTGCGCCCAGAGATGTTGCCCAAAAAACCATGAGTGCATCATCCTAGCCAAGAGACCGAGCGCGCGTTATGATACATGTTTACCGAATTCTAATCTCTGTACCAACAAAAGATTAGACTAGAAAAAACACAGTAAATTCCACAAACTCCAATAATTAAAAATATGACCACACAAAACTTTCTAATCTTTACGCGATCCAATTTAAGAGGACTGCTTCTTGAAGGGAAAAACAGGTCGCCCATCATGAGCAAATCCAGTTTACTCATCGTGAAAAACCTCAAACGACACAAAGATTTGTTGAGCTCGTAAAGAAAAAGCATCGCGCGCACCTGAAAAAGGGATCGTAGAACACAATTTGAATCTACGGAATAAAGGAGAACTCGTGTTCAATGAAGAAACAAAACTGATTGTATTAAGTCGAAAGTATCTACTTTCTACAGCGCGCGCTAGAGAGAGACCTGTACCCATCCATAAGTGTATCCAGTGTATCCTGTTAGGAGGTTCTTTCCGTTGACGCTTTTCTCGTAGTACGTGGCCTTATTATTGTAGAGTTCGATTGCCTTCTTCATCAGAGTCCAAGTTTCGTCGAAGGGTGGATCGTTCATATGGTATGCTGTAACAACAATGCCTCTATCTAAGCAGTATTTCATTTCGAGGGCTATGGCTTCTGGCATCCACGCGTTCTTGGTATCGCTAAAGGCGCGAGTCAGAATCCAAAACTTCTTTTGACTGGGGAAGAGTTCTTCAACACTGGAGATGTACGGTTTGGTGCGTTGCAGAAAATCCTCAAGGGTTTCGGTATAGGGGTAGAGGAAGAGGAAATCATAGTGTTGCTGGATAAACTTCGTCGCCGGATTCCCATAATACTTTTCCCAAACAGCTGGGTTGGTCCAACCCCAAGTTATTCCGACCTTTGTCCTATTATGGAAATAATTATAGAATCCTCGGATCATCCTGAAATACATCTCGTCTATCCAGTCGCCTCTGGTCGCATTGGGTTTCTCAGCAACATACAGAGGATAGCCGAGTAGCCTTTCACCAAACCATAACTCATTCACGTTGTCTTCAAAGTCTATGTGAGTCTTGTAAATCTCCTCGGAAATGAATATTATTCCCCAAAAGTTCTCTGCTGAAACGTTTTTGAAAGCCTCCTCCGTTTTTTTCAAGTCGTCCCTCGTCTTAAAGGGTTTTAGTGGAAAGCCACGTGTGTACCAGTTTAAGATTAAGAATGCGTCTTTTCTCGGCTTCCATCCTTTTGCAACAAGGCTCACTTCATCTAACCAAACTTCCCCCTTATTGGAAACAAGTGCCGGAAAAACGGTGACTTCAGTTGTCTTATTGGGAGTTGTAAATGTGATCTCATATCGAGTCCAGTTTTTTGATCCCAGAATGGTTCCCCAGCTTTTTCCATACCATTTCTCGCCGTCATACATGTCTACGTAAAGAGCGACTGCGCGTAATTGTGCATCCGACACAACACCAACGGTTTTTATCATGGCGCTGAAGACGAATGTTGTCTTTGGAGGTACGTGCTCGAAACATTGATAGATTCCCCCTCGATAACCTACTTCATTGTTGACCATTGCTGCTGACTTACCCTTGTACCCACTGCAAATGCTGACTTGCAGTGGACTTCCACTGGATGGTTTGGATAATCCCCAACCCACTGATCCACGTTCAAAACCCGGGTTCTCCAATAAATTGTCCCCGCCATAATCTGGAGAGTTTACCACAACCCAACTGGACTCATTTGGAATTATGGTGCCAAATCGTGCATCAAAAACGCCTAGTTCATACGATGCGCGTGCGCTACTGGGTAGCGGACCTATGTAAGCCGTGTCAACGACAACGTCATCATGGTAAACTGTGACGGTATAAGTGCTAGTTTGATAAATTCTTATTTTGCTAGGCGCTAATCCGCGAGTTGTGTCCAGCCCTGTCCTTGTTATTCTTTCTGTGCCATCGACATAGACCCGATATTCACCATTTGTAGCGTCTCTGACAAATTTGACTTCAAGACAATACCATGTGTCAGCCGCCCAATTGAAATAATAGTAATCGCTGTGAGCGGGATTTGCTTGATATAAATGTAACCTAAGTATCCCACCAGAGGTTTTTTGAAAGTTGAGATACCATAAAATATTTCCGCCGCCGAAAAGCGCCATAACACGGCATTCTTTGCCTGCAGGCGCGACAGCATTAAGCCTCACATAGGCTCGATAATAAATCGTGTTGCCCGATATTCCCGTTTTTTCTGCATATTTGCCAGTAGTGGCCATTGAACTCGCGTATGAGCCTGAGTTGACGGGACTGGCAACGGTTGCGGGAGCTCCTCCTGTACTAGTCCAAGCAGAGTAATCATTGCTTTCAAGCCCGTCGCTGAAGAGGGCGGGATCCGTTGGACTTGCATAAGCTCCCTGAATAGCTTCTGATTCAAAGCGTACACCTGCAATTGAAGAAACTAAGACTATGAATAAGATAAGAAATATGAGAAGCGTCTTTCCCTTGTGCAAAGCATATTTCATGTTTGTTTCTCTCTCGCACGCGAGAATCTAGTAACGTGCATAAGGAAAGCAATTATGAAGCGGGAATACTGGCTACTAATCCAGTCTTATCGATGCGCGTTGCGACCTGAACTTGCCTAGGTGCTGCGAAAATAGAAGACCCCTGTATTGTCGAAGCGTTTGACCTCCGAAGGAATTTATGGTTTTATATTATACTTTAGTTTAAAATTAAACCTAAGTTTAAATATATAAGCTTATGCGTATACCATATAGACGATGAAAGACGACTCTTTCGAGTGACTTTGAGAAAGCATTCAAAGGCAAAGGATTCTTAGAATCCTCTTCCATCTTAGAGACGCCCCCAAATCCTTCACAGAGCTGACCGAGAATCTGCTCTATAGCCGAATCACCGTCTCCTCAAGGCTCCAAGAGGCGCTTAAGCTAAAACTCGTTTAGCCCAGTTGTGCATCGATTCATGGATCACTAACACGGAACTGTCTGCAGCTGTGTCTTTTAGCCAATTCAAGCGCGCGCGACGACGTAAGGCATGTCCGACTAGGAAATAGAGTTCTGGGACATCGAGATTTGGATGCACTGTTCATAAACGTTCTACTCTCCAAAATTTGTCTGATGTTCAGGCAAACTTGTCAAATGATGTCCAGAGTTAGCCAAGTTCACAAGCAAGATGGAAGCCTCCGCCTCAACCTCCACAATCTCCAGAGACCTTCAACAGAAAGAAATATTGCGGGATATACAAGCCGGACTGACCAGCGGAACGAGAACACCACCGCATACTCTGGGATAAACACAGGCCTATATGAGAAGACCAGACAAACCATCACTCATATCGAGACATCAATCTCCCTAAGCGATAGGAGCCACAGCACTGCCAATGGGAGGAGTTGAAGAAACAGGTATAGCAAGAATCCAGAAGTGCGCGCGCTAGTTGGTTCTTATTGCAGATCATGTTTTGCAGACCAAGAACATGGAAGAGAACTGCCAAAAACAGGCAATATGACTGGACACTTTTTTGAAGGAGAAAGCTAACTGAGAATCTGTTTCGCGTCCTCCTATCCACCAAATCACGCGAGGCTAAGCGAGCATACCGATGATCTAGTGAAGGCGTTAGCGGAGTCTCCCTTCGTTAGATTTATTTCGGTGCGTACGGTTCCTATTATTATCATATTATTTGATACCCTGTATCGTGCGCACGGCACTCTCAAGAGTCGCAACAAAGAAAACGAAGCCAAACCGAATTATGGAGGAATGAAGACGAATTTTCCCTTAACCTTAGGAGATATCAGCCTGTGGCTAGTCGTTACAACAATCATCCTACTAATAACAGATGAATTTATCGCGCACGCCCCTCGCTATGAAAGAACTCGCCTCATCATCGAAAGACGTAGGCTAAGACGAGTAGCACTACTGTCAGGTATATTATCTATAATAACGGTTATGATACGCATCTACCAAATCGTATTGCTCCTATGAAAGAAATGAATAGACATAAAAGATTACGCGCGCGACCAATGTTGTATCGAAAACTCAAGTCGCAGGTGATTTGCTCATAAGATCTTGAAGGGCGTGTTAGATATGAGAGAATTGATTAGTTATGAATTAATTGAATCCAAAGAAATAATTGCTCAATTCAAAAGAGAACATAACATACATCTTAATGGTTTGCATAGACTCTTGGCATTGTTGTATCCAGAAAAAAAGAAAGTCGATTATATCAATGCTTACGTTGCTGTCAATCCAAAAAGTATCGGGACCGATTGGATTTTTCATCGCACGCGCGATGATCAATCGAATAATAATTGCCATCGGACGATTTTATCCGTCTAATTTTAAAAAGGAATAGAGGCAAAATCTAAATGTAGGAAGCCCGTTTCTTGAAAGGTAAGAAAGACAGTTCACCCACCATAAGCCAGTCCATAATGCTCATCGTGAAAAACAAGAAGCCGGAAACAACACAAGAACTCATTAAGCTAGTGAAAGAAGAGCACTACGCAACTGAAAAGGAGATCCTAGAACGCATTTTAGACCTACAGAAAAAAGGAAAAATCGTACTGAAGCAGAAAACAACTCCAATCCCGTCAGGCCGAAAAGAATATCTCCTTTCTACCGAAGCATACTGGTACTGGGCAATCATAGCCCTGGCCACGGCAGTCATAATAGCCGTATTCACTATATCTGAAAACAGCTTCCCCCTCGTCTATGCAAGGCACCTTCTTGGATTAATATTCGTCCTATGGTTACCAGGCTACTGTTTCATCAAAGCCCTCTTTCCAACAAAAGAAATAGACAGCATAGAACGCTTCGCACTAAGCATAGTAACGAGCCTAGTTTTAGTTCCCCTCACAGGCATGATTCTCAATTTCACTCCTTGGGGCATAACCCTCACATCCGTCACCACAAGCCTACTTGCACTAACCCTCGCACTCGCCACAGCAGCAATCATGAGAGAGCATCCCGCGCGAAAAGAAAAAAATACGAAGACTGAAGAAAAGAATTGTCAAACGAATATAAAATCGTGCATGCTACTTATTCTCCATCATTTGTCTTGCCACTGTTTGGTTTAGGACAAATAGCCTCAGAGCATAAAAGGGGGGGGCGAAACCACCATTTTTGGAAAACTTATTTAGAAAAGAAGTGTTTAAAGTTGAAAGAGCGTGCTTATTCACGCGTACAATCAAGCAGATGAGCGTATGAACGCAAGATTGAAGGGTGCCACTCTGTTCTTGTTGACAGGCGCTGCATTCTCGGTGACAGGGGTTCTTTTACTCGTCAAAATTTACACTCCATCGTCCTTCACCATCCTCGGCCTCGACGCGTGGATCATAACCGCGGCCTTCACAATCACATTGGCCTCAATCACGGCAATACACTTTTCGCTTAGGAGTCACAAGCATGAGGAGTTACCCAGCCCAGTCAAAGTACAGCCTCCGATAATCGAGGTCGAGAAACCCGCCGTTGCAATCCCTGATCAAGATCTCATCGAAAGGATCGAACGGTTGGAAAGGGAAAAAGAGATGTCAAGGAATGAACCGTGGAGACAAAAACGTGGTCCCTCAGGAACGATCGGGTACGTACTCCTATCTTTTGGCGCCGTAGCTCTAGTCTTATCCACACTATACTCGTTGATCGTTCTAGCCTTCATCGGCCTAGGCCTAACCTTCTGGGGAGCCCTCCTGCTCTTCATAAAACCGACAAGCTACGTTAGAGCCAGCATCCTAAACCCCACGGCCATCTCTACCATAATAGCCACCGACCAAGTTATCGCTGAAACAAACCATAAGGGGAAGGGAATTTACCTCCCCCCAAGATATTTTAATAAACCAAAGGACGGAATAGTGTTCATCCCATTGGAGAAAGTCACCATCATACCGCCAGCTGAGAAAGTCTTAGAAGAAAGAGTCTTCATAAAGGATCCGGACGGAATGTGTCTAACACCGCCGGGTCTAGGCCTCGCAAACCTCTTCGAAGAAGAGTTGAAAACAGACTTCTCCAAGGTCGATCTAAACTACTTAAAGAGTAACCTGCCAAAGCTCCTTACTGAAGGACTGGAAATAGCCGAATACTTCGAAATGACCACCCAAAACGACGTGATCCACGTTAAAATGACAGGATCCGTCTACGGAGAACTCTGTCGTGAGGTTAGGAATCTTCAAAACGCCTCTAGCCTCGGATGCCCCATATGTAGTTCCATCGCCTGCATACTGACCAGAGTCACAGGCAAACCTATCACCATCGAAAGCAACAACCAATCCGCAGACGGAAAAACGATCGAAACCTACTACAGGATCGTGGAGGACTGATGGAATGCGGTTTCCCTTAACCCTCGCACGCGCCTATGGATAGTCGCCACCGCAACAATCCTACTGGCGACATCGGAAGCCATCGCGCGCGTGAGAGAGTTTGAGTACAAACGACTTCACCTATCGATCGATCTAGCAAGTCAATTCTTCTAAATCGTACATAAAAATCATCGCGCGCGCCCTGCAAACAAAGAAATTTAGGAGATGGATTGCTTATTATGCGATACGAAGGTGGCTTTCGAATGAAAAGTATTGATCGATCGAACTGCAAACGCGCGAGTGACGAAAGCTTTAGGCATCGATAAGACTGGATTAATAAACAGTATTTCAGGTTCATAAATGCCTTAGTTATTCACGTTAACAAATTCTTACGACCACGCGCGCGATCAAGCGGGTAAGCGTATGAACGCAAGATTGAAGAATGCCGCCCTGTTCTTGTTAACGGGTGTTAGTTTCTTGGTGACAGGGGTTCTTTTACTCGTCAAAATTTACACTCCATCGTCCTTCACCATCCTCGGCCTCGACGCGTGGATCATAACCGCGGCCTTCACAATCACACTGGCTTCAATCGCAGCACGATACGTTACGTCTGGTAGTCATTGAAATCAAAACGTCCAAGAGGAAACCATCGCTCGAGCGAAGATTTATACCGTCTAACTGTCAGCGTTAGCGCTCGTCAGTTCCTTTCTGATCATGTCTTTCAATGCTATGCTGAGCGCCCTCGCTCGCTCCTCCTCCCGGTCACTCGGATCAGCGTACACGTAGCAGGGTTCAGCGAGGACCTTCTTCGCTAGTACCTCCTCAGGATCCATACCCCATGCCCTAATTATCTCCTTCAAAGCGTCAATCTTGCTGGCGTAGGTTCTTGGCTTGATTTGCAGACCTGATGTAGTGTAGATGCTTCTGAGGAACTCGCGTCCGCGCGTGCGCGCGTATGCAATATCCCTCAAGGCCCTCTTCATCAGTTTGCGTTCGGTGATATCTTGCATTACAGCCACGAAGCCCCGTGTGTTTCCCAAATCATCTTTCGTGACGCCTACTGAGACTTCTACTGGTTTTTCATGCCCATCTCTAGTAAGCAACATGTATTCCAAGCGCATCCTCGAACCTTGCTCCAGAGTCTTCTTCACATTCTTCATAGCTCTTTCATGGTCTTTTTCTACCATAAAGTCGAAAGCGTTCTTGCCGACTATCTCGTCTTTCGACGAGTAACCGAACAAATCCAATAATGCGCGGTTACACTCTACTATGTTCAAGTTCAAGTCTGTGACGACAATAGCGTTTTGGAACGAGTCGAGTATGGTCACAACTTGCTCCATCCGCTTATCGTCTCGTCCGACTTTAGGTTGGACTGAGTTAAGTTTGGCCAACGTCTCCTCTCACAGACTGATAGCTTCCGCTCGCTCTGGAAAACCATCGGTGGGGAGAAGTGTATCTCTTTTATGAAGGCGAAATCTAGTCTAGCAATCTATTCTATCGAGGGGAAAAAGGGTTCAAAACAGCTTCCTGCTTAGTTACACTATGAAGAATTCGTGTCAATCGATAAAAACTCATACAACAAAAAAGAATGCGGAGATCTGCAGGTGATATCTCCACAGTATTGTATATCAGCTCGGAAAGTAGTTTGGCGTGTACGTGGGATCTATAAAGAGGAAATTCTTACCCTCTTTCCTGAGAAGGCACCGCAAATAAAATTCGGACATCGCGCGATAGCCGAGGCCGAGAAAGCGCGCGCCTGTGATTGGAATACTATTCAATATAACCGTAATAATGCGCATTCACGGGATAATAACTCCACCCTGAAAACGGGACAGCAAAAAGCACTTAAACCCAAATCCTTCACAAAAATAGGCAAACGCAAAAGACAACTCGGGGAAACCCATGTACGCGGTCGGACACCTAGCCTTAGGATACCTATCTGGCAGAGCAACATCCAAAATCCTCAACGTAGACATAGACATCCCCCTACTGTTCTTGCTCTCCGTCATACCTGACATCGACATATCGATACCAGGCTTAGTACACCGCGGACCCACCCACTCAATAATCGTCGCCTTCCTCCTCTTCCTCCCCCTTTTCATCACCTACAGAAAAAAAGCTACACCATACTTCATAGCTCTGATTCAACACTCCTTAATAGGCGACTACTTAACTGGTGACACGCAACTACTCTGGCCCGCCACCACAAATTGGTACGGCACTGGAATACCCATAACAAGCCCCATCAACATCACCATGGAATTGGTTCTTTTCATCACATCACTGGTCGTCATACTCTACACAAAAGATATGTGGCTTCTGTTTCAACATCATCCCTCAAACACACTCCTATTTATACCAGCCCTAACAATTCTCTTCCCAGTTTTCTTCAGCTATCCCACGCCCGTACCCTCAACACTCATCATCCCCCACCTCGCGTTCATGCTGATATTCACAGCCTCTATTCTCACCGATCTCAGGCACACCCTCACAGAAATATCAAATGCGGTGTAAGGATAGCCGATCTAGAGGACAGAAGAATACCCAGTTAAAGACGCTTATCTCCTCGCCGCACGTGGCCCTAGTGTGGCTTCTGCTGAAGATCCCAAGGAAACATTACGCAGTCTTTAAACTTCATCGCGTAATAGTCTGGCCTCGTTTTCGCGTCTTCTCTGAGCGCGATAACGGCAACCCGCACCTCATCTGCACCCTTTTCTCTCATCACCTTTAGAACACTATCCAGGGTTGAGCCGGTTCGAAAGAAGTCGTCCACGACAAGAACCCTCTTACCCCTCAAATCTCCAACGTTATGATAGACAATCTCCGGCTCCTCCAGCAGCCTTTCAGGCGGCTTCCCCTCATCGTAGAACTTAACGGTGACCGAATAAAACTCAGCGACCCCCAGAACCTTTGCGATGATTGCCGCGGGGATGACTCCGCTCTTCCCGACTCCAACAACTACGTTCGCCGCATATTCTCTCCCAATCTTCTCAGCCAGATCGATAGCTAGGCTTCCGAACCTTTCCCAACTCAGCCTTTCCAGAGACACCTTGTGTACTTCACAACCTACATCCGCTTGCGCTGTGGGCACTCACGAGAAAGAGAAGGCTATTTCCGTTAGAGTGTTGTTAAGATAAGGCATATTTGGAACAGGAAATGGATAGGAATTATTCTTTTGATCATTCTCTTACCATATTCTAGATCTTGACTAGGCTTTAGTAGAGGATATGTTATCCATATGGATGAGAGGCAAAAGATGCCCACAAGCAGAGGAAGCGTCAGACCCAGTCCAAATAAGTAAGAATATAGAGTGGTCAAAACTGCAGCAGAAAGCAAGATGACCATGGCAAATTTCACGGTTAACTTTGCTCCGAGCATGATTGCAAGTGTTTTGCATCCTCGTTTGATATCTCCCTCGAGGTCCGGTAGATCTAGCAAAGGATTTATGGCTAGGGTTACGGCGAACATCAAACCTACTATGTAAAGCAGACTCGTAGAGATCACTCCGATAGATGCTCCACCGAAAAGATAAACTATAGCGACTCCTATCGCTCCTATGAATGTCTTCGCCAGGAACCTTTTCTTCAAGTATATTTGCGGACTTGAATATGCGAAACCCAGCATTAGGCAAACTAAGCCCAACGCAAATGCTTCCAGGCTTATTGCGTAGCTCAACACCATGCCAATCACAGCTGATATTGAGGCAAGTCTCAATGCCTCTTTTTCCGACACCTTTCCCAGTGTCAAGGGGTTAACCACCCGGTTCATCTTATCAACGTCTAAGTCCATAGCGTCATTGAAGGCATAGACACTTGTTCCGATCGCATACATTGCGATTACAGCTTCTAGAGCTTGAGGCAAGGGGGGTTTGCACCTGCTCGCAATCAAAATTCCACCCAGGGCAAACCATGCGTATGGGAAGACACGTAAGATGCGAGCTTTCATACATTGTCCATAGGCCCGCAGTTCCCTTACTAGCCTTTCAAACAACTTGATCTGGATTTGAAATATATTTTTGGGGTATATATTCTTTTTACTCTTTCGCGCGCGTTGGGCCTTCTAGCCTTACTGTTACCGAAGAGTAAAGTACGGAATCAGAGGATGCGATGTTTGTAGTTATTGTCCCTATTTAGGGGCAAAAATAACATTTCGGTAATTCCGAGTGTGTCTACCAGGCTTAGACCTTAGATCAAAGAGCGCAAACCCTTGAGCTCCTTATAAAATGTTTTTAGAGGATCTTCTTGAGCTTTTTCCCATAATCCTCTGAACATTGAAACGAATCTTTCGCAGATGCTTTCGCTGTGGAAAACAACACCGAACATAAAAATTTTCGTAGCAGGACTTACAATCTCAATTCCTGCATATTTTCCATCCACAACAATAAAACTATAGGATAAATCAGCATATTTTATCGCTACATTCGGAGAGTTCAGAGTATCGTAAAAAAGTTTCACCATTTTTGGCTTAGAGAGAAATATTCTTAGCATTTGCATCTTTTTTGAAAGATTTGTTTTATCTCCATCCAGAAAGAGCATCTTTACGCCCCGGGTTGAGGCCTTCAAGACGGTCTCAGCCACGCTGGAATCGGTATACTGTGTGGCCAAGAATATCTCTTTTTCGGCTTTTTCAATAAGCTCAATTACAGCTGACCTGAGCTCGTCATAGGTTTGGACTATCTCTACTGGTCTTAAGGCGCCCTTCAGATCACTAAAACCGACAATACTACTTCTTCTGAGAATGGCGGCTGCAACTTCATCTGTCTCCGTTGGTGAGATAGATGTTGATTTCTTAAGTCTGTCCAAAAGGTCTAAGCGATCCTTGTTGGAAAAAGCCTGCTCCAGGCTCTTGAATAATATTTCAAAAACCAATCCTCCGAATGTGGTGTGTTGATATCTATTCCCATCTTTCTCGAGTAACTTAGCTTTCAGGAGTGGGCTGAGTCGGGCATAGTATCGCTTCTCTGTCAGTCCCAACTCTTTGATGGTCTCTGTCGAGCTTGCTATACCGTATTTGGCTGCACTGAAAATCTTCAGCGCATCCTCATTAGCCAAACAGTCCAAGGTTTCCTTCATTTCTGCGAAAGTTTCTGAAGATTTGGTGTGCGACATCCTCTAAGCCCCTCCTATGCAATTTTGACAAAACGTGTGCGCGCTTGTTAGAGCCGCCTCGCCAAGCAATCGTCGCAACCCAATCCCAAAAACTTCTAACCTATTCATAATCCGATCCTTATCAAGAAAAGCGAAAAGGTTGAAGTTGAAAAAGACTGCATCAACAGAGACTTGACTCAAACCATCTTTTAAGCCCACGTCTATCGACTCGAGAAAAAGCCTAACGCATCTCTCATTTGCAGCTGTTCCGGATGTTGAAGATCGAACTGTCGATCGATCATTTTTCCGTAATTGCTTTTTTTGAAGCGCATTGCATAAATTTGCCAACGCGAATATCTAAAACATTATGTACCTGAAATACTGTTTATTAATCCAGTCTTATCGATGCCTAAAGCTTTCGTCACTCGCACACGTGCAGTTCGATCGATCAATACTTTTCATTCGAAAGCCACCTTCGTATCGCATAATAAGCAATCCATCTCCTAGATTTCTTTGTTTGCATGCGAGAACGTAAAAAGAGGATGAGGTCCAGTGTGCCCGAATTCTGAGTTCCGTGAAAGAATCGACACGCTTGACCTGATCATTAACGTGTTGAAGGAACACGAGAAAATACTCGATGGACTTGCGGAGAAGCTTGAAGGCATCGCTGATCGCCTGAAAACTCGTGAAGCCGGCGGAAAAGAAATCAGAGATAGCCTATCTCTAATTGAGAACGAAATTTCAAGCTTGAACGAGGCCTTTTCACGCTTATCTCTTGCCAAGCTTCCTGAGTCTGCTCGACTTGTTTCGGTGCAATGTAAGGAATGGAAGGATTTCAGGGCGAAGAGCCGAGGAGCGCACCGAGTCGCTTTTGAAATGGAGGAAAAAGTATTCACGGTAAACTCTCTTGTAAACGGAGAGGTTTTCAACTACTCTGAAGTTCTCGCCGAACACGAACTCCGCGCCAAGAAGGAGGAGAAAGGATACCTCATCGAAAAAATGTTCGTTGACAATCTCGAGGAGGCGCCTCTGTTTTTTAAGAATCAACTCAGATGCGGACTGGGTGTCTCCATCAGAAGTTCGAAGTTTTCTTTGCCGGACGGTGAATACGTGTTTAAGCTAGCTTATGATGTCGATTCCGACCAGGCCAAACATTGGCTTTCCAAAGAGCTGGAAGTTCCTGAAGAAAACATTGTAGAAGGAAAAATCACCTTCTAAGCTCTTGCTACTTCCGCGTGCACGATGAAGACCAGATATCCTAAAAAAGAAGGGTGGGTGGCGAAGCCTAAGTGAGAAAAATCGCTAGAGCCTTGGCGATGACAATCATCTTAGGCATAATTGGCTTCTCGATCAGCATTTATCCTTTCTCGGTCCAGGCCTTGAATCAGTACGAGATTGGCCTAGGCTTCCAATGGTCAGCCTCCACCTACTATCAGGGTGACTCAGGCAACGTCATCGTATCTCTATGGAGTGACTGCAACAATGGGCTGAAGTTCACTTGGGTTGGCATCCACTTCCAATGGATGGCTGAGGACTACTACTCCAGTATCGATCTATCTAGCAACCCAATTTCTATTCCAAGTAAGGGTTCTTGTACTTTTCCAGCCATCAATTTCAGCATCCCTAGCGATGCTCATATTGGAGACAGCGAGTTCTACGTGTACATACAATTCCAAGAGCACCATTCGTACGGAAGGACATCTGGAGCATGGAAATCCGGAACCAACAGATTTTACATTCATGACGCCTACGAAAAGGTATACGATGATACAAAGCCTAAAGTGGATGATGAAATCAATCAAGCTAACCTCCAAGGGGAAGAGGCCAGATCACTCCTGCAGCAGGCTATAAACGAAAAAGACCTAGCAACACGGCTAGCAAATCAAGGAAAGTGGTCTGAGGCCGTTAGTCACCTCCAGACGGCGTCGAATCTTGCAGTTCAGGCAATGGCGATGGAAAAGATTTACCAAGCTCAAAAGATGAACACATTCATCGTTGGAGAAGTCGGTGGCGCAATCGTAGTTGTTGTAATCGCCTTAGTGCTTCTTAGAAGAGGGCGAAGGTCTGATTCCTCCACGCGACCGATCGGTCGATTTCCTGAGTCTCCTCGATTTGTTTCGGTGCAATGTAGAGATTGGAAGGATTTTAGGGCGAAGAGCAGAGGAGCACGTAGAATCGCTTTTGAAGTGGAAGAGAAGATATTCACTGTGAATTCTCTTTCAAATGAAGAGGTTTTCAAATACTCTGAAGTTCTCGCTGAACACGAATTCCGCGCCAAGAAGGAGGAGAAAGGATACCTCATCGAAAAAATGTTCTTTGACAACCTTGATGGAATACCTTTGCTTTTTAAGGAGCGACTGAGATGCGGACTAGGCATCTCCATCAGAAGTTCAAAGTTTACCTTGCCGGATGGTGAATACGTGTTTAAGTTGGCCTATTATGTCGATTCTGACGAAGTCAAGCACTGGCTTTCCGAACAGCTGGAAATTCCTGAAGAAAACATTGTAGAAGGAAAAATCACCTTCTAGACTCTTATTTCTCCCACGACCAACACTTTTTTCGCTTGTCTATAGTATCCTAGAACACTTTTCCCTTTTTCGGTGATGCCGTAGATCTTTGATGTCCTCGTTTTCTTTTCTTCTATGAAACCCTGGCTGAGCAGAGACTCGAAAACCTCCTGGAGTGGTCTCCAAGAAAGGTTTGTCCTATACATTATGCGAGTGGGCTTCTGGGTCCCTTCGCTAATGGTTTGCAGAATATCATAATAGATCTCCAGTCTGGATCTTCTGCCCATGTTTTATCTCTTTAAAAGTGGTCTATATTTAAGATTTATGAAGCATCAAATCATGCGACAGAATGCGTTCCCTGCTTTTTCAATCAGAATTGGTTTCTCCAAAAACGGGAAAGAAATTCTGGAGATTTCCCAATAATGCGGAGTGTTTTCTGTTCTAGTGGCTGGCGAGCTTCGCTAGGGCAAGCCAAATGAGTACATTCACTGGAACAAAACATAATGCGGTGAGCATATGGTTTTCGATGATCAGCGGTACAACAATAGCTAGAGTGGTGAAGACTATGTTTCCAATAAGATCTGTCTTTACTCTCTGATTCTTCTTCAGATATTCCTATTCTCCGTCTATTTGTTCTTTCGAAAACTATATACTCACCGAGAAACTAACGACGCTGAATAAGTAAATTGTTTATGAAGATCAGATATAGTTCAGTAATCCATTCTTTAGGACACAGAAGCCTCTACGGCGCGCGCGGAAGCTATTCGGGTGATGTCTCCAACGTGTGAAAGATTTCGGCGAATGTTCTCACATTCAGCAAGTTCTTACAAAAAGTTCAACACGAATCACGGAAAAAAGAGAAGGATGCGGGGGTGAGATTCGAACCCCTATTCCCCCAAGGTACGTGGGATCTCAAATTCCAAAACGCCTTCCAGAGCTTTTGAGAAAGAACGATGCGACGACAGCCATCTCACGAAGGATGCTCAAAAAGGAGTAGCAGCCTAAGCGACGGCAACCCCTTAAGATATAGCCTGTTTTCCCCAAAGACGCGCCGGGAAAAACTATGGTTGATGCACTTACGGCCTAAAGGTTCCACAGTCAGGGAAGGTTTGAGCTGCCAAGGAGTAAGCCTGATGAGCCTATATATAGTCCCCCGGCCTCTCGTTCAAAAGAGAGGGGAATCATGGGCCTCATCAGGTTAGAGTGGGAGATTATCGATGAACTGCAGAAAAAAGCCATGATGACTTATGCGAAAGCCTTATGTGTACTACCTAGGAAAGGTACTACGGTGAAAGAAGTGGAGAATGAAGTAGTAGTAACTAGGAAGGGTCAGACCACGATTCCCGCTAAGCTTCGCTTGAAGTACAGGATTGAGGAGGGGACGAGGCTTGAGGTTATTGAAACCGAGGAGGGCATCCTTTTCAGGCCGAAGAAATCGACGGTTGACCTTGCCGGCTCAGGGGCAGAATATGCAACTCCCGACGAAATGAAGAAGCTCTTGGACAGGCTCAGGGAAGAAGATGTCTAAGACGGTTTATGACACTAGATTCTTCATCGAACACTACTACTCCAAGGATCAGGAAGTGCTTCAAAAAACTAGGGAAGAGATGAGAAGAACCAAAGAAAGATACGTTTCAGCCATCGTAATCCACGAGGTCTACCAACTCACGCTTAAAACGGAAGGACGCGAAGCCGCCGTTTTGAGAACTAGCTTACTGGAAAAAGACTTCAAAATAATAAACGTAGACTCGACTATAGCGAAGAGTTCAGCCGAGTTAAGGCATAAGTACAAAACTTCGATGGCTGACAGCCTGATAGCCGCTACGAGCCTATCCTTGAACGCAACGTGCCTCTCAGACGACCCCCATCTCAGACTCGTCAAAGAGATCAAGACGAGGTGGATTTGAGCGGGAAGACGCAGGCTTTGGAGTCGATGTCTAAGGATGGGAAAGCGTTACCGCAGACTTCCATAAGAGTATTGCTTCAAAAGGCTACAGATTCATCATTTTCAGAACGCGTTCTGGCATCCTCGTGCGCGCGATCCTAAATGCAAGACCGATTTTCAGGCCTACGAACACGTTGGCAACACATGATGGCAGGCACAACGATGCATGTGCGAGCCGAGGTGAAGCTATTAGGCTCGTGGAGTCAAGAGAAAAAAGGGTTTAAAAATTGCGGTGACAGATAGTACTGTATGAAATTCAGGATAATCATCGAGCAAGACAAGGACGGAAATTATGTAGCAGAATGTCCTGCTTTGCCTGGTTGCATTTCTGAAGGTAAGAATAGGGAAGAGACTTTGACTAATATTAAGGATGCTGTTTGTGGCTACTTGGCAAGCTTGAAAAAGCATGGCGAGCCGATTCCACCGTCGATAGAAGAAGAGACGGTTGAAGTAAGTGCCTAAGCTACCAGCAGTTTCTGGCATGGAAGTAGTAAAGGCTTTAGCTAAGATTGGGTACGAGGTCGATCACCAGACTGGCAGTCATATGATTCTCAGACAGAAAGAAACTCCGTATAGGAGACTTACGGTGCCAAAACATAGCGAGTTAGCTAAAGGCACTCTAAGAGCTGTAATCAGACAAGCCGGTTTAACCGTAGAAGAATTTGTGGAGCTTTTATAGCATCAGACTACTGAAAACAAAACCCCATGCCTATGGCTGTCGTAAGCTACAGCCTAGCAAAACTGCCCCACAATGAAAAAATGAAAGTCAACTACCGCCTCTTCCGCAAACAGAATAGAGAAGGCCTCGTCGAGGAAAGTGGAGGCGCAAAACTCGGCAACGGATGCTTCATGATCCCAGCGGAAAACCTTGATGAGGCGATCGCCACACTGAAACAGTTCGGCGTCCAATTTGACGCAAAAAGAGTATACGCCTCATCACCAACCACTTCGACCAAGTCCCAAACAAAAACGATGGGACTTTGGATATCTCCACCACCTATGGATTAATCTCAACCTTCTGAATGCTGAAC
>Ga0315280_10001345_pt1 | contig 42576 bp, 33 predicted proteins | sample YL17G06_40_MG_FD_203697 | JGI IMG/M metagenome (GOLD analysis project Ga0315280, IMG submission 203697) | Sediment microbial communities from Yellowstone Lake, YNP, Wyoming, USA - YL17G06_40 | ecosystem: Environmental > Aquatic > Freshwater > Lake > Sediment | place: USA: Wyoming | collected...
CCATTGTCGAGGAAGATAAGCTTGGCCATCAAGAGCCTCCGATGTTTTCAAATGTCTTGTTAGTCATCCTATCTAAAGCCTTATCCTAATCAAACCTTTTTCCAAAATCAATAAATTTTGGAGGGACGAAATTGACACGTTTTCCACTCTTGGCATAAAATAGGTGTGCACTTCAAAAGAGATGTTCAGATCTCGGCGTTCTTTTTTCTTTTTTTTACCGGCCTTTCTCAGTGGACGGTTATTTTTTCGCCAGACCCCTAATAAGCCGGCCGCGAAGATCCATGGAAAACTCCGATGAAAATCAACACGGGCAAGTCGATCGAGTTTCTGCTGGCTAGAGGGAATCTTCCCATTCTTTACTGGCTCAAGAAAGATATCCTGGATGTGCCCGTTGACCGTGAATCCAGGAATCTCCGCAAATACGCCACTCGGGTCAGGATTTTAGAGACGCAGAAGCCGGACGGGAGTTGGTGGGAAAAAAGGTCAGACACTCCAGTTCAATGGGAAAGAACGCTCTATAGAGTGGATACCCTGAGGAACCTTTACCGTTTGTATGACTACGGCTGCACTCTTATAGAAGAGGGCATCCAGAAGGCGTTGAGCTTTATCTTCTCTCTTCAGTCCAAAGAGGGCGATTTTCGTGGGACGGTTCTTAACGAGCATACCCCCACCTTTCATGCTCTGAGCTTGGAGATTCTCTGCCGCTATGGGTTAGACAAGGACCGTCGGGTCCAGAAAGGCTTTCGCTGGATCCTGCAGAACAGACAGAAGGATGGAGGCTGGGCTCTTTTCCATCCGCGGTCAGCCGAGGCGAGCGCGAAATCTTCTTCTCGTTCGCGGAGCCATCCGAGAGGCCAGCCGTTTAAGCCTCATAAATCCCATCGCTTTTCTCACCACGTCACGGGCATGATCTTGAGGGCGTTTGCCGAATCTCCCACATGGAGAAAAAGCAAAGAAGCCCAGCAGGCCGGGGAGATGCTGCTGAGATGCTTCTTCCAGGAAGAAGTCTATGATGACAGGACGTTTCCCTCCGACTGGGAAAAAATTTGCTATCCCTTTTGGAACACGGATATCCTCGGCAGCCTTGATGCCCTCTCCAAGATGGGTTTCAGCGCTGAGGATGAGATGATTCAAAAGGGAATCGAGTGGCTCCTGAGAAGGCAGAACGCCCATGGCTTTTGGGAATGCGGGAACAAGAAGATCACAATGGAAGATCATCTTTGGGTTACATTGGCTGTCTTAAGAGTCCTCAAGAGGTTTGAGCTGCTACGGGCCTGATCTTCAATTCACAAACACAACCATCCTCTTTTCCATCTTTTGTATCAACATTCTTAGGGAAAACTATTGTAACGAAGCTCGCCGGAATTTCCAAGAGCTCAGGACGGGCTGAGCATCTAAATAACAAGAGCGTTAGACACAATCTCGAGCACCTGCACTACTTTCATATTCAGCTTGTAGTACTTGATCAGGTCGGTAAGACCGTCTATGCAATTGTGGCACATTGTGCAAACAAGTTTTGCGCCCGTGGCTATGAGCTGATCCGCCTTTATCTTTGCGACTTCAAGCCGAAGCGGCCGGTATTCCGCCATGGAAAGCAGCCCTCCTCCGCCTGTGCAGCAAAAGTTCTCGGTGCGGTTCGGGTGCATCTCCCGGAAATCCGAGCAGACGCGCTGGAGAATCCAGCGCGGCTCCTCAATCAGGTCTCCTGAGCGAGCGATGTTACAGGAATCATGAAAGGTGACCGGCTCGGGATTTTTGGAAGGATCAACATTGATCCGTCCTTCTTTCAGGTACCGGATGAGTGTGATGATCACGGACTCTGTGGGAAGTTTTTGGTCATATTGGGCCCAATTGTATCCTTCCCAGCGCGTTGAACGGTAGCCGTGGCCGCATTCAGAGAGGACGATACGTTTAGCCCGGAGTTTTAAGGCGGCTTCATAGAGGTTTTTCGCGATATAGGCTCCGAGGCGGTCATCCCCCGAAAAGAGGCCGAAGTTTGTATGATCCCAGCCGAACTTCGGAAGAGTCCATTTTTCTCCAGCAAAATGGAAGATTTTCGCGGCGTGGGCGATGGAGCGAGGGTCGAATTTAATCTCCCGGGGGTTAATGGCGTACATGAAATCGCCATCAGGCTTGCCCACAGGGATCTCGATTCCTGAAATGCTGAGCTCCGCCTCGAGTTCTTCTTTTATCCAGGCGATAGTCTCGAGATAATCCTGATCTGTGACCGCCATCTGATTGCCCGTCTCCCATTGGTCCCGGATGACATTGAAAATGCCCTCGGGCACGATGCCGAGCTCGGTGAGAAGCCCCCGCGCGAACCTGACCAGGGCAGCCGTGTCTACGCCCATCGGGCAATTCAGGGTGCAGCGGCGGCAAGCGCTGCATGTCCCGAAAACAATGTTTTTAAGGCGGTTCAATTCTTCATCATCCTGAGGGTAACGGGCATGAACCCACCAGGGAATAATTCGGCCGGTCCAGTCCATGTGCCTCTTGAAGATCCGCCGGATCTGGTCGGCTTTGTAGGCGGGGGTCATAGTCGGGTCATCCGGCCTGGCCAGGACGTAATGGCACGATTCCGCGCACATCCCGCAATGGACGCAGGCGACGAAAGAAAGAGCCAGGGATCGGGTGATTCTCCGGCTGAGAAGGTCGAGGAACCTTTTGGTGTTATCAGCCTTGGGGTCATAGAGTTTGAGCCGGCCGTCCTCGACAGAGCGAAGCTTCTCGGACTTTGCTTTTTCCTGGGATTTCGTTTCCAACGGGTATCCGAGGACCCCGGACGAGTCATTTTTTTGTCGGCTCAACGGACATCTCCTTTTTTTTCCGTTTCACGGGAAAAACGCCCCGATGTCCAAGCGTTTTTCCCAAGAAGTACCGGGTAAAGGGGTAATAAAGATAATGGGAAATCTTGGAAAATGGCACATAGGCCAGAAAAAAGGCTGTCAGCCCGAAAAATAAGATCAGGGGCCATTCAGCCGCCTGGTATCTGTTTGGGATAGCCAAAAATCCGGCAGCGAAGTAGAAAATCATGAAAATTAAGGAGAGATAGTCATCCAGTGTGCTGATCAATCGAACGGCAGGCTTTCGGACGCGCCTGTAGAGCCTGATTAGGCCAACAATCAGGGCTGCGGCAATGACGACCTGGAAAAGCCAGGCCACCGCTTTGATCTCGAACGCTTCAGGCCAGTAGGGGATAATGAAGGTTGCGGTGATAGCTGCCGCGACTCCGAGATGAAAAATTACGAACTGAGCATAAAAAGTGGGCTTCTTCCGTGCCGATTCCATGGCCCAGGGCATGGTGATATTCATCAGGGAGTAGGTGATTCCCGCTTTTTTGCTTCCGGCAGGGGTTGTCCTTTCCCGGCTCGGTTTGAACCGGAAGATCCAAACAATCCTGAAGACATACACCGTCCCCATGAAAATCAATGCGGTAATTTGGACTTCGTTCTCCAGGATTCTCAGGAAGTTGCTCATGCGTTGAACTCTGAATTATACCAGAAAGAAGAGTATAATATGATTCCATTCTTTGTCTGGAAAAGATATCCAAATGGGTAAGAGATATCTCAACTTCGTCAGCGAGCAGATTGTTGGGAATGACCTGCTTTTCGAGACGCCTTTCGGCATGCGCCACATATTTTATGCCGACTACACGGCATCAGGCATGGGACTTCGGTTTATTGAAGAAAAACTTCTGAATATCCAGGCGTCCTACGCCAATACCCACACCGAAGATGATTACTCCGGCAAATATTTAACCCGGCTCCTTCATCAGGCCGCCGAGCGAATCAAGGAGCTTGTCAATGCAGGAGAAAAGGGGAGAGGAGGCTTTTGTGAAGGACTCGAAGGAGGTTGAAAGCCTCAAATATTTTTATTATATTCATCGAAGATAAAAGATAAACGGACTTTTGAAATGAGAAAATAATGGTGCTAATATTAAAATTATTCTCGCGGAGAACTCGATGAGATACTTCTTGAGTCTTGGGAGCAATCTCGGGGATAAACGGAAAAATCTGGCCCAGGCTCTGGGCTTATTGGAGCAAGGCGGAGTGATAGTTCTTCGGTCCTCGTCCGTTTACAGCACCCAGCCTGTTGATTATTCGGAACAGCCTTGGTTTTATAATCAAGTCGTCGAGGTCATCACGCCTCTCAATCCTCATGAGTTGCTTCGCTTAATCAAAGGAATTGAAAAGAGAATGGGGCGAAAGCCGACCCGGCCGAGCAGGCCGCGGCCGATTGATATCGACATCCTCTTGGCCGAAAATTTGATCATTAAGACAGAACATCTGGTCGTTCCACATCCCCGAATGCAGAAAAGGAATTGTGTCCTTGTTCCTTTTAAGGAAATTAACCCAGAGACAATGCATCCTCTGCTCAAGAAAAAGATTTCGGAACTCTGGAAGAAATCCACAGACTCTTCAGTGGTCCGAAAATTGAAGGCTCTCAAAAGAGAAAGCAAGAGGATTCTCCCTCAAGAAAGGGTGAAAAGAGCGTATCGAGGAAGAGACAAGGTGGGCAGGGCAGTCTCAGAAGGAGAGATGAAAACATGAGAAAAGCAACGCTGCTTCTTTTGTTTTTAGCAATCTTGGCGCTCCCAGGACTGGGCTTTGACATCAAAGGCAAGGTTGTGAATATGGAAGGAAAGCCTGTGTCAAAGGCAGTTATTCTCCACCGCGCCAGCAGCCAGCAGACCTTGTCAGATGAAGAGGGTTATTTCTCGCTGACTGTGCCGGGCGTCGAAAGGGTCGTTTTGGAGGTTATTCATCCTGATTATATGGAAGAAGAGGTCAACTTGCTGGCAAAAAGCCTGCCTCGTCTTGTCACCATAACTCTCACGCCCTATATCCGCCAGCGCGAGGAGGTAGTCGTTACAGCCATGAGATATCCTGAACCTTCGGCCAAGGTTCCGGCGGCGGGCACGGTTATCACCGCGGAGACTCTTGAGGAGAAGATGGCTCCTAATATTGCCGAAGGACTCAAAGACCTGCCGGGAGTTTCAGAGCTTGGGTCCGGCGGGTTTTCCCTCGTTCCTTCTATCCGGGGTTTGGCGCGGCGGCGGGTCTTGCTCATGATCGACAATGCCCGGCTTTCGAGCGACCGGCGCACAGGACCCTCCGCCTCGTTCATCAGCCCCGAGGATATCGAGAGGATAGAGGTCTTGCGCAGCCCATCTTCCGTTTTTTATGGCTCTGACGCCATGGGCGGAGTCGTTCACATTATGACCCGAAAAGCGGAGACCAAGGAGGGAATCAAAGGAAAAATCAATGCCAAATATGGGACGGTCAACGAGCAGAAGGGGCTGGGATTTTCCCTCTCGGGCCGAAAGTCGGACTTTGGATATGCTTTCTCCCTGCAGGGGATCGATGCAGAGAACTATCACTCTCCTTCCAGTGAGGTCCTCCAATCGCAGTTCACCCAGTCAAGCTTTCTGGGAAAGATTTCTTATCAGACCGAAAAACGAGAGATCGAGGGAAGCTTCCTTGTCGGCCGGGGTAAAAATATCGGAAAGCCCAACACGGACAGTGCCAGAAAACCGACATGGTACCCCCGCGAAAACCAGAATCTTGTGCAGCTCCGCTGGCGTGAAAAAGAGATCTGGAGCGACGCGGACTTCAATTTCCATATTTACCTGAACCCCAATTTTCTGGAGACAGAGTCAGATAAAATCGAAACCGTCAAGACACAAGAATCATATGGCAAAACCCAGAGCACGGATTTCGGAGTCCAGCTTTCTCTGGATAAGAAAGTGGCCGCTTCCCTTCGCTTGACCGGCGGAGCAGATTTATACGGGAGAACGAATGCTCAAGCCTACAACAGGGACAGATACTTTGATGCCCAAGGAAATATGATCCGGACATTCGAGGAAACGCCCTACACAAATGGAAAGAGAGACGATGTCGGCTTTTTCCTTTCGGCCGATTATTATGGGGTGAAGAACCTCGACCTCGCAGGTGGAGTGCGCTTGGACTTTCTTTACAGTCGAGCGTATCCAGGTGGCGGCACAGAGACATCTAAGAAAAACAATCAAGCCTTGACCGGATTTTTGGCCGGTTCGGTCAAACTCTCCGAGAGAATCGTCCTGTTTGCCAATTTTTCGCGGGCCTATCGAGCGCCAGACCTGAACGAACGTTTTTATACAGGGATAACAGGCCGGGGCTTTATTATCGCTAATCCTGACCTCACGCCGGAATCCAGCCTGAACTTGGATACCGGGATCAAGTTCATCGATAAACGCTTTTTCGCCGGGGTCTATGCTTTTCATTACGAGATCAAGGATATGATTGAACGCTACTTGGTTCAGCCAAAAGTCTATACTTATGGAAATATCGAAAAAGGAAGAATCCAAGGGGTGGAGCTCGAATGGGAATATTTCCCGTGGCAGGGCTTGAGTGTGTTCGGAAACCTTCAGGTTATCGATGGAAAGAGCCAAGAAAGCGGTGAACCTTTAAACGATATTCCTCCACAGCGGCTTTTTCTGGGCACGCGGGCCTGGGTCGGCCGCTTTTCCTTTGAGGTCAATGGAACTTTACAGCAGAAAAAGGATAACCCCGGGCCTGCCGAAATCCCGATTCCCGCTGCTCAGTATGTCAACCTGAGAGCGTCCTATTTCTTCGCTCCATCCGTGAACATCTACTTTATCCTCTCCAACCTTTTTAATGAGGCTTGCCGAGCCAGGCCCGATCCTGAATCCATGGAAGAACCTGGGAGGAATTTCCAGTTCGGCATAACATATTCTTTTTGATGACAAGGCGTTCTGGAGAACATCTCCTGAGCCGCCCTTTTTAGATAAAGGTTATCCGGCTGTCGTTTATCTTCAAAGAATTAAAATGCCGGAAAGGAGGAGGTCATGATGAAACGAAGACTTTCGGGGTCTGGCTTAAGCTTTTTTCTTTGGGGAAATATCCTGTTTTTTTCTATCTCTCTTCTGCCCTGTTTTGGCGCTCAGTCTTTTTCCCTCGAGACTGTGATGAGCTCTCCGTTTCCTTCGAACCTTGTCGCATCACCCCGAGGCGATCTTGTCGCCTGGGTTTTTAATGAGCAGGGGCGGAGGAATATCTGGATTGCCAAAGGAACCGAATACAAAGCCCAGAAGCTAACGGCGTATTCCGAGGATGATGGCCAGGAAATCACCGAGCTTGCTTTTAGTCCCGACGGCTCAATTATTCTTTTTATTCGGGGCGGATCGTCCAACCGTGCCGGCGAATACCCGAACCCGACATCAGACCCTGAAGGTGTGGAACAGGCTGTCTTGGCCATCAAGGTGAGTGGAGGCGAGCCATGGCGCATTGGCGAGGGAAATAACCCTGTGCCTTCGCCTAAAAGCAATGAGGTCGCTTACCTTCTGAGAGGGAAAATCTATCTGGCCGCTCTCGACGGAGCCGCCAAACCTCAGCTTCTTTTCAGGGCCAGAGGAATATGCAGCCAGCCGGCCTGGTCTCCTGATGGCTCGAAGCTTGCCTTTGTGAGTTCTCGTGAGGACCACAGTTTCATCGGCATCTATGACCTGGCCCACAAATCCATCCGCTGGATAGCCCCTTCTGTCGACCAGGACGTCAGCCCTGTCTTTTCGCCGGACGGAAAAAAGCTGGCATTTTTTCGGTTTCCTGGGTCGATGAGCACTCCCTCATTTACCGAAGGCCAGTCTTTTTCGCTTATGGTCGCCGATATCGAGTCAGGCGAGGCCAGGGAAATATGGAAATGCCCTGATGAGAGCGGCGGCTTTGCCCAGAACTATCCCGCTTCCCCTCTCCAGTGGGCTGCCCAGGAGCGGCTGCTTTTCTATTCGGAGCACGAAGGATGGATGCACATTTATTCTCTGTCTTTAGGCAGCGGGGCGCCTATCTGCTTGACTCCGGGAGAGTTTGATGTCGAGGATTGCACGCTATCTCCTGACAGAAAAACTTTAGTCTTTAACTCCAACTCGGGCGATATCGACCGCCGCCATCTTTGGGTCATTTCAGTGACGGGCGGGACTCCTGAAATCTTAACTCCAGGCAAAGGGATTGAATGGGCTCCGGTTTGGACTTCGAGCAGCGATGCGGTCGCTTTCCTGTGCTCTACAGCAACTCAACCTGCAGCTCCGGCGGTTTTACGCCTGGCCAAAAAGGAAAGGCAGCTGGTCGCTCCCAGGGCCATCCCCGCAAGCTTTCCTGAGAAGATCTTGGTTGAGCCAGCGCCGGTGGTGTTTAAAGCCGGAGACGGGCTCGAAATCCACGGCCAGCTATTTCTTCCTGCGGGTGCCAAAGCAGGGGATAACCGGCCGGCCGTGATTTTTATGCACGGAGGACCTATCCGGCAGATGCTCCTCGGCTGGCATATGCGGAATTATTATCATAACGCTTACGCTTTTAATCAGTATTTAGCGAACCAGGGGTATGTTGTCCTTTCCGTCAATTTCCGGTCTGGAATCGGCTACGGCCGTGATTTTCGCACGGCGCCCAGCCAGGGACCTCGCGGGGCCTCTGAATACCAGGACATTGTGGCGGGGGCTAAATATTTGCAGACCCGGCCTGAAGTCAACCCCCAAAAAATTGGGCTTTGGGGGGGCTCCTACGGCGGGTATCTCACGGCTCTCGGGCTCGCCCGCGATTCAGCAATTTTCGCAGCCGGCGTTGACTTTCACGGGGTTCATGACTGGTCGATGCGGGCGCGGCGCCGCAACGGCGGCGGCTGGGGGATTCAAGGCGAAGAGCTGATGCGCTCAGCCTTCGATTCTTCTCCTGTGGCAGACATCCGCTTCTGGAGCTCTCCGGTCCTTTTTATTCACGGCGATGATGACCGAAACGTTGATTTCATCCAGACGGTCGACCTGGTTCAACGGTTGAGAAAAGAGGGAAAAGCCCATGTGGAGACCTTGGTATTTCCCGATGAAGTTCACGGGTTTCTCCTCCACCGACGTTGGCTCGAGGCTTATGTCGCTTCAGCCGACTTTTTTGACAGATGCCTGAAAAGGTAGGAGAACGGCCGCTGAGAGACAGGGATTAATTAGAAAAAGCTTCGTTCCTGCAGTCAGCGGTCAAGAGATAATCGCCCTTTTTACTTGGCCGCGGCGTAATAAATCGCGTTGAATAAAAGCTTGAAGGTTCCATATGGCTGGCCGCGGAATTGGACGGGAAAGCCGAGGAGAATGACCTTTCCGCTTCCGTAAGGAACATCCAGCACAGATGACTTTTGCTGGATCAATCTCTCACCGTAAATCCAGCCGCTCATCAACAGGTTTTCGGCGGCATAGCGCGCTGCGCTCTTTGGCTCCTTTTTTGCTTCGAAGGAAGGGAGGATGTCGAAGGCGCAGCTTTCCAAGAATACAGCGGCTGCTTCTTTGGGCATGCCGTAGGCGAGGGGATGGCTCGGGTCGAATTCCATGCGCAGAATAGAGCCGGTGCAGACAAATTCTTCACGCTTGACTCCCTTGAGGATATTCCTGGCTGGAATCCCGAAGGTCTCGAGGGCTAAATTGCAGATCGAATTGATGAAAATCAAGCAGCCGCCGTTCTCGGCAAAGAGTTTCAAATTCCGGAGGCCGTTCGTCGTGATCCCACCCACATAAGCAGGCGGCATGGTGCCTTTGGGGTGGCCATCAATCACGAGTTCCGGAGAGTTTTGGTCAGGCATGATAATGACATCATAGGAATCAGCCAGTGCTCCGGCCCGGATATCGGCGTCGTGAAGGACCGAGAAGGGAAATTCAAATTGCTCCAGGATAAACCGCGTCCAGCCTTCATCTTCACTGGATATCCAGGATTGGTAAATCCCAATTCTTGGCTTCTTCAGGGCATAGGTTTCAACCTTGGGAGCTTCTCTGACTGCGGTTATTTTGAGGCTGAGGTCCTTAGCCAGATTCTGCACGAATCCCCGCTCCACGTTCGAGGCGGGCACAATAATGGTTCCTTCGGGATATGTCTGACCTCCTGAAAGGAAGGATTTTTTTGCCCAGGAGACTTTTCCTCCTTTCTGGAGAATCCTGTTTACGGCCGTGATACCGGCGTTTGTTTCATGCTCGATAAAGTAAGCCTCTCCGGCCTCTCCCGAGATTCCTCCCTTGGGAGGACGCACATCTTGCTCAGGGCTCATCGGGACGTCGAGCGGCGTATTGGCGGAGTAGGTCTTGACGCCGAACTGATAGGGAAGGGTCCAGCCCATCATGTCGTAGGCTTCAAAAGGTGACCCTTCGAATTTCTGGGATTCGACCAAACCCTGCCAAAGGTCGGGATACTTCCGCATATCGGGATAGTGCTGTTCTTCAAACACGTTTTTGATGAAAAGCGCGTTGGCCTGGGTCATGGGAATGATATAGGTGCCGGCGGGGAAACTCACCCCGTCGCAAGTGAATGGCTGTCGGCTTTTGTAGACATCGATGCCGAGGAGAATCATCCGGTTGAGAAGGAGGCTGGCGGCTTGGGGGTCGGCTTGCTTCTCAGGGATGATCCAGGCATACGGAGGCTCCTTCTTGAACCTTTCGATGATGTCCTGCCCCATTTTGAATTTATGGTAAAGAAGCTCCTGGCGGTACTTGGAGGCCACCTCGAGGACGGCTTTTGACGCTGTCAGACAATAATCGACGGCGTCCTGGAGCCGCCACCAGCCTCCTTTCCAGGGGCTGGGGTAGAAAGCCGACATGGTTAAATCCTGATATTCTTTGGGAAAGTCGCGGACAGTATAGAAGTGCGGCGTAGCATAGCGGTAAAGGGCTGTCTCGGTCATAATCGAGATGATATTGTGCGAATCCACGACCTGAGTGACATAGCCCGGATACCAGGTGTCAAAAATGATTCTCGAGATGGCTCCCTCTTTGCCTTCCGCATCGAAGGCCGCGCCCATGGCGGAGCCGATGAGGTTCTGCCAGCGGACAAGGAGAGGATGAACATTGGGGTTGGTAGGCTCTGAATTCGGCGGAATCCAGATTCTTGCCGGGAAGGGGGCCGTCTGGTGATGGTTGTAGAGGATGACGGGATACCATTCCTGATGGACAAGGCGGGTAAGGTTCTGTGTTTCTATCAAATTGGCGATATAAGAATCACGGTTGTTGTCGTGGCCGGCATATTTGTGGTAAAGCCAGGGCATCGGCGAAACCTCATACGGCGTCCCGACATTCGGATGATACCATTCGGCCAGGAGGTTCATGCCGTCCGGGTTGGCAAAGACCAAGACCAGGATGACATCTTCGAGGACCTTGAGGGTTATCGGGTCTTTGGCCGTCACAAGGTCGTAAGCCAACTGGATGTTGTGCTGAGCCGGCGCGCACTCAGAAGCATGAAGGCCGCCGTCGATGTAGACGACGGCTTTGCCTTCTTCTGAAAGCTTGACCGCCTCTTCTGCCGAAAGTCCGTTGGCTTGAGAAAGCCGCCGGGCGATGGCCTTGAATTTGTCGAGTTGCGCCATATTCCCGGCTGAAGAAATAACGGCATAGGTCATGGTCTGTCCCATGGATGTTTTTCCCATGTCAAAGAGTTTGATCCTGTCGGAATTTTCCGCCAGCTTCTTAAAATAAGAGATGGCCTGAGTGTAGGTGGCGAGATGATAGTCTTCTCCCACCCTGAACCCGAGTATTTCTTCCGGCTTAGAAACAGCTTGCGCTAATATGAAGATGCAGAAGGTAAAGAGAATAAAAAGGAAAATAAGGGGTTGCCTGGCGATTCGAAGCATCATTCTTTCTCCTTCCTATGATTTTTGATATTCAAAACGCATCCTGGAGATGATGTATTTGATAGCCATCTTTTTCGCTGTAAAAGAGAGACAGGATATCAAACCGGCAGGGGAGGTGATGAAGGTTATTCATGGCCAAATAAGCTTCGGCTAAGCGCCTTATCTGCTGCTGTTTGAGCGGCGTGACCGATTCTTCAGGGAGGCCGAATTCCAAGCTCTGCCGTGTCTTGACCTCGATGAAGACAAGGGTGTCCTTGTCGTAGGCGATAATGTCAATCTCCCCGCGACGAAAGCGGAAGCCCTGCTGGATGACTTTAAATTTCTTCTTCTTCAGGTAAGCGATGGCGGCTTCTTCGCCGGACTTGCCGAGAGCATGAGCGTCGCTCATTCTTTCTTCTTTTTAGACGTGAGGATTTTCCAGCGCACGCCTTCTTTGGCATCTTCGAGGAGAATCCCCTGGTCCAGGAGCTCCTGGCGAATCTCGTCAGCGCGCTTGAAATTTCTTTCGGTCCGCGCTTTGTTTCTTGCGCCGATTTTCTTGAGGATTTCCTCGCCAAAAGGAACGTCTATCGTTGCCTCTGGTCTTTCTCCTGCTTCGATTTTTTCCAGTACGCTGACCTGAAGAATTCCTCCCTCAGGAGAAGGGAGAACAGCCAGAACCTGGTCTAAAGATTGAAGAAGCGCAAGGATATCGGCGGCGTTTTGCTTACGGACTTTTCCCTGGGTGATGAGGATGTTCACTTTCTTGATGAGGTTGAACAAGGCTGTCAAGGCTATAGAGATGTTCAAGTCATCGCTCAGCCCCTGGATAAATTTTTCCTTTGTCTGCTTGATAAGCTTTTTTAGCGATTGGTTTTCCCCTTCCGGAAAGGAGCGCGTCCTCAGTTCATAAACGAAATCCTTGATCCTTTGGAGGGAAGCCTGCGCCTGGTCCAGGGCTTTGAAGGTGAAATTGAGCGTCTTGCGATAGTGCGTGGAAAGGAGGAGGAAGCGAAGAGAGAAGGCGTCGATATTCTTGGCCAGGAGGTCCCTGAGGGTGAAATAGTTGCCCTTGGATTTGGACATCTTCTCGCCGTTCACCACTAAATGATGGCAGTGGAGCCAGTATTTGACAAATTGCTTCCCCGAAAAGGCCTCTGACTGGGCGATCTCATTCTCGTGGTGAGGGAAGATGTTGTCGACGCCGCCGCAGTGGATATCAAAAGTCTCGCCAAGATACTTGGCGCTCATCGCCGAGCATTCGATATGCCATCCTGGCCTTCCGGGACCTATTTCCGTTTTCCAGAAAGGCTCTCCATCTTTATTCCGCTTCCAGAGCGCAAAATCATGGACGCTTTCCTTTTCATACTCGTCCGCATCGACCCTCTGGCCTGACTGCAAATCCTGGAGGCCGACTTTGGAAAGCCGGCCGTAACCAGGGAATTTGGCTATGCTGAAATAATAAGACCCTTCCTTCTCATAGGCATAGCCCTTTTCGATAAGCCCTTTGACGAGAGAGATCATCTCCGGGATGTGCTCGGTCGCCCGGGGATAATGGTCAGCCGGAGAGATATTTAAGGTTTTGATATCTTCGAAAAAAGCATCAATATATCTCTTAGTGTAGGCATCAAGGCTTAATCCTCGGGCATTGGCTCCCCGGATGGTCTTGTCATCTACATCGGTGATGTTCATGACATGAGTGACTTTATACCCCATGAAGGCGAGGAACCTCTTCAGCAGGTCCTCGAAGATATAAGCGCGGAAATTCCCGATATGGGCATAGTCATAGACGGTGGGGCCGCATGTGTAGAGCTTGACCTCGCCAGGGGCAAGGGGGGTAAAGACCTCATTCTTCCTGCTCAGGGTGTTAAAAAATTTAACCACAGCAGGATAATATAAAAGGAACAGCTGAGCGAGTCAACTCGGCATCACTGCTGGGCGCGGTTCTCAGGGGGAACCGTCCCGAATTGATTGACCAGATAGCCCATTTATGACATAATTCTCAATGTTATAAGGAAGAAAGAATTGGCCGAAAAAGTTTTGATCGGTATCCGCCGGGAGGACAAGAATCCATGGGAAAGAAGGGTACCGCTGATCCCTGTACATGCCCGGGAATTGATGCGGGACCTCCCCGTGGAGGTCTGGATTCAGCCCTCTTCTATTCGAGTCTTTGCTGACGAAGATTACCGCAGGGAGGGAGCCAAGATCTCAGAGGACCTCTCTCCTTGTTCGATTGTCTTGGCCATTAAAGAGATTCCTATAGATTTCTTCCAGGATGAGAAAGTCTATGTGTTTTTCTCTCATACGATCAAAGGGCAGCCGCACAATATGCCAATGCTCAAGAGGATGATGGACCGCCGCTGCACTCTGATTGATTATGAAAGGATTGTCGATGATAAGGGCCGCCGGCTTGTCTTTTTCGGGAGGCAGGCTGGCCAGGCGGGGATGATCGACACCCTCTGGGCCTTAGGGCAGCGTCTCCGGGTCGAGGGAATAAAAAATCCTCTGTCTTCTCTCCGCAAGACAATCAACTACGGAACCTTAGTCGAAGCCCAGGAATCAATTAAGAAGGTGGGCTGGGAGATTTATAATCATGGACTGGATTCCTCGCTCGTCCCTTTAGTATTTGGGTTTGCCGGGTACGGCCACGTCTCCCAGGGGGCTCAGGAGATCTTTGACCTCCTGCCTTTTGGCGAAATAGAGCCGAGTCAATTGGGCGAATTCTTCAAGAGGAAGAATTACTCTGATAGAAAAGTCTACAAAACAGTGTTCAAAGAAGAGGACCTGGTGAAGCCTAAGATTAAGAAAGAGAAATTTGACCTTCATGACTACTATGAGCATCCTGAGAAATATAAGCCTGTATTAGAGAAATCCATTCCTTATTTGACTGTTTTTGTGAATGCCATCTTTTGGTCGCCCCGCTACCCGCGGTTCGTGACGAAAAAATTCCTGAAGAAACTTTTTAGCGGCGAGCAAATGCCCCGCCTTCGCGTTATCGGAGACATCTCCTGCGATGTTAACGGAGGCGTAGAGTGTACTGTGATGTGCACCGACCCTTCAGACCCCATTTTTACTTACGACCCCGACCGAGACGGAGTGAAAGAGGGATTTACGGGAAAGGGGCCGGTTGTCATGGCTGTGGATAACCTGCCGGCCGAGATTTCTCTCGAGTCCTCTATCTTTTTTAGTCAAACGCTCAAGCCTTTCATCCCTGCGCTTGCCTCGACTGATTTCTCTAAGGATTTTGTCCACTGCCATCTTCCCCTTCCTCTTCGAAAAGCCGTCATTCTTTTCCGGGGAGAGTTGACCCCGGATTATGAATACATGCGGAGTTTCATTCATTCATCACAAAGGAGTCATGCATGAAGAAAGTCTTGATCTTAGGCGCCGGCCTGGTAGCCAGACCATTGGTCAGGTATCTGTTGGATCAACCTGATTTAGAAGTGGAAGTGGCCAGCCGCACGGTGAGCAAGGCCGAAAAACTTATCGAAACCCATCCTCGCGGGAAAGCCAAGGAGCTCAACCTGAAGAACGAGGAAGGATTGAAAGAGGAAGTCTCCGGGGCGGACCTGGTCATCAGCATGGTCCCTTACTCATTTCATCCCAAGGTGGCCGAATTCTGCATCGCTCATAAAAAACAAATGGTCACGACTTCTTATGTCAGCGAGGCCATGAAGAAGTTTGACGGCGAGGCCAGGAAGGCTGGCATCATCATCCTCAATGAATTGGGGCTTGACCCGGGCATCGACCACATGGAAGCCATGAGGGTGATCAATGAAATTCACGACAAGGGCGGTGAGCTCCTGAGCTTTATATCTTTCTGCGGAGGGTTGCCCGCTCCTGAGGCCAAGACCAATCCCTTTGGATACAAGTTCTCCTGGAGCCCGATGGGAGTGCTTCTCGCCGGCAAGAATTCGGCTCAATACCTCAAGGACGGAAAAGAGGTCTTTATCCCCTCAGAGATTCTTTTCGACAATTACTCCCTCGTCCCGATCGAGGGGCTGGGAGTCTTCGAGGGTTATCCCAACCGAAACTCTCTTCCTTACATTGACCTCTATGGGATCCAGGAGACAAAAACTATGCTCCGAGGAACGCTGAGAAATATCGGCTGGTGCGAGACGATCAAAAAGATGGTCGAGCTCGGGATTTTGGACCAGGAAGAAAAAGATTGGACGGGTCTGACCTACGCTGATTTTCTCCGGAAGCTCATCGGCAATCAGGCGAAAAAAGACCTGAAAAAGGCGCTCTGTGAATACCTGAAGATCGATCCGGGTCTGGCCATTGTCAGGAGGTTGGAATGGCTCGGTCTCCTAAGTGCCGAGCCCCTGCCGGTCCAAAAAGGCTCGGCCTTGGATATCGTTGCTGCCCGCATGATCGAAAAGCTTGCGTATGCAGAAGGGGAACGGGATATGATCATCCTCCAGCACGAGTTCATCGCCTCTTATCCGAAAGGCCGGAAAGAAAAAATCATATCGACGCTCATCGATTTCGGCATTCCCGATGGAGACTCTTCTATGGCTAGGACGGTAGGATTGCCTGCCGCTATCGGCACGAAGCTGATTCTCGAAGGAAAGATCAGAGAAAAGGGAGTCCACATTCCCGTCCTTCCGGATATCTACAAGCCGATTCTCCAGGAGCTACGGAATCTAAACATCGCTTTCAAGGAAAAAAGGGAGAAATTGTGAATTTGTGAGGGAAAAATGATCCGAAAGCCTGCGGTTGCCGGCTATTTTTACCCCAAAAGAGCTGAAGAATTAAGGGCGATGCTCAAGGAGATGATCGACCCGAAGAGAAAGAAAGAGAAGGCTTTGGCTGTTGTCTCTCCCCACGCCGGATTTATTTATTCCGGCTATGTGGCTGGCGCTGTTTTTTCTTCCGTTTCACTCCCGGAGCATTACGTCATTCTTGGACCAAGCCACAGGGGAATGCGTTCGCTATTTGCTATCATGGAGAAAGGGGAGTGGCAGACTCCCTTAGGCGATGTCCCTCTCGAGGCCAGCCTCGCCCAAGCTATCTTGAAACGCTCTTCCTTGATCGAGGAAGAAGAAAGCGCCCATGTTCAAGAACATTCCCTTGAAGTGCAGCTCCCCTTTATTCAGTATTTGAGGCAAGATTTTTCCATTGTCCCTATCTGTATATCGCCAATGGCGGATTATCGAGAATTGGAAGAGTTAGCCCGGGCCATTGCCGGGGGAATCAGAGAGTTTGGCCAAGATGTTCTAATCGTTGCCAGCACCGACATGAGCCACTATGTCAGCAAAGAAGTGGCCAAGCGGAAGGATTCTCTGGCGATCGAGAAGGTGCTGGCGCTCGATGCCCAGGGGCTCTTTGAGGTGGTCCAGGAAGAAAATATCAGTATGTGCGGTTTTCAGCCTACGACCGCCGCCATCCTCGCAGCCAAGGAATTAGGAGCCAAAAAAGCCGAGCTCATCCGCTATCAAACATCTGGAGACGCTTCCGGGAACTACGATGAGGTCGTGGGCTATGCGGGTTTGCGGATCGCCTGACCAATTCTGATCCCGGACAAAGAGAAACAACCCTCCAAGTGAAACGTAACCCTGGAATCATCGGCAGGCGGGGGCAGCATATCTAAAACCATGACAGATGGAGCTCCGGTCTCCGGGAAAGCAATTGAAATTTTAGAGCAATAATGCTATAAAAATCCCTGAAGCAGTGATGTCGCGCAATTTCATTCTTCGAGAGAAAGACAAAATCGTTCTGAACGTGATTGTCGAGAACTTTCTAAAGTCAGGGAAGCCTGTCAGCTCCGGATTAATCGTTCAAAAAAAGGTCCTTGCTGATTCACCGGCGACGATCCGCAACATTATGGCTAAGCTTGAGAAGATGGGCTACCTATCGCAGCCCCACACGTCAGCCGGAAGAATGCCCACAGATAAAGGGCTGAGGTTTTACGTCAACAGCCTTTTTGACGAAACCCTTTTTGCCGGCGAGCCGATTTTTCTGAATGCGGAGAATTTTTCCCTCGAGAAAGGTGATTTCGGCTCCCTTCTCAATCAAGTCTCAAAACTCTTAGCAGAGCGCTCGGATAACTTGGGTTTTGTCATATCGCCGAGGGTTTCCAAGATGAACTTCAATCATGTCCGTCTGATCAAAATCTCAGAAGAAAAAGTGATGATCATCTTGATCACAACCTTCAACCTTGTCCTCACCGAGATTGTCGAAACCCACGATTATTTTACCCAACTGGAGCTGGACAGGGCCTCTCAATATATCAACCAGCATTTTCGGGGCAAGAGCCTGACCTTTGTCCGGGATTATCTGCTGAAAGAGCTCCCGAGCTACAAATTGACCTATGAAAACGCGATTAATAAACTCATCGCCCTTCTCAAAGCCTATATATTTTATGAAGAAAGAGAAAGCCAGATCTTTCTTCAAGGGGCGTCCAAGCTCCTCGACAAGGCCGAGCTCTTCAACATGGAGAAATTGAAATCACTGTTTCAGAATTTCGAAGAAAAAATCAAGCTGGCCAAGCTCCTTTCTGATTTCATAAGCTTGGAGCGCGTCAAAGTGCTAATCGGTTCAGAGTCCAATATCCCCGACATATCCGATTGTTCCCTCGTTCTCTCCCACTACGGATACAACAACCAAGTTTTGGGGACTCTGGGTATCATCGGGCCAAAGAGGATCCCATATCGAAAAATTATCCCCCTCGTGGACAGGGTGGCCCAAAAATTAAGCCAGACGATCAGCCAGGACCAAGAAAGAGGTTAGTCATGCCCAAAGACGATGTTGAGAATTCCAAAGAGAAAAACGCAGTCGGGAAAGCTGAAGAGGCCGGAGAGCCCAAAAAGGCTGATGAGAGTCAATCCATCGAAGAAATTGGCGATAAAGTCGAGTATGAAGTTGTGCATGAAGGAGAACCAGCCCCAGAAAAGAGAGAGCAGGACAGTCCCAAATCCCCTCACGAAGACGTCAAGAACCTGAAGAATAAGCTGAAGAAGAAGGAAACCGAGATCAAAGCCCTTAAGAAAGAAAAAGAGGAGCTCGAGGATAAATACCTGAGAAAGCTGGCCGAAATGGAGAATCTGCGCAAGAGGTTTGAGAGAGATAGATCGGAATATCAACAGTATGCCCTGAATGACTTTCTTAGAGAGCTCCTCGTGATCCTGGACAATTTTGAGAGAGCTTTGCAGAACAGGGATCAGTCGGATGGCAAGAGCTTCCAGGAAGGAGTGGAAATGATTTGGCGCCAGTACCTGGATATGCTGAAGAAAAAAGGGGTTGTACCCATCGAAATCAAGGATAGAAAATTCGACCCCACCATTCATCAAGCAGTTCTGACAGAAGAATCGGACGCTGTGAATGAGCCTGAAGTAGCTGAGGAGCTGCAGCGAGGATACCGGCTTCATGGCCGACTCCTTCGTCCTGCTTTGGTGAAAGTTCTTATCCCCAAAAAGAGAGAAGAATAATGAGTCATGTCATCGGCATTGATTTAGGTACAACTTTTTCCTGCGTGGCTTATTTAGAGGGGGAAAAACCCAAGGTCATTCCCAACCTCGAAGGCCAGCCCACAACTCCTTCGGTGGTAAGCTTCACTTCCGCAGGAGAAAAATTAGTCGGGAATTTGGCCCTGAGACAGGCCATCACCAACCCAGGAAAAACCATTTTTGCCGTCAAAAGGCTCATCGGGAGAAAATTCAACTCTGAAGAAGTCGTCGAGGCCAGAGAAAAAATGCCTTATAAGCTAGGCGAAGCGCCAAACGGGGACGTCCTTGTCGTCGTTGATTCCCACGAGATCAGCCCTCAAGAAATCTCCAGCATGATTCTCTCTTATCTCAAGAATTGCGCCGAATCTTTCTTCGGAGAGCCCGTCGAGGAAGCCGTCATCACGGTTCCAGCTCATTTTAACGATCATCAAAGGCAGGCCACAAAGGATGCTGCCAAGATTGCCGGCCTGGAAGTCCTGAGGGTCATCAACGAGCCGACAGCGGCCAGCTTGGCTTACGGTCTGGACGCCCAGAATAACGCCACAGTGGCTGTTTTCGACATGGGCGGGGGGACGTTTGACATCACTATCCTGGAAATTCGGGACACTGTTTTCCATGTCTTATCCACAAATGGCGATTCCTATCTCGGGGGAGAAGACTTCGATAACCGCATCGTCGAGTGGCTGATCGAGGACTTTAAAAGGGAACACAACATCGATTTATTCCAAGATAAATTGGCATTGCAGAGAATAAAAGAAGCTTCAGAAAGGGCCAAACGGGAACTTTCATTTACTATAGAAAGCGAAATCAACCTTCCATTTATCTGCTCTGTTTCAGGCGGCTCCAGGCATATTAACAAAAAAATAACTCGGAGGAGGCTTGAGGAGTTGACGGGCGACTTGGTGGAAAAGACGATCCCTCTTATTAAACAGGCGCTGGCTGACAGCCATCTTGAGCCTGAGGATATCCAGGAGGTCATTTTGGTGGGCGGCCAGACCCGCATGCCGCTCGTCCGAAAGACGATTATGGACTTTTTTAGGAAAAAACCCCGGGAAGATATTAACCCTGATGAAATCGTGGCCATGGGAGCAGCCGTTCAGTCTGCCATATTGAGGGGAGATAAGAGTGGCCTTGTTGTCCTTCTGGATGTTACACCTTTCTCTTTGGGGATCGAAACCGAGAATGACACTTTTCAGGTCATCATTGACAGGAACAGCACAATTCCGACAAAAAAGACGATGCACTTCACAACTGTCGAAGATAATCAGATCCGGGTGACAATTCATGTCCTCCAAGGAGAGATTCTCCAGGCATCGAAGAATAAATCTCTGGCCCGATTTGACCTGGTCGGGATTCAGCCTGGGCCTGCGGGCGTTCCCCAGATCGACGTGACGTTTGAGATTGATGCTGACGGCATTTTGAAGGTCTCTGCCCGGGACATAATCACAGGCATGAATCAGGAAGTCCTAATCAGGCCTTCCGCTGGGCTGAGCAAGGGGGAAATAGACGCCATCATCGAGAGAAATCAATTGCGGCAGAAGAGTTTGGCATAAAACGAAATGACGAAAAGAGATTATTATGATATCTTAGGCTTAACCAGGAACGCCTCCCAGGAAGAGGTCAAGCGGTCCTATCGTCAGCTTGCCCTGAAGTATCATCCGGACAGAAACCCGGGCAATAAAGAGGCCGAAGAGAAATTTAAAGAAGCGGCTGAAGCCTATAGCGTCCTCGGCGATCCGGAAAAGAGGGCAACTTATGATCGGTTTGGCCATGAGGGCTTGAGGGGGGAAGGATTCACTGGTTTTTCAGGCTTTGATGCTTCCGTTTTTGAAGAATTTGAAGATATTTTAGGAAACTTCTTTGGGTTTGGAGATATTTTCGGAACGAGAGACCGCAGAAGACGGCATTATCCCCAGAGAGGGAGGGATTTGGCTCTCGAGATAGAAATCACCTTAGCAGAAGCGGCATCAGGAATCGAAAAAGAGATCAGCCTTAACCGAGCTGAACCCTGTCCAACCTGCAAGGGTTCGGGAATGCAGCCAGGGACGAGGAAGATCCCCTGTCCGACTTGCCAGGGAAGAGGCCAATTGCGCTACCAGCAGGGATTTTTCACGGTTGCCCGGACCTGTTCCCACTGCGGGGGAACAGGAGATGTTATTTCCAGTCCATGCCAGGAGTGTAAGGGCTCAGGCAAGATAAAACAGAAAAAGGCTCTCAAAATCAGGATTCCCCCTGGTGTCGATGATGGCTCCCGGTTGCGGCTTGAAGGAGAAGGGGAGTCGGGCGATGCCGAAGCCACACGGGGAGATCTTTATGTCGTTATTCGAGTCGCCAAGAATGATTTCTTCGACAGGGAAGATAACAACCTTTTTTGCCAGATTTTTATCTCCTTCTCCCAGGCAGCCTTGGGAGCTTTAATCGAAGTGCCCAACCTGAATAGTGAGGCCGAGCAGATAAAGATTCATCCTGGCACCCAGTCTGGAGAAATGTACAGGTTGAAAGGACGGGGCATCAAAGACGTCCACAGTCACCGGCGGGGGGATCTTTTTGTGAAAGTTTTAGTGAAAACTCCGGAGAATTTGACCAAAGAGGAAAAGGCGTTGCTGCGGCAGTTGGCTGATCTTCGAGGCGAGGAGCTGGATAAAGTCGATAGAAGCCTCATTGACAAAGTCAAAAATATTATTCATCAGGGAGCGGATTGACATCGACTCATTTCCTCATCAAGCAGAAGAGCCTCCATTTCCCCTCTGCCATTCTCGAGGGTGAGGAGCACTATCACCTCAGCAAAGTCCTGCGGATAAAGCCTGGGAAAAGGATCTGGCTCATTGACGACCAAGGCGGGTGTTACTTGGCTGAAGTCAGAGAGGTTGGAAAAGAATGGACGAGGCTCCTCATCTTGGAGAAAACGGAAAAAGAGGAGACGAAAGTTCATCTGACTTTGGCCCAGGCTTTAATCAAATCCAAAAAAATGGATTTTCTCATCCAGAAAGCCACTGAACTGGGAATTAACTCGTTTGTCGCTGTGATAGCAGCGCGCTCGGTTGTCAAAATTCAGGAGAAAGAAGCAAAAAAGGTGGAAAGATGGCAGAAAATTGCAGCCGAAGCAGCCAAGCAGAGCCGAAGGTCTTTTGTCCCTGAAATATATTCACCGCAGCCTTTTCGCTCCTTCATTGAAAAGAGGAGAGAGTTGAGGAAGCTTCTCCTCTGCGAGACGAGAGGGAGGTATCTGCGGGATGTTTTTGCCGAAGGACCGAGGAGTCCTGCGGAGGGAGGAATCCCATCTGTCCTTATTATGGTCGGCCCAGAAGGAGGATGGACAAAGGAGGAGGAAAATATTGCTCTCCAGAGAGGTTTTGAGGCCGTTAGTTTGGGAAAGCAAGTCTTAAGGTCAGAGACAGCCGCATTGGCAGCCTTGGCCATAATCTCTCATTTTTGGAATACCTGAGATGTTTCTCCAAGGGCAGAAAGTTGGTAAATATGAGATCATCCGCTCGCTCGGCAGCGGAGGGTTTGGCTCTGTTTATTTAGCTAAAGATTCTTGGCTGGATATCAAGGTTGCTATCAAGGTTCCCCATAAGCAGTCGGCAGAGCTGTATAAGCTCCTCAAAGAGCCGCGCCTCCAGGCTGCCCTGAACCATCCGAACATTGTTCGCATGATCGCCGCAGAGAAAGAAAACAAGATCTTTTTCATGGTCATGGAATATGTAAAAGGCAAGACTTTAGAGAAAATCCTGGAAAAAGAGAAAGTGCTGGATTGCGAGAAAGCTATGGATTTTATCAAACAGATTGCCCAAGGGGTCGATCACGCCCATAAGAATAAAATCATTCACCGGGACCTTCGGCCTTCCAATATTATGATTTCCGAGGATGGGACAGCCAAGATCACGGATTTCGGGACTTCGGCATGGCTGAACAACGTTCCGTACGCTTCCACCCGGATCGGCAGTCCGCCTTACATGGCTCCCGAGCAATTCCTTGGCAAGGCCAGCTACCAGTCGGATGTCTATTCCCTCGGCTGCATTTTTTATGAAATGATTGTCGGTCGCCCTCCCATATTTGACCCGGACCCCTTTAAAATTTTGGAAAAAGCCCAGCAAGGAAAGATCACCCCTCCGCGGCTCAGGAACAGTAAAATTCCAAGGGAAATCGACGAAATTATTATGAAATGCTTGGCTTCTAAGGTAGAAGAGCGCTATCAGAGGACATCAGAGGTCATCCTGGCGTTGTCCTCTATCAAGGGGAAGGAAACAAAACGGGAGGAAATCGAGGATATTTTGAGCCGGATAAAAGCGAGGGAGCAGACCAAGACAGAGCTTTGCTGGAACTGCCGCCGGCCTCTCCCGCTCAAGACGAAAAGCTGTCCTCATTGTGGGGAGGTGAATTGAGGCCAACCCTAACTGTGCAAGCGTGGTGTTTGACTTAGAGGTACGATTAAGATAACATTTATTTTGTAAATCCAGGTGTTCCGAAGGAACTAAAAGCGCATTATTATTTATTTTCATTGAGGAGTCATAAATGAGCCCTTTTAATGAAAACGGGAAAGTTTGGATGAATGGCCAGCTCGTTCCCTGGAAAGACGCCAAAATCCATATCGCCTCGCATGTCATCCATTACGGGAGTTCCCTTTTTGAGGGCTTCCGGGCTTATGAAACTCGCAAGGGAACAGCCATCTTTCGTCTCGAATCTCATACCAAGAGGTTATACAATTCGTGCAAGATGTACCGTATAGACATTCCCTATACTATTGAGGAGTTCAATCGGGCCATTATTGAGACAATCAGAGCCAACAATATGAAATCCTGCTACATCCGGCCGATCATCTACCGGGGCTATAATACTCTGGGTGTGGATCCTTTCCCGAATCCTGTCGACTGCGCCATCCTCGTCTGGAACTGGGGAAAGTATCTGGGCGATGAAGCTCTGGAAAATGGCGTGGATGTCAAAGTTTCTTCCTGGTGGCGGATGGCTCCGAACACTTTTCCGGCCCTGGCCAAGTCTGGCGCGAACTACATGAATTCCCAGCTCATCAAAATGGAAGCCATCTTAGACGGATATGCCGAAGGAATTGCCCTCAATATTCGAGGCCATATCAGTGAAGGCAGCGGAGAAAATATCTTTCTAATTTATAATGGAGCGATTTATACGCCTCCCTTATCCTCATCTGTCTTGCCGGGGATCACCAGGGATTCGGTCATCACTTTGATCCGGGAAAAAGGGATGCGTCTCATCGAGGAGACCATCCCCAGGGAAATGCTCTATATCGCCGATGAGGTCTTCTTTACCGGCTCTGCTGCCGAAATAACGCCGATCCGCTCGATTGATAAGATTGCGATCGGCGCGGGAAAGCGCGGTCCGGTTGTCAAGAAGCTCCAGGATGAATTTTTCGCCTACATCAACGGAGAGAGGGAAGACACTTTTCATTGGTTGACTTATATTTAATTTATTAAAAGAGGTGGAGCATGGAAATAGATGAACTCTTGAAAGTCGCTATCGAAAGGGACGCCTCCGATCTTCATGTCAAGGCCGGCAACCATCCCATCATCCGCGTCCATGGAACGCTTATTCCCTTAACCGGGTTTCCCCGGTTGACATCCAAAGACACCCAAGAGCTGGGCGATCAGCTGATGACGGATTATCAGAAGGCGAGAATAAAGGAAGATTTCGACCTCGACTTAGCTTACAGCCTGCCTGGTTTTGGGCGGTTTCGGGGAAGCATTTTTCAGCAGCGCGGTTCCATAGCCATCGCCCTCCGGATCATTCCGCTCGAAGTGAAAACCATCCGACAGCTCCTTCTGCCGGAAATCCTGGAGAAGATCTCCCTGCTCCAAAGAGGATTGGTTCTGGTCACCGGAACCACAGGAAGCGGCAAGACGACGACCCTTGCGGCCATGATTGATTATATCAACACCCACCGCAAGGAAAACGTCATCACCATCGAAGACCCAATCGAATATCTCCATAAGGATAAAAAAAGCACGATCAGCCAGCGAGAAGTCGGTATGGACGTGACCAGTTTTTCGCGGGGATTGCGGGCGACTTTGCGTGAAGACCCCGATGTCATCCTCGTCGGAGAAATGAGAGACTTGGACACGATAGAGACTGCTATCCTGGCCGCAGAAACCGGTCACTTGGTGTTCAGCACCCTTCATACGCTTGACGCGCCCGAGAGCATCAACCGCATGATCTCTGTTTTCGCTCCCCATCATCAGAGACAGGTCCGGTTGCAGTTGGGCAGCCTCCTCAAGGCTGTTATCTCCCAGAGGCTCATCCCCCGAATGGACGGGCAGGGGAGAGTCCCGGCTGTCGAGGTCATGATCAGCACACCTTATATCCAAGAGTGTATCCAGGACAAAGAAAAGACAAGCCTCATCCGCGATGCCATTGCTGCTGGCGTGTCTCAGTACAGCATGCAGACCTTTGACCAGTCCATCTTTCAGCTTTACCGGGATGGTTACATCTCTTTCGAGCAGGGGCTGCGCTACTCCACCAATCCCGACAACTTCAAACTGCGGGTCATGGGCATCCAGTCCACTCTGGACATCGCTCTCGAGGAGATGGAACAGGGCATGGGCAAAGTGGAAAGAGGAGAACCGGAGGGAACCCCAGAAGAAGAGATTCCATGAAAGCCCAGGAGATTAGGGAAGCTTTTCTCGGCTTCTTCTCCAAAAAAAATCACAAAATCATTCCGAGCTCCTCTTTGCTCCCCAAGGACGATGCCACCATTCTTTTCACCAATGCCGGGATGAATCAGTTCAAAAATATTTTTCTCGGCCTGGAAAAGAGAAGTTATAAGAGAGCGGCCACGGTGCAGAAGTGCCTCCGGGTTTCCGGCAAGCACAACGACCTCGAACATGTGGGGAAGACCAATAAGCATCACACCTTCTTTGAGATGCTGGGGAATTTCTCCTTCGGGGATTATTTTAAAAAAGAGGCCATTGCGTTCGCCTGGGAGCTCGTCACCGAGGTCTTCAAGCTGAAGAAAGACCGCCTCTACGCCACAGTCTACGAAGAAGATGAGGAAGCCTTCCGGATCTGGAACGAAGACATGGGCGTTCCTGAAGAAAGAATTTTCAGATTCGGCCAAAAAGATAATTTTTGGGCCATGGGAGAGACAGGTCCCTGTGGACCCTGTTCGGAGATCCATTATGATATCGACCCGGCGATGGGGGGGGACGAACCCTATGCCTTGATTGAAAAGGGGAACGACCGGTTCCTGGAGCTCTGGAACTTGGTGTTCATGCAGTATTTCCAAGATGACACCGGGGCTTTTCATCCGCTTCCTTCTCCTTCCATCGATACGGGGATGGGGCTCGAAAGAACCGCTGCTGCCCTCCAGGGGAAAAAGAGCAATTTTGACACCGACCTTTTCCTTCCTCTGATTAGGAAGATCTGCGATATGGCTCGAAGAGAATACCCCGCTGACGAGTCGGGCGATATTTCGGTAAGAATCATCGCCGACCATGTCAGAGCCATTACCTTTTTGATCGGCGACGGCATTATGCCCTCCAACGAAGGAAGAGGATATGTCCTGCGACGCCTCATCCGGCGGGCCTTTCGGCACGGCAATCTCTTAGGTATAGAAAAACCCTTCGTTCACCTGCTTGTCAGCGGAGTCGCTGATGTCATGAAGGACGCCTATCCTGAGCTTTTGGCATCCATCACCTATATTTCTCGCCTCTGCCTTTCCGAGGAAGAAAGGTTTTCCCTGACCCTGTCTTCAGGCCTTCGCTACTTTCAGCAGTTTACCGACGAGGCCAGGAGGGCAGGTCGAAGTGTGTTAGCCGGCCCTGAGATTTTTAAACTCTACGACACCTTCGGTTTTCCCCTCGACCTTTCTCAAGAATTGGCCCAGGAACAGAATTTAGGTGTCGATGAACCTGGGTTTTATGCCGAATTGGAGAAACAAAAAGAGAGGGCCCGCGCATCCTGGAAGGGAGACGAACAAACAGAAGAACGGAAAGTCTATGAGAGGATGAAAAAACTCCAGGTTATTTACAAGGGCTATGAAACAGACCATGTTGGCGAGGCCGAGGTTTTGGCTATTGTCAAGGCCGGGAAAGAAGCCAAGGAGCTGAAGAAAGGGGAGAAGGGCCAAGTTGTTCTTGCTGTCACGCCCTTTTATGCCCAGGCAGGAGGCCAGATTGGGGATTCAGGCCAACTGAAGAATTCTCGCTTTTCAGGCTTGGCGGAGGACGCCTTCTATCCCATTCCCGGAATCATTGCCCACGAGGTCCAGGCCATCTCAGGAAAGTTGCGAGTGGGCGACAAAGTCGAAGCCTCTGTGGATATCACTCGGCGCAAAGCCATCAGCAATAATCACACTGCTACCCATCTTCTTCATGCCGCTCTCCGCCAGGTTCTCGGAGACCACGTAAAGCAAGCTGGATCGCTAGTTGCGGCTGAGCGGCTGAGGTTTGATTTCACCCATTTTTCTCCTCTCAGCCGCCAGGAGATCCAAAAAGTGGAAAGTCTGGTCAACCAGAAAATTCGGGAGAATCTTAATGTCGAGACGAAGCTGACCACGTTCGAAGAAGGATTAAAAGAAGGGGCCACGGCCATCTTCGAAGAAAAGTACGGAGAGAAAGTGCGGATGATTAGTGTCGGCGGCTTCAGCAAAGAGCTCTGTGGAGGCGTGCATGTCCAAGCAACCGGTGAGATAGGATTATTCAAGATTGCCTCTGAATCGAGCATTGCCGCCGGGATGCGCCGGATTGAAGCGCTGACAGGCGAGGCGGCTCTCCGCTACGCTCAGGAAATGGATGAACTGCTGAGTGATGTCCAGGAGGTTTTAAGCAGCTCCCGCAAGGAAATCCTCCATCATGTTGAAAAAATGCAAAGCCAATTGGAGGAGAGGGAAAGAGAGAACAAAACTTTGCGGCAGAAGCTGGCTAACATCAAAGCCCAAGGAGGAGAAGAGCGCATCCAGAAGGTCAAGGGCGTTTCCGTCCTGGCGCAGCGTTTGGAAGGGTTGACGAATGATGAGCTCCGCAGTCTGGCCGACTCTCTCAAGCAAAAAATCGGCTCAGGAGTGGTTGTCCTCGGAGCCGCTGCCGACAAGAAAGCTTTTCTCGTTGTCGCTGTCACCCAAGACTTGGTCGAGCGCATCCGGGCTGATAAGCTCATCCGCGAAATCGCCCCGCTTATTGGCGGAGGAGGCGGCGGACGGGCAGATTTTGCCCAAGCCGGAGGAAAGAAGGCAGAATTTCTGGACCAGGCCTTAGAGAAGAGCTATTCTATTATCGAGAGAATGATTTAAGGGGAAGACGGGATCTTGAAAAATCACCCAAAAGGGTGATTGCCAAGATTTTGTTTTTTTGGCAAAATAGAGGAAAATTAGCCGGACAGGCGAGAATGATGAGGCCTCGGCCAAGAACGATTTTGGGCGTCTTTATATTAAGCTTCCTTCTTCTTGCCCTCTTTACTTTGCTGGCGGAGGCGAAGCCTGCAAATGAGCTGAAGCAGAAATACGATCCAATCGTCAGGATTTATGGCCGGAAATACAATGTCCCGTCCGACCTCATCCACTCCATCATAGCCGCCGAGTCGAACTATGACAGCCGCGCCGTTTCTCCCAAGGGAGCTGCGGGCCTGATGCAGCTCATGCCCGAAACCGCTGGCCAGTATGGAGTTCAGAACAGGTTTGACCCCGAAGAAAATATCATGGGTGGGGTCCAGTACCTCAAGGATTTGTGTCGGCTTTATATGAATAACACGGAATTAGTAATCGCAGCCTATAATGCCGGACAGGAGGCCTTGAAGAAGTTCAACGGTATTCCGCCTTACCCTGAGACAAGAGAATATATCCTCCGGGTTATGGCCTCTTATTCAAAGCGCGTCATAACCGGGGGCACACCTATTTATAAATTCACTAGTTCCTCGGGTGTCCGAGTCTTTACCAATGACCCGTATTATCATTTGAATAACCGAAAAGACAAGCAGTAAAAAGCAGAACCTGAGAATCCGGGGGGGATATGAGCGACTTTCAGTAAGCTCAGCGAGCTCAGACATAGCCCTTGATGGGAAAGTGACGGGGAAGAATTTCAAAAGTCGCCGGAAGAAGCCCCAATTGCTCGCCGTCCAGCTCTAAAAGGACTTCTCCTTCCTCTAAGGTGAGAGCCTCGATTCGCTTGCCGCGGATAAGGGATATCTTGGGATGGGAGAGGTGAGTTCCGAGAAAAATTTTCCAGCCGTGGCGGCAAAATTCTAAAAATCTCATTCCTTTAACGAGGACGAGATCGAAAAGGCCATCGTCTAATTTTGCTCCTGGGGCGACTTTCATTCCTTTGCCGAAAATCCTCCCATTGGCGACAGCGCCGACCAGATACTCGGCGTCAGGCAGGTCTTTCCCGTCGACACGAATTCTTATCCGTCTGCTCTTGTAGTGGACCATGGCTGAAACAAGGCAGCGGACATAAGAGGAAGCCTTTCTCTCCATTCTTCTTTGATTCACCCGCTTTACCACCTCGCCGCCGACGCCGAAATCAGCCACATTGAGGAAGAATCTTTCGGATTCTTCCCCGGCATGGTTCTTGAATGTCACTCTCCCCACATCGATTAATAAGGAAGATGCTTGAGTGATGACCTTGAGGGCGTCCTTTAATCCCGAAGGGATGTTTAGACTCTTGGTGAGATCACAACCTGTGCCTGAAGGAAGGACGCCGAGCGTTGTAGCAGGGTTGATGATTTTCCTGCCCTCGAAGAAGCCGTTGGCAATCTCATTCATCGTTCCGTCGCCGCCGACGCCGATGATTAGCTCCGAACCGGCCTTTATGGCATCCCGGGCGATGTCTATCGCCTGAAGAGGTTTTTCGGTGAATTCGTATCTAAATTCGTGGATAAAAGTCTTGATCGCTTCTTTGATATCTTTCCAGCGCTTCCGCGTTCTTCCCTGGTTAGACTCAGGGTTGACGATCACCTGGGTTTTGAGGCGTTTCATCCTTGACTCCTTGAGCTTGAAGAGTTTTTTTCTTGCCAAACAAAGACGCGCCAATTACTCCGCCTAATGCGCCAAAAGCCGCAAAAATGACGGCAGAAATGACCAAACCGAGCAGGAACCAGGCCAGAGACATTCCTTCGGTTCCTCTATCCATCCATTTTTCCCAGCCGGAGGGCATCTCTTCGACAAATTGCGAGAATTGCTCCGTGAATTTTCGAATGAACTCCCGATTTAATGTCTCAAAAGGAATGCTGACCACTGCATCGACGACAGCCGCGATGATTCCTGCAAAGATGCCGACGATGGCTCCGTCTCCGGAGGTGAGGGAAACCGCGGAATTCTTGGCCAAAAGATAAGAAGCCAACACGGCTCCGCCGATAATCCAGAGACAGCAGAGGCAGTTCACCAGAGGAACGGCTATGAGAACTCCAGCCACAACTCCGCCAACCAGAGCTGGCATGAACATACCTTGACGTTGATTGTTCATTCTTCCTCCTACCTCTTCAACTTGCCCCTATTCTAAGTGGTTTGGGTTTTGAATTTCAAGCAGTATTTTCTCGTCGATAGCGTCTCTATTTCCGTGATTGTCTTTATAGCTTGGTCAAGGGATTCGCTCCCTTCCGAGATTTTTAACGCCATAAAAATTTTGGCTTTCTCGGCGGCTGTGTAGGGCACACGCCATGTGCTCGGAGGCGCGCGAATTTGCCCCTATTTCTCAGTCAGGGCGAAGAGCAGGAGGTGAAAAATCCCCAAGGGGTCCTGAGCGGGCACGGTTTCTCGACCGTAGGGAGAAAGAACGGAGACACTCTCGAAGGCTTTGATTTTGAGGTATTAATCCCCCCTACCTCTCTTGACCAATCAAGGGAGGCCTGAACAAGGCAAGTGTCTCCGCAATGGTCGATGGTCGCTTCATCCCTCGACCAAGCTGTCCATATTCAATAGGCATCACGGAAGCAAAGATGCATTCTTTCTCAAGTGAGGGGGGCGCATCGAAGCACGCTTGAAATCACGTATTTGGTAATGGCTCTTTTCTGCGGCTGAGAGCGAGATCGGCCAGGCCGGTGATGAAGTAAAATGGCAGGATGGTGCCCCAGAGAAGACCGGTGACAAAGCGGACTTCATTGGGGGTTTCCCAGAGTCTGGCGAAGTTACCCAGGGTGTCCGTCACGATAGGAAGGGAAACGAGGATAAAGATTTTGGTCTGAGGCAAGGCAACCCTGCGGAATCCCCTTAGAAAAGGATAGAGTGAAACTCCGATGAAAAATCCCGAGTAGATGCCCAGACAGCGGGCGCAAACGGCTAAAGGCTGGTCGAGGAAATGGAAAGAGCGGGAGGGAATTTGATGACAGAAGGGAGAAAAGATGGCATAGATGAGCCCTTGCCAGGGTGAGGAATGGCTTCGCAAATAGGGGGCCCAGAAAATGGCCCCCAACCAGACAGCCGTGCCGATTGCGGTGAAACAGTAGATCAACAAGATGGTTTTATTCACTCGGACTGCCATAGTCACATTATTAAGGAAAGGATTGATTTGGCTTTTTTAGGCATAGCCTTTTATGCGAAGATAGGCAAGGTACCCGATGAGGATCAAAAAATTGATCGTGATGACCGACCATGACATGAAGGAGGCGTAAAGCTCTCTTCCCATGAGATCATATAGGGAAAGGGCGATGACCGCAAAATTCAGGCAGAGAAAGGCTTTCCAGAAGGGACGGTATTTATCGAAATGGTTGAGGATGAGCATGACAGCTGGAGCTGAGGAGAGCAGCGTGTAGTCCCACCCTAAGGGCGAGATCAAAGGAATGAGGGCCAAAAGAAGAAAGCACTCAAGAAGGAGGGGTTCGGAGATCTTGGCTTTTCTGAGAAGGAGAAAAAGAACTAAAGAACCCAAGACGGCAAGAACGATGAGATAGAAAGCATAAGATAAGTTTTGCCGTTCCGTCCATTTCATAAAGAGACCTATGAGGGAAATATTGTCCTGCGAGGAGAAAAGAGAAGGAGTTGAGGCGCGAAGAGAGGACTGCCACTCGTTGAGCACTTTAAAATTTCCGTCGAGGCCGTAAAAAAGCGAAGGGGCAAGAAGAGCCAAAATCAAGACAATAATGCCTGATGCCAGAGCCAACCCTTTTTTCCGGAGGACGAAATAGGGGAAGAAGATGGCAGAATAGGGTTTCAGCGCTGTGGCCAGTCCCCAAAATAGCCCTGAGCCAACTTGCCGTCGCTGAAGACCGTTTTCCTGGACGAGCATCCAGGCCATCATAAGAAGGAGGAAGGTGATCAAGGCATTGATCTGTCCGAGCTGGAGTTCTCTGAGGAAATATCTGGCTAGGATAAGGAATGATAGGAGGCCAATAGTAAAGGATTTCTTTTTATCAGGATGATTGAGCTTCAACGAGAGAAAAAAGATGAGCCCGAAGAAGAGGAGGACGCTCCCATACCAAATCCCCTTGGCGAGGGAGAGGGGGAGAAGGGCGAGCGGCAAGTACAAAAATGAGGAAAAAGGCATATATTTGAATTGGTAATGACCGTCAGAGACGCGGTAAAGAGTCTCTCCCAGTCGAAGCCGTTTTGCAGCCTGATAATTTACCTCGAAGTCCTTCATTTCATTCTTCACCCTGAGAAGAAAAACGAGACTGAATAAAACGGGAAGGAGCAACAGGAAGAAGACAATGGGTTTCCGAGCCGTCATGGCTATTTCAGGCTAACCGAGGCCAGCTCTTTTGTCAATCCGCCACAGGCCTCAGTTTTTGAAGAATTTTTCATTTAAGATTTGACAGAACAAATGTCAACGTGTAAATTTATCTCATCATGGTTTAAAAGGAGGAAGGAGGATGACGACAATTCATCGAGCTATCGGTCCCCTGATTTTATTCTTTGCCGCAGGAACATTCCTTTTTTCTCAAACAGAAGATGCCACCAAGCTTTTTGAACAGAATAAAGAAGGCGTGCTCTCCCTTTATGTTTACGGAGGAAATAAAGAACTCATCGCCAAAGGCGTCGGTTTTGGCCTGGGCGAAGACGCCATCATCACAAGCTATCACCTGGTTAGCATGGCTGAACAGGTGGAAGCTTCGAATGTCAAAGGGAAAAAGATGAAGGTCGAGGGCATCATTTCTGTTGACCGCAACCTGGATGTGGCTTTGCTTAAGGTCAAAGGCAAAATGACAGCTCTCCCCTTGGGCAATTCTGATGAGGTTCAGGAGGCAGCCAGGATATTTGCCCTCGGGGCCAATGAAGCGGGGGATATTATCATCTCTGAAGGAACGGTAAGAAATATCTTAAAACTCTCTGGGACGCAATCTGCGATTGTGTCTTCGCTTTCCATTCCCGAGGGTTTTAATGGAGGACCGTTGCTCAACTTGAATGGACAGGCTGTCGGTCTTACTCTTATGCTGGAAAAAACCGCCAGGATTGGGATACCCGCCAATTCCTGGAAAAACCTGCCGAAAATGGGGAAGATAACGGCCTTCAAGGATTGGACCAAGGAGGATTATTTCGCGAGCTTTGAAGGTGCCTTTCTGGCCGGACGAATCTTCTGCCTGATTGATGATCTGGGGAACGCCAAAAAATATTTGGAGAGAGTTGTCAAGCTCAACCCCCCTACGCTTGAAGCTTACGCTCTGCTGGCTTCGGTTTATTCCAAACAGAGGGACTATGCCTCGGCCGTCAGCGCCTTCAATAAAGTCATCGAACTCGACCCGGCAAGGGCTGAGGCTTATTTTGGCTTAGGGGAGATCTATTTTCGGATGCAGCGCTGGAGCGACGCCATCGCCGCCCTCGAAAAGGGCGTTTCCTTGAATAGCGCTAATAAAGAAGCTCTTTTTACTATTGGCAATGCCTACGAAGAGCTCCGGGATTTCGCTAAAGCGGCCGACGCTTACGAAAAGTATCTAAACTCGAAACCCGTAAGCACCTGGACAGGGTATCTCCGTTTGGGACTCAGCCGGATGGAGCTTGGCCAGTACGACCAAGCGGTTGCTGCCCTTGAGGAGGCCTTGAAAGCACAACCCCGCGATATAAACGTTAATTACAGACTGGCTCAAGCCTATGAGAAGGCGGGCCAGCTCGACAAAGCCGAAGCCGCCTACAAAAGCCTGGCGGGTTTGAACCCGGACGAGGCGGCGACCTATTATGGAAGGATCGTCATTATGTACGATGCAGCCAGCAAATATGACAATGCTATCGAGGCCTCCAAGAAGGTCATCGAGTTCAACCCCAAAAGCGAGATTGCCGTCTACAATTTAGGGATCATGTATCTGAAACTGGATAGATGCGACGAGGCGATCGCGACATTCAAGCAGGCTTTGACAATTAGGCCAGATTATGATTATGCCTACTACAATATTGGAATTTGTTATTCTAAGCAAAAAAAGTGGAGGGAATCCATCGATGGCTTTAAAAATTTCGTGGCTTTGGTTCCCGATAACGCGGATGCATGGTTGAATATAGGCGTCGGCTATATGCAGCTCAAAGATTTTGACTCTGCCCTCGAGCCTCTCAAAAAATGCGTTGAATTGCGGCCGGATTATGGGGTTGCCCTGTATAACCTCGCTATTGTCTACCTAAACCTTAAAGATAATTATAGCGCTCGGGATGTCTATAAAACTCTCGTCACCGTGGACCCGGCCCTTGCAGAAAGACTGAAAAAGTTCTTGCGCTAGGCTCGAATATTTCGATCCGGGTCAGGCAGAAATCCATTTTTCCCGTCCTGTTTGACAAGAGGCTCGGAAATATGGTAAAAAAATGTCTATTCCAGCACCTGAAGAATGGATTTCGTCCTTCCTTAGAGTGTCAGATATTTTCCTTGAGGGTATGTGCGCCTGGTTAGGCCGAGGGGCTTTTAGAGCCGTAAGTTCATAATTCTGAGGGCAGGTGGCGGAATAGGCAGACGCGCTAGGCTTAGGACCTAGTTCCTGATGAAGGAGTGCGGGTTCGACTCCCGCTCTGCCCATTTAAATAAGGTTTCAACACCTCTTGAGCAACGCCTTGCATCTCCTGGAGATCACGACGCGGCGAGATGTTTGCTTGAGGTAAGGACAACTTTCATGAATGAGAAATCAGAGAAAATGAAAGTCAAAATCGCAGCCCCCAGTCTCAGCAAAAGAGAGTTAGAGATTGAGGTCTCTGCCGATGAGGTGGGCCAAGAGTTTGAGAAAGTTCTCGACGATTATGCTTCACGAGTCCGGCTGAACGGCTTTCGACCGGGAAAGGCTCCCAAAGATATGGTAAAGCGCCTTTTTTATTCAGACATCAAGAATTCAGTGGTCGAAACTCTTGCGCCCAGAGCCTTGCAGGAGAACCTGAGAGCGGAGAATATCAGCCCTATAACCACGCCAATAATCAGCGAGGTCTCTTTTCAAGAAGGCGCGCCTTTTCGGTTTAAAGCTACGGTGGAGGTTCTTCCTGATTTCGAGCTCCCGTCCTATAAAAAAATTAGGATCAATAAAAAGGAGGTGAAAGTCGAGGAAGAGGAAATAGAACACTCTTTAGAAGAGCTTCGCCAAAAGTCAGCCGAGTATCTTCCCGTTGAGGGCAGGGGAGTGGCAGACGGAGATTATGTTGTCCTGGAATGGAAGGGAAAAAATGTCAAAACCAAGAAATTTCTGCCCACAGAAAAAGTCTTGATCCTTGCCGGCCATCCTGACAACGAGAAGCTTCTGAATGAGAACCTGCTCGGGCTCAAGCCTCAGGAAGTGCGCACTTTTGTTATTTCTTATCCGCGGGACCACGCCCAAAAGAAACTGGCCGGCAGAACTCTTGAATGTGAGATCAAAGTCATTTCGATAAAAGAGAAAAGAGTTCCTGAAATGAGCGATGAATGGGCCAAGGACCTGGGAGAATTTGAAAATCTTTCTGACCTGCGGGCCAAAGTGCGGAAAGAACTCGAAAAGGCCAAAAATGATTCTGTCCGACGAGAGATGGGCGACGAAATAGTCAGGACGATCTCTGACCAGTTGAAACTGGAGCTCCCTGAAAGCCTGGTGGCGGAAGAGGCCGGGGCTCTTTTGAGGAGTTGGGTTCAATCAGCGGGCGACACTCTGACGCCCGAACAATTCGAAGAATTGCGGCAAAAAGCGAAAATCCAGGCTCAACAGAAAATCAAAGACAGCCTTATCCTTAAGAAAATCGCTGACCAGGAGACATTGGGAGTGACCGACGAAGAAATCGAGGAAGAGGTCAAAGTGCTGGCCAAACGTAACAATGTGCCCTTGGCCCACGCTGTTGAAAGCATTAGCCGGGAAGGGAAGAGAGAAGACTTGAGGCACCGTTTGCTGCTCCAGAAGGCCATTGACTTTTTGCTGGAAAACGCGGTAATATATTAATAATCCCTATGACTTTAATCCCTTTTGTTGTTGAGCAAGACGGACGAAGTGAGCGGGCCTATGATATTTATTCCCGCTTGCTCAAAGACAACATCATTTTTATCGGGTCTGAGATTAATGATGATGTGGCCAACGCGGTTATTGCCCAGCTTCTCTATCTGGAAGCCGAAAATCCTGAAAAAGACATCTCCCTTTATATCAATTCCCCTGGGGGAAGCATTACGGCAGGGATAGCGATCTATGACACCATCCAATTCATCAAGGCTGACGTCGCCACTATCTGCGTGGGACAGGCGGCCAGCATGGCGGCTGTGTTGCTTGCCGCAGGGACGGCGGGCAAGCGCTATTCTCTGCCCAATTCGCGCGTTATCCTCCATCAGCCCTTTGGAGGAGTCCAGGGCCAGGCTTCAGACATTGCCATCCAGGCCAAAGAAGTGCTGCGGATTCGAGAGAACATTAACGAAATCTTGGCCAAACACACGCATCAGGCGAGAGAAAAGATCCAGGCTGACATCGAAAGAGATTTTATCATGACGGCAGCCGAAGCGAAGGATTATGGTCTGATTGACCAAATTATCGCTTCAAGAGAACAGTCCAAGAAGTAAACTTTTCTTCGCCAAAGATCTTGATCATGAATTTCTGGTAAAGAAAATGGAAGAGAACTCCAAACAAAAGGTGAACAGCCTCATCAAATGCAACTTCTGCGGCCGCACGCAGACGCAGGTGAAGAAGCTCATCGCCGGACCGAGAGGTGTTTTTATTTGCGATGGTTGCGTGGAAATTGCTCATTCTATTATAAATACAGACAAATTAAAAGAAGAAGAGGAAAAGCGGCAGAAGGCCGATTATCTCACTCCGCAGCAGATCAAGAGCGCCCTGGATGAATACATCGTCGGCCAGGAAAAGGCCAAGAAAAAAATCTCTGTGGCCGTCTATAACCACTACAAGAGAATCAAGCTCAAAAGAGGATTTTCTGAAGTCGAGGTTGCCAAAAGCAATATCCTTCTCATCGGCCCCACAGGGACAGGAAAAACTTTGATGGCTCAAACCCTGGCCAAGATCCTCTCCGTTCCCTTTGCCATCGCTGATGCCACGACCCTGACTGAAGCAGGCTATGTGGGAGAAGACGTCGAGAACGTTGTCCTGAAACTTTTCCAGGCGGCTGGCGGCAACATTGAAAAAACCCAGAGAGGGATTGTGTATATCGATGAAATTGACAAAATCAGCCGGAAAAGCGACAGTCCTTCCATAACTCGCGATGTCTCGGGAGAAGGCGTGCAGCAAGCTTTGCTCAAGATCATCGAGGGGACAGTGTCCAATATTCCGCCCCAGGGCGGCCGAAAGCATCCCTACCAGGAGTTCATCCCCATCGACACGACAGACATTCTCTTCATTTGCGGAGGAGCTTTCATCGGTCTGGATAAGATCATCGCCCAGAGGATTGGGAAGACCGCGGTCGGGTTCAAATCAGAGCCGAGGGCGAAAAGAGGGGAGAGCTCCAGCGAGATCTTCAACGAACTCATTCCTCAAGACCTCATCAAATACGGCCTGATTCCCGAGCTTGTGGGCAGGATCCCTGTCGTCGCTGTCTTCAATGAATTGGACGTCAATGACCTGGTTTCGATCCTGACCAAGCCCAAAAACGCCATCGTCAAGCAGTTCCAGAAGCTTTTCGAGATGGAGGGCGTCGAGCTTGTCTTTTCTGAGGATGGCCTTTTGGCTATTGCCCAGAAATCCCTGGGAAAAAAATTGGGAGCCAGAGGACTGAGGACGATCATCGAAGACATGATGTTGGATATCATGTATGATTTGCCCTCATCCAAGAAGGCCACAAAAATAGAAGTCACCAGGAAAATTGTCGAGGAGAACGAATCGATCTTCGGACGACAAAAGAAAGCGGTAGGAGAATAAGATGACAGCTGAAATCAATGGCAATTCCGAGATGATCCGCAACATCCCGCTCATTCCGTTGCGGGACCTGGTCATCTTTCCTTCAACTCTGGTCCCTTTTATCATCGGACGCCCATCCTCTATCCAGGCTCTGGAGAAGGCCAATGAGAAGGATAAAATGATTTTCCTCTCAGCCCAGATGGATGCATCTTTGGATAATCCAACCCCCAAAGATGTCTATAGCCTAGGCGTCACAGCCAAAATCATCCGGACCGTCAAATCAGATGAGAAAAATGTCAAAGTCATCGTCGAGGCCAAGAAAAGAGCGCGCATCATCGAGTATCTGAGCACTTATCCCTATTATCAAGTCCTGGCGAAAGTAATCAAAGAGATCGAGGACCACAGTCCCGAAACCAAGGAGATGTTAAAGCGCGTCCTCGCCCTTTTTGAAGACTATCTGAAGATCAATCAGAATTCCAATATCGAGTCGATTATCCCGGCCCTGCGCGACACCACTCCGGAAAGAATTACCGATATTATCTCTTCCCATCTCTATCTGCCTCTGGAAGAGAAGCAGAATTTGCTGGAAACAATCAACTGCCTGGAGAGAATCCGGCGCCTGAACTATCTCCTGGAGAACGAGATTTTGAAAATCCATTCCAAGCTCCGCAGGGATATAAAGCATGACCGCCTGAGAGTTACGACTAAGGATTCCAGGCAGCCAAATCTCTTCCCGCCGGGACCCAATTTCAGGAAAGAAGAACAGCCCAATGAAATCGAAGAGCTCCGCCAGAAAGTCAAGAAAGCTAACATGCCTGCTGACGCGGAAGAAAAAGCCCTAAAAGAGATAGAAAGGCTGGAAACCATGCCGCCCATGTCGGCCGAGGCCACGGTCTGCCGGAATTATCTGGACTGGTTGCTCTCTTTGCCCTGGAATAAGAAGTCCAGAGAGAAGAGAGACCTTAAAGAGGCGGAAAAGATTCTGGATGAGGACCATTATGGTTTGGAGAAGGTCAAGGAGAGAATCATCGAATATCTTTCGGTCCGCCAGTTGGTCAAGCACCCTAAGGGCATCATCCTTGGGCTCATAGGTCCTCCGGGTGTGGGGAAAAGCTCTCTCGGCCACTCGATTGCTCGGGCGACAGGAAGGAAGTTCGTTCGGCTCTCTCTGGGCGGCGTCCGCGACGAGGCAGAGATCCGGGGCCACCGACGGACGTATATCGGCGCTTACCCTGGAAGAATCATTCAGATGGTCAAGCGCGCCGGCACTAAAAATCCCGTCTTTCTGCTCGATGAAGTTGACAAGATGAGCATGGATTTCAGGGGAGATCCGGCCTCGGCTCTGATGGAAGTCCTTGATCCTGAACAGAACAGCACGTTTCTTGACCACTATATCGACACGGATTTTGACCTCTCTCAGGTCATGTTCATCGTCACCGCCAACATGCTGGAGCCGATTCCCAGGCCTTTGATGGACCGCATGGAAGTCATCCGCCTTCCAGGCTATACAGAGGATGAGAAACTCCAGATCGCTAGGAGATTTTTGCTGCTTAAGCAATTGAAGGCTCATGGTCTTAAAAAGAATAACCTCAGAATCACAGACCAGGCTCTGCAAAAGATTATCCGGGAATACACAAAGGAAGCCGGAGTGAGAAATTTGGAGCGAGAAATCACTTCGGTCTGCCGCAAGCTCGTCAAAAAGGTCGTCCAAAAGGGAAAGGATCACAGCGAAAGGGTCACCCCGAAAAACCTGGAGACTTATCTGGGAATTCCAAAATATCGCCGGTCAGAGATCGACAAAAAGGACGAAATCGGGGCGGCTATCGGGATGGCCTGGACCGAGTTTGGCGGAGAGCTGCTGACCTTCGAGGCCACCAAGGTTCACGGCAAGGGGAGCCTTACCCTCACAGGCCAGCTGGGCGAAATCATGCAGGAGTCGGCTCAGGCGGCTTTTAGCTATGTCCGGGGCAAGATTTTTGAATTGAATATCGCTAAGGACCTCCATAAGAATTTTGATATCCATATTCATGTTCCTGAAGCGGCGACGCCTAAGGAAGGCCCTTCGGCAGGAATCACCATCGCCACCTCAATCCTCTCGTTATTGACGGAAATTCCGGTCAACAGAAAGGTGGCCATGACCGGAGAAATCACTCTTAAGGGGAAAGTCCTTCCGGTCGGCGGAATCAAGGAGAAACTGCTGGCCGCCCATCGAGAAAGCATCCGCGAAGCCATTATCCCCATAGATAACAAGGCAGATTTGAAGGACCTGCCCAAGATCATCAAGCAGGAGATTAAGATTCATCTGGTCGAAAACATGGACGAAGTCCTAAAAATAGCTCTGACGGAAGAACTCTCCCAGAAGCCTCCTCAGAAGGAGAAAGCAGCTGTGGCGTCAGAGCTCTCACAGAGGGGAGGGGAGGGCGAAGGCCCGGTCGAGCCTCCTCTAACTCATTAAGGATTCCACAAAGAGGAAAAACCTTTCGTCTCGTGTGTGATTGATTGGACGGCAAACAATCAACCGGCAGGACTGAGATATTCAATGGAATCGGAATACCTCATGATGGGACATCATGAGGTCAGAATAAACAAATTAAGACGTTATAGGAGAAGCAAGAAATGAAAGAGTACAGCTTGGTCGAACTTGAAGAAAAAGAGATGAAGGATCTCGAAAAAATTGCCGGTCAGGCTGGCGTAGAGGACGAAGAAATCGAGGAAGTCGGCAAGCATAACCTCATTTTCAAGATCCTCGAGGCCCAAGCTAAAAAGAGCGGCCTGCTTTTTTCAGAGGGCGTTCTCGAGTGCCTGGAAGACGGGTTTGGCTTCCTGCGGGCGCCAGAATTCAGCTATCTGCCAAGCCAGGATGATATCTATGTCTCGCCTTCTCAGATCCGCAAATTTCAGCTCCGCACGGGGGATACCATATCCGGCATCGTCCGGCCTCCCAAAAATGGGGAGAAATACTTTGCCCTGATCAAGATCGAAGCCATCAATTTCACGCACCCAGATGTCCTCCAGGACATGAGGAGAAATGTCCATTTTGAGCACCTGACGCCGCTTTATCCGTTCGAGAAGATTAACCTGGAGGACGGCAACGCGAAAAACATGAATGCCAGAATCATGGACCTCTTGACTCCGATCGGAAAAGGTCAAAGAGGCCTGATCGTTTCTCCGCCGAGGGCTGGCAAAACCACTCTCCTGAAGACGATTGCCAAGTCGATTGAAAAAAACCATCCCGAAGTTATTCTAATCGTCCTTTTAGTAGCCGAGAGGCCGGAAGAAGTCACGGATTTCCAGAGGAGCGTCAACGGCGAAGTCGTGGCTTCCACCTTTGATGAACCACCGGCAAGAAATGCGCAAGTGGCTCATATCGTGCTGGAGAAAGCCAAGCGGCTTGTCGAAATCAAAAGAGATGTCACCATCTTGCTCGACAGCGTCACCCGGCTGGCCAGGGCTCACAACGCCATTATTCCGCCTTCTGGCAAAGTGCTTTCCGGGGGAATTGACGCCAATGCCCTGAATAAACCCAAGAAATTTTTCGGCTCAGCCCGGAAAATTGAAGAGGGAGGAAGCCTGACCATTATGGCCACAGCTCTGGTTGACACCGGAAGCCGCATGGATGACGTAATCTTTGAAGAATTCAAGGGAACAGGAAATATGGAGATTAACCTCGACCGCCGCCTGGTGGATAAGCGTCTTTTTCCCGCGATTGACATAAACCGTTCGGGGACAAGAAAAGAAGAGCTGCTCATCGAGGAAAACGACTTGAACAGGATCTGGATCCTGAGAAAAGTCCTAAGCCAGTTATCTGAAGTTGAGGCTATGGAGCTGCTGATTGAAAAGATATCGAAGACCAAAAAAAATGCCGATTTTCTGGGGGCAATGAGTAAGGGGCTATAAGGAAAGTTATTAATCCCAATATACAATAGAAGAGGAAAAAAGATTTAAAATGCAAGAATATTGTGTCGCATAAGGATTATTATGTCAACTTAATTATTTTTTGCCTTAAAACACTAAATCAGATGATTTTATTTACTCTTTAGCCTAACGATGATTTCTTCTAAAACCTTGATTATTTCTTCTTTGCTGACAGCATGCTTCTTGAATTCTATACGCAAATGATAATAATCGTTCTGTTGAGGCGTATAGCTAAAGATATATGGTTTTATTTTTTTCAGCTTTCCCTTAATCTTCTTAGATAGCTCACGCGTATCTTCGCGGCGCAGACCTCTTTCGGTGATTTCTGTGATCAGCCTTTGCATATCTTCATCTTTATCCAGTTTGGCGATCTCTATAAGCGTGCTGCGGCTGCTGATGTTGCAGGTCTTGCAGAGATCTCTAAGGCGCTTAGGAATTCGAGCAA
>Ga0315280_10001346_pt1 | contig 42548 bp, 48 predicted proteins | sample YL17G06_40_MG_FD_203697 | JGI IMG/M metagenome (GOLD analysis project Ga0315280, IMG submission 203697) | Sediment microbial communities from Yellowstone Lake, YNP, Wyoming, USA - YL17G06_40 | ecosystem: Environmental > Aquatic > Freshwater > Lake > Sediment | place: USA: Wyoming | collected...
GCCCAATTCAGACCTAACGCCTGTAAGCATGTCAGGTCCACATGTTTGTCCCCGCAACTGGAGGCCAACCATCCTCATCCTGTAGGGCGACTGTGCGCCTTTATAGTTGGGGTTGAGCCGCCGCCGTGAATTGCGGGGCAGCTTTCATTTGCCAAAATGAATCTGAAGGCATCTTAGCTGATATAAATGTTTCTTTCCGCCCTAATATGCGTTGTTATCTTCGAGTTAGCAATCTTCAAGCACAGTCAACAACTCGCTCAGACGGGTGATAACTTTATCTGGTTTGGCATCCGCATTTTTTTCCATGGGTCTTCTGTTGATGAGAACAGTTTTCATCCCAACTTTCTTTGGACCCATAACATCTAAATCCAGCATGTCACCAACAAAAACTGTCTTGGAAGCTTCTAGACCTAAAATTTTCAATGCCCTTTCAAAGATTTCTGGGCTAGGCTTCCGCCGGTTAACCTCGCCGCTAATCACTACAACATCAAAAAATCTTTTCAAGCCGAATTTGTCCAAAAGTTTCCAACCGCATTCTGGAATGGCAAAATTTGAAATCAATCCAAGCTTGTATTTTCCATGTAGTTTCTGCAAAACATCGAAGGCATCAGTATCCAAACTGACGTGACGCATGAACTCGTCAGCAAAAGCCATAGTAGCCCCAACTATAACTGGGTCAGAAACATCAAAATTATAGTCAAATCTTTGTAAAGTCTGTGAAACGCGAATATTAAAGTGAGGTTCCTCTAAGCTCTCGCGTGATTCAGAATAAAACTTGTTCCTAACTTCAAAGTAAACCCGACTAAAATCTTCAAAGGAAACATTCACACCATTTTTAACCAAAAATTCACGGAGCCTTCTGAGACTAGGCGGGTAATAAGCCTCTTGACTCTCTAGTAAAAGTAAAGTATCGAACAAGTCGAAAAGTACAGCCTCAACCTTCATCTCTACACCAGCGAATTAATAGCCCATGCCAGAAATAAAACGGTTTTTGCAATAAACGGTTAAAATATATATGCGCATTTTACATTAGCAGTGAAAACATGGAGGAGCGTTAAAAATGAAAATACGTAAGTTGCTGATGTCTATTGCAGAGGCATTCATGATTTACGGTCTAATCATTGTTGGATATGGAATATTGGCGATTCACGTGACTAAAACATGGTTTGGGGATTGGCATGTCGATAGTTACTTACCTTGGCTTACACTTGACATGTTTATGATGATCAGTTTTGCCTTATCTTTTTTCGGATTTATAGTTTGGAGATACTTAAAATACACAGAAGAAGCGAAGTAATGTCACTTTTTGGCAGAATGCCAGCTGCCATTATCGCCAAAAAAATACTTGATTGAACTTGTTAGCCGCGCAAGAATATTTATCAATCTTAATATTGGGTAAAACGGCGTGTAGAAGAGCAGCGAGCGGTAATTGTGTTTATCGTAAGCGTATTTCAAGGCTATTGCCTGGTTTATGACGCCTATTAGCAAGCTGTAAGGCACGAAGATCAGCAAGTTGAGAATGAAAGAGATGCGCTCGGGCGCAAACCAGAAGAGAAACGGAAACACAAACAGAGCAGTCAAGTCGATAAGGGCTCCGCCAAACTCGAAAATATAGCAATACCACAAAAGCAAGGTCAACCATGACTTTTTAATAAGCAAATCTTTATGGATGCTTAAAGTGTTATGAAGCCAACCAGTGAACCATCTTAGACGTTGACTCCACAACACATTAAGCGACACTGGAGCAATTGTTGAACTTGTAGCAGCACCTATGTAGCCGACACCTGCGCCTCTCTTATGCATCTCCAAGGTAATCTCCAAATCTTCAGTAACAGAACGAATCTTCTTTTCATTCAAAATTCCCCGCAAAACATCTGCATCATACAAGCCAACAGCCCCAGAAACAACCAAAACATTATCGCCCAAAGACTGAGCACAACGGGCTATGCCTAAGCCTTGGCTATATTCAAGTTGTTGCAGAACCACGTATGGGTTCATCTCAGCATCGCCATCAGTGGGGTGCGCATAACCGGTTACAGCCTTTTTTCCATTCAAAAGCATATAATCAACAAGATTCACAAGGGTTTCGGCCATCCAGTAAGAATCCGCGTCTACGACAGCTATGAGACTGCCTAAAGCCCTATCTAAACCCGTCCTGATTGCTTCAACCTTGCCTAGGTTGGCTGAATGTCTAACGACTTTTCCGCGCACTTTTGGATATTTTCTGCGATTTAGTTCTATGGTTGCCCAAGCAACTTCGTAGGTGTAATCGCTGCTTCCATCATCTACAACTATGATCTCGCATAATTCAGGATATTTCTCTGTGCATTTGAAAAGACTCTTTATGCAGCGGGAGACATTCTTCTCTTCATTGTAGGCTGGAACAACAAAAGAAACCATGGGATACGAAAGTCGCTTGGCTTTATTCCGCTGAACTCTGGCAAGTGTGGCTGCAATAGCCCAAACCCCTGCAACTCCAATAGCTAAAAAGGTATACCAAGTATAGAAAAAGTAGATGACCGTGTACCAGAGCCAGCTTGTCTGCTGAATCGAAGCGTTATACCTGAAAGTTTGAGCTATAAGCCAATTTGCGAAAACAGGGAAAAACCGCCAAGAAACATAAGCTAGAACAAACGGTATACAAAATGCCAAATAAACAATCCGAGAGCCTTTAAGCAACCTCAACTTCATAGATGAACCTGTCCCCTAACTGTTGAATTCTTCAAGCCCCCCTTTCTCTAATAGTAAACAATTTTTCACAGGATAAAGCAAGTATTCCTGCACAGACAATATTCTCAGCAGAGAATCAAAAACTCCAGAAACCGTAAATGCGCATCAGTTCCTAAAAATGTATAAATATCCACTGTAAAACATAGTTTCAATAATCATGGTGAGCCTACTTAATGGAAGACTTATCGCGATATTACACTTTACTAAGGGACCCGGCACGCCGAAAAATAATTGAAATTTTAGGCGTTCAAGAGAAAATTGGATTCAAAGAATTGAGGGAAGCCTTAGGCTTAGGCGTAGGCACAGTTTACTATCACTTAGACATGCTTTCAGACTTTATAAAACAAGACAAACAACGCAAGTATATGCTGAATGACCGCGGGCATACGTTATATAAGATTTTGAAGGAAGGAAATGTTCCGGCAACATTAGAAATAAGCGAAGCATTCAGCCATCGTGTTGCCAAATGGCTTTTTCTCTCACCTGTCTTCGCCAAAACAGTCAAACCCATGAGGCTTATGCCACTTTCAATAGCCATATTGCTCTTAGGAGCGTTAGGCTCAGCCAATGCAAGACTTGACTCTGCTCTTTTCTTCTTCTTTCCATACTCTGTATACAGTTTCTCAAGCACAATGGCTTTATACGTCTTCAATTGGATAGGGCTATTTCTCTTTGCAGAGCTTTTCATTTATTTACTTTATCAGCATGTTGGAAATGATTTGCAACTTTTTACATGTGTGGGTTTAGCATCGTTTCCAATGGCAGTTTTTACTTACATTTACCTTTTCATTTCAGATATTTTCTCGCAATACTTTTTGTTTGTTTTGCAAATTTGGAGTTTGCTGTTAGTTTCTGCAGCCTTCTGTTTTGGAAAGGGTATAAGACTTGACAAGGCCATAGTCGTAAGTCTAACAGCCATGTACTTGAACATAGCCATACTATTCATGCTAGGTCGTTTTGCGTAAAGTTCGAGGTTTCTAGAACCCTTAACAAGGCATATTCGGGTTTCTTAGAAACGATTTTCTTAATAAAAGGTTTTGCAAAGTCTTTTTAGGTGAAAAGCCGTGAAAAACAAGAAAAAGGCTATAGTGAGCACAGCTTTGACGTTTCTGTTGTTGTTAATAACGGCGCCAATGCTTCTAATAAATGATGCAAATGCTTCAAGCAATAATGACATAAACAACGTTGAACTTGCGCATTATGGAGACAACTGGTGGAAGATCAAAACAGACCTAATCACCATATTGTTTCCTGCTAGTGGAAGGAAGCCGATGTTTCTCTGGTGGTATTCAAATGACACAAGCAACATTTATGCTGTGAAATACAAAGGCTTAATTGAGTACATGACCATGGATTATCCATACTACAATAACCTGTATGAAGCAAACAATATTACAATGCAAGAACGGCTAGAAGCAAAATACGCTATGCAAGGTCCATTTCAAACTGCTATAAGAACTAGAATCAGAAATTACTTAAGATGGCTTTTAGGTTTACATCCAGCCTATCTGCCTTTCAGTGCTTGCCGTTGGAACCTAACAGGTCCAGTTAACGTTACAGAAGACGGCGTCTCATACATTTCCTTCAATTTCACCCTTGTGGAAGCACCTTCTATATTTGACTTCGCTGAAGGCAACGTGATAATCCGATGCAGATTCTACGCAACAGAAGCCACAGAAAATGTCTATGGTTTGTACAACTACACAGTGAGACCCGGAGAATTAAAAATGGATTTGGTGATAAAAAACTGGGAATGGAACATTGACAAGCTAAATAACCTCTTCGGCGCTCTCCACGATGAATTTAACATTGCTGTTCCAAAACTACGTGCTGGCTTAGCATTATGGGTTGACATGGCATCAATAAATATTACAGACATTCCGATAGCAGAGCAAGACGCGAATTTAACGATGCAGGCCGTACCTCAAAGCAGCTCTGCAGCCCCACTTGAGCCAGTTGAGGCCAACTCGGATACATCAGACATAATCGCAGGAGGACAAAGGATTCAAGTACGAAACAGAGTGGCTGACATCACTACATCTTTAAACGTTAAAACTCGCTTACATGAACGTTTCAGACTGCAGTTTGCTAAAGGGAGCCAAACATTGGCAGGCTTCTTCGACTTTGTGAACACTGCAGTTGTTATCAATTCCACCACTCAAGAGAAATCGATAGTTAATGTAACAGCAGCCTACATTCCAGCGGGAAATCACATGCGCTTGTTCATTGGTTATCCATACTTTGGCAACAGCACATTAGAACATGATCCCTCAATAGGTGTTGAAAGCGTTGTTCCATGGTTGCCAACTGGTCTGCTGATGATTCTAATAGGAGCCACAATTGGCATAGCCGTTGCGGTGGCTGCTGTTAAACTGCGAAAGAAAACAGTCAACATAGTGAACGTCCAATAGCTTCTCCTTTTTTTATTTTTATGGCACATATATCGTTATTTGAAATAAAAGCTTATATTGTGTATTGCTATATGCTATATGAGTGTCTGAAAAACATGGGTGCAGACTCGAGAAATGAGGATATTCGCTGGCAAGTCATAAAATCCATGCTGGATGAATTTCCAAAGTTAAAGGAGAAAGTTAGGAGATATTTGAAAGAACAAAAGTGATGATTCTGGGTTTGGTTGTTTTTCGTTTTTGCTTATGAATGGTCTAGTTTCTTTTGAGAAGGTGCTGGGGCGGAATTTTAACGTTATTTTTGTAGTTGTCTCCTTCTGTTTTGAGAAGTTCTGTTATTTCGCGGTAGCGTTGAAGAAAATTCATGCCCTTCTCAGTTGCCTTATATACTTCTCTTCCATTCAACAAAATCTTTTCCAGTAATTCGCTTTTTAACATAAAATTGATGTAATCGTTAAGCTGCGTGAAGCTTAGATTTGCCCCATACATAATTTGAGTTTTCAAAGCGCTGTCCTTTGCTCTTTCCAAAATTTCCGCAATTATGTAGAGTCTATCTCTTCTTTTTGAAGAGGGATTTGAACCCCAAGGATTCATTTTCTATATTCCTCTTTTAGAACTGTTTTCTATAATGAAAAAAGGGGTGTAGAGTGTTTTAAGTGGTGTTTCGCATGTCTAAGTATTTCAATAATCGAAATATTCTCTAGAACAAACTTCTATATGGCAAGAAGACCTTATTTTTTCATAAAATGGAAATGTTAGAGAAGGTGAGAAAATGTTAGTGGGTTTAGTTGCAGACACGCATGACCGTTTGCCAATGGTTGAAAAAGCGGTGAAAAGATTAAACGAAGAAAATGTTGGGCTTGTGCTTCATGCCGGAGATTACGTTGCGCCTTTTGTTGTTCCAAAATTCAAAGATTTAAGAGCGAAACTGATTGGCGTTTTTGGCAATAACGATGGAGACCGTGAGCTTTTGAAAAGGCGATTTAGCGAGTATAAAGGCTTAGAGATGCGTGGAAATTTCGCCGAAATAGTAGCTGATGGCGTAAGAATTGCTTTGTTGCACGGAGATGATGAGGAGCTTTTGAAGGCTTTGGTTGAAAGCGGAGGCTTCGATGTTGTAGTTCATGGACATGCACATAAGGCTGAGGTTTATCGTAAAGGTAAGACGTTGGTTGTGAATCCAGGCGAAGTATGCGGATATTTGAGTGGCAAGTCGACTATTGCGTTGTTTGACACGGTTAAGCGTGAAGCTGAGATAATAGAACTGTAATCTAAAAAATCCACATGTTGTCTACGAGGCCTCGCTCTGTGGGTAGTCTACCCCTCCCTTATAAATAGGTTGAATTAGCATTTGCTAGTGAAGGAGAGCTTTAGAATCCAAACACGGTTGTTTTTTGCTTAGCCTGTTTCAGAGGTTACTAAAAGAAGTCTAAGCCCGTTAAGTAGAATTTGTCGCCATACGTTTGCTTAAACGATGCGTCAGCAGTCAAAGGTTTAACCATAATCACTGCATGACTTCTTTTCTGAATCATGTAACCACGAGACTTGTAAACCTGAAGCAATGTTTCGTTCATCAGTGCTCTGTCTAAGATTAGGTCTTTCGCTTTCGCTTCCACAAGCTCTAGTAGCCTATTCATTTCTTTCGCGTTTGACGCCACAAGCTCTTTAATCCATGTTGCCCTAGACCAAGTTCCACCCACATTGTTTTTGAAAAGAACATATCCATTCTCATCGATAATGCATTCTTTGCCACTAAACCCTTCAGCCTTCTTGAGCATCACTAAATAGTCTTTGTCACGCACAACAAAACCTGTTTTATCTTTCACGCATTCATTGTAGACCTTTAAAAGCTTGTTAAAATCAAGTTTTGCAGTCTTCTCTTTCGCGGGGGACTTGGCTTTTTTTGGTTCCAACACCTTAAACGCACTCGGCCTTTCTAACAAGTCTGTGTAACCCAATTTCAGATACATTGTATATGCAACGATAGTATGGCTCGTAGCCAAAAACGAAAAGCGATAGCCCTTGTCTCTAAAATGCTGGTGCGCTCTATTCATCAATATGGTAGAAATCCCTTTTCTCACATGACTTGGCAAGGTGGCAACACCATATACACCACCAGCATACTCTACATTTCCATTCAACGTTCGAGTAGTTAAATCCATCACACCGACAAAACCAACCACGCACCCGTTTTCCACAGCAGAAAAACCAACAGGACTATTCTTCAATCTCGGATCGATCTTGATGAACTTTTCATACGTCCGCGGGTTATATGGCCAACCAAAAGCATTATCCATCAATGGTAGAAGCTCGTCTTTTGATTCAAGTTCTCTATAAGTTAAAATCTTCATTCTTAGGTACTCCTTCGCTTGAAAATTTCATCAGTATTTTTTGATTCTTTCATTCGCCTCTTACTGAAATGCAATGCATGGTTATTAATTTTTGTTGTATGGCTGTCTTTTCTGGTTTGCTAGCTTAAACAGTTCTGTTAATTCATTGTTGCTTGCTCCGTTTCTCATTGGTGTTAAAATGTCTACTAGGTTGTCATTTCTCATTAAGCATGGTTTGAGTTTTCCATCGCTTGTCACGCGTAAACGTGTGCAACGCATGCAAAAATCAGTGTTCTCTATTGGATGTACAATTTCAACTGTAACACTCGGCAAGTGGTAAATTCGGCGGCTTTGCATGTACTGTCTAGTTTCAACTTTGACGGCTTTCTGTCTTAACAGGTCTTCGTATTCGTCCAACGATTTATGGTGTGCTGAGTAATATGTGTCGCTTATGTTTATTGGCTCAAGTTCAATCAACTGCAAAATTGTTCCTGTCTCGGTAGCAAATTCAATCATTTCCGGAACTGCATAGTCGTTCAAGCCTTTCAAAATAAGCATGTTAAGCTTGACAGGATAAAACCCAGCTTCAACAGCAGCTTTAACACTTTCCAAAACGTCTTCTAACCTTCCACCCGTTAGTTTAGTGTAAACTTCTCCATTCAGTGCTGGAAGGCTAATGTTTACACGCTTTAAGCCGTTTTCATATAACTCTTCAGCCAAGGAAGCAAGCAATGTTCCGTTAGTCGTCATAGAAAGGTCTGCTAGACCAGGTATAGCTGCGATGCCCTTGACGATTTCTGTGATGTCCTTGCGCATGAGGGGTTCTCCACCAGTCAGCTTAACCTTAGAAATTCCCAATCCGACAGCGATTCTGACGATGCGGACAATCTCGTCAACCGTCATTTCAGCTGCAAAATTCTCTGTGGGCTTTTGTTCGCCTTCCAAATGGCAGTATTGGCAACGCAAGTTGCAACGTCGCGTAATTGCCACACGTAGGTTAAGGAGAGGACGCCCGTAATTGTCTCTTAGAACCATCGTTATTCCCGTGCATGCTTAACGATGTGAGCAGCTTCCGGCAATATAAGCCTTTCAAAACAAAGCCTAACCGCGTCAGGCGATCCTGGAATACAGAAAAAGGCTTTACCTTTTGCCACCCCGGCAATTGCACGAGACAAAACTGCTGCAGAACCAATCATGTCAAAGCTTAAACGCCTAAAAATCTCGCCGAATCCTGGCAGAGCTTTCTCTAAGAATGGTGAAACAGTTTCTATAGTGATGTCTGACGGAGCTATGCCAGTGCCACCGCAGAACACGACAGCGTCTAAATCTGCAGAGGCTAAGGCTTGTCGCACACCCTCTTCAATTAAACTTTTGTCGTCTGGAATCAACTTTCTAAAAACTATTTTGTGCCCAGCTTTTTTCAGAAAATCTTCAATCAAATCGCCGGAAACATCTTCTGCTTGCTCGCCTTTCTTCGTTTTCTGATAGCGGGATGTGCTGCAAGTGAAAATGCCGAACCTCAGCCTTTTGGGCGCTTCAGCTTTATGCCTTTTTGCGCTTTCGCTCACTGCGATTAGCCTCTTTAATTTTTTTCACAACACGAATGTTTTCTATAACCGTTGATGGATACTGTCCTTTTGCATCTTTTTCGTATTGTTTAACCATGTCCCAAATTGTTAGAAGGCTAACTGCCGTTGCAACGAGTGCTTCCATTTCGACTCCTGTTTGAGCATTCGTCTTAACAGTGGACATAACTCGCACAGTTGACTTGTCTAAAACCTTTATTTCAACTTTCACGTCTGTTAACGGCAGTGGATGGCAGAGCGGAATCAAAGTGCTTGTTTTTTTGGCAGCTAGAATCCCCGCAATCTTGGCTGTGTAAAGCGGATCGCCTTTCGCAATTTTCCCCTCGTTAATTAAGCGTATAGTTTCAGGTTTCAGCTTAATAGTCCCTGTTGCAGTTGCTTCGCGAAAGACTTCGGGCTTATCGGATATGTCAACCATTGCCATGCCATTTTCTTCCTCAATTTTTTTCAATTTTGAAGTTTGAGAGTGAAAGTTGCTTCTTTTCCGTTTTGTTTTCGGTTGTTTTAGATTGTGGGGAAGCCTTTTCGGAAAGGATTTTTAGGCTTTCTTCTTGAAGTTCTCGCATGATTTGTTTCATTTCATCCACTTTCTTTTCTAAGCCGATCAAGGCAGTTCTAAAATCGTCTATGCGACTTAATACATATTTAATGAGAGGTTGAACATCTTCTTTAGCTTGTATGCTTATGACTGAACTTTTTGTTTCTGATGCTTTTTTCAAGGTAAGGATTGCGTTTATAACTGGAGAAGGATTAACCCTAACCTCCCGCATTAAAAAAAGGAAATCTGAACCATCTGCTAGGGCTTTTCTCAACTGTTCAAACGCTAAACGAGAATTTGCAAGCGGGTCAGGCGTGTTCTGAAGGAGAATATCCTTAAAGGTTGTTAGCGTTTGCGTTAGATTTTTGCACATAGACTTGATAGCGTAAGCCTTCTCTGGTTTAAGAACAAGCATAAGTTCTTCACTGTTTGTCGCCAAATCCGTTAAACGATTGACGTATTGTTCAGTTTTTCCCAGTAACTCTGAAGGTGTAAGCTTTTCAAAGAGCACCCCACTGGCTATGTCACTTGCAACCTTCTGCAAAGTGCTTTCAAACTCTCCTATTTTTTCATCAAATTCTTCTTTAATCAAAACTTTGGCCACCATAATTATGGATTTTGTTCCCAAACTTCAATGAGGTTTCGGATGGCATCAGTTTTAGGTGAGTGTTCATTAAGTCTGTATAAGCAAATTCTCCCAAATACTTTATGCTGAAGAATGCCTTCATCTTCTAAAACCTTCAAGTGCTCTCTTGTCGTATTGTAGTTCACGCCGAGTTTGCGGGCAATTTCAGAAACATTAAGTTCACCGATCTGCACCAGAATTTTCAAAATTTTAATTCTAAGTCTTGAAAAGAAAACATCCTCTACATCCATAATGTTGTCACACTTCTTCCTTTTCCAGAAGGGCACTTAATTCCTTCTCTAATTCGCGGATTGGAATTCTCGCCAAATAAATAAGTGTTGATCTTCCCGCGGAGCCAATCGAGGAAACCTCTGTTTCCACAATACCTACAGCAGAAAGAGTCTTCAGGTACTTCCACAGTTGCGTGTGGCTGTGCGGTTGTGCATTAAATTCTTCGCATACGACAGCATATGCTTGCTCAGCTTCTGCCAGAGAAATGTAAGCCTTTTGGCTTTCCTTGTAGAGTCTGGCTATGCCGAGCAAGAAGAGTTTTTCATGAAAACTTAGTGAGGCTAAATCGCTTTTCCGCATTGCAGGAATTATGCTTGAAACAGCTTTTCGAACACATTCCGGCGTGACAGCGTCTAAATTTTCAGCGTCCGCATATTTTCCAGCCCGCCATAGTAACTCAATGCCGAAACGGGCGTTTCCGCCCTCAGAAAAGGCAAGCTCAGCAATTAGGTTTATGGTGTCGTCTGGCACAGTTAAAGGCTTAAAGGCAAGTGAAACGCGGTCGTTAAGGATGTCTACAAGATGGTGTTTTGAATATTTTTCAAGGCTTATTATGTTAGATTGCAAGGTGCTTCTTGTGCTGGCATCCAACTGTTCAATTACCTTTAGGTCTCGTAAAATGCATATGAGCGAAAGTCTTTGAGGCTTGTTCGGTCTTATTTCCTGTAACCGAGTAAGCTTGTAAACAGCTTCGGAGCCTTCCCGTTCAACGAGGCTTTCAAACTCGTCCAAGGCCAAGATTACGTAGGCGTTTTCCTCATCTAAAATTTGTAAGAGAATGCGTAAAAGCTCCTCAGCAGAATAACCACGTCTCGGAAAGGTTGGATGGAAAACAGAAACTACATGATGCAAAATGAGGAAAAGGCTTCCACGGTATTCGCGGCAATTAACATGAACGTAGCGGAGATTTATTCCAAGCTTATTAGCGTCGTGGGTGACGTCTGCTCCGAAACGTTGAGAAAGCACGGTTTTACCAGTGCCAACGTCACCTGCTATGATGACTCTTTGAGCCATTTTTGCTGGAAACTGCAATATAAAACTGAAAAACTCCATTAGTAGGTGCAATTCGCTATCTCTGTGGGGAAGCCTGCCGGGAATGTAGGTAATGTCAAGTTTTGTTTCGTCCTTGAATACGCTTCCGTACTGTGGCACTTAACTAACCCCAACTAAACTATACGCGGAGCTTTGTTATTCTTTTCCCTCGCGTAACTAATCTTAAACAAGGAAACGTTCGAAATTGCATGTTTATATATCAATGTTTGCACCTTAGAATCTTGAGTGTAAAGACATGCCGAGGCTAGTTTTAAACGGGATATTTGTGCCTCACGTAACGCCTTTTACACGTGAAGGTGAACTTGACCTCAAAGCGCTTAGAGCTTGTGTGAGGTTCTGGCTGGAAAGTGGGGTTTCCGGGTTAGTGCCTTGTGGAAGCAACGGTGAAGCTCCATATCTTTCTCGACAAGAACGAATGAAGGTCATCGGGACTGTTGTGGATGAGGTTAATGGAAAAATTTCAGTGATTGCAGGAACAGGAAGCATGAGCACTAAAGAAACAATCGCATTCACTAAGGACGCGAAAGATTTGGGTGTGGATGCTGCGCTCGTAGTTACGCCCTTCTATTTCAAACCTACAAACAGAGAAATGCATGAGCACTACAAAATCGTCTCGGAAACTGTCGATCTTCCAATTGTTGTTTACAACGTTCCAAAGTTTACTGGTTTTTCTTTGGAAACCACCTTCATTCATCAGCTTGTGTCTGAAAATGAAAAGATAATTGGATTGAAAGACAGCAGCGGAAACATCGGCGCTATAACAGAGATCATAAGATTGGTTGGCGACAAGATTTCAGTGTTAGCCGGCACAGCAGATGTAGCGCTACCAACATTGTTGCTTGGAGGCAAAGGCGGCGTAATCGCCGTTGCAAACGTGTTTCCCAAACTCTGTAGGCAGTTGTATGAAGCCTTCAAAAATGGCAAATACGAGGAGGCAAAAATGCTGCAAAAGCGCATATCGTTTGCTAACGAAGTACTCGTAAAAAGGTATAATCAGCTTTCAGCCATCAAAGAAGCGCTGAGATTGCAAGGGTTACCAGGTGGCTACCCTCGTAAACCGGCATTGCCATTGGACGGTGAGGAAAAGAAGGTCGTTCAAAACCTGTTAAAGATTATAAATGAACCCCTCTAAGAACCACTGTTCCTATATATGGAGAATGTGAGCAATAAGGATAGGTGGAGAATGTGATATTCACCCATACGAGCATTCGAACGAGCAATATTGATAAATCGATTGATTTCTACACAAGGTTGATGGGTCTCAAACTCTTAAGCCGTCGCGAGATACAGCAGAACGACGCCGAGATTGCGTTCTTCCAAGATCCGGAGGGAAAAGGCGCAAAGCTTGAGCTGACTTTCTACCGAAAACAGAAGAAGTTTATTCAGGCTGATTATGAGGAGAGGCTGTTTGATCACATCGCTTTTGAAGTAGGAAACATGGAACGGATCATTTCTTCACTGCGAAAGGAGAAGGTCACAATCACAGATGAGCCTTTCAAGCTTGGCCCTGCTGGACCCCTAATAGCCTTTATCGAAGACCCGGATGGGACTCTAATAGAACTGATTGAAAGAAGATAGCGCACGCCAGAATTATCATTTGCTGACCAGTAAGTTCACAGATCAGAAAAACAAAAGACTAATAAGCGAATTTTATTAATTCTATTGCGAAATGGCAAAATGATTCCAAAATATTTCTTCTTAACAAAAGGCGTTGGCAAACATAAGGAGCAATTGCAGTCTTTCGAGTTAGCCTTGAGAGACGCGGGCATTCAACATTGCAACATAGTAAACGTCTCAAGCATAGTCCCCCCGGGCTGCAAGCTTGTCTCGAGAGAACGGGGCTTAAAAATGGTGAAGCCAGGGGAAATAACATTCATTGTTTTAGCTAGAAATGCGACAAACGAACCGCATAGGCTAATCGCTGCATCAATAGGAGTAGCCATTCCCTCAGGCAAGAATAATTATGGCTACCTTTCCGAACACCATTCTTACGGGCAGCCAGACGACAAAGCAGGAGACTACGCGGAAGATTTGGCTGCGACAATGCTTGCCACAACTATGGGAATCCAGTTTGACACAGAAACCGCTTGGGACGAAAGGAAACAATTTTTCAAGACAAGTGGATTAATAATTAAGACCACTAATGTAACACAATCGGCAACCGGCGACAAAAACGGTTTATGGACCACAGCCCTCGCAGCAGCGGTTTTCCTTCAAGGACAAAGACGCTAACGCATTGACAATGGCTACTACAATAACTATCTACTTTTTTATTCCAAAACAATATTAACAATTAGAATTAACGCTAAAATGGGTGAAGAGACTCTTGCCGCGAAAGTTTCAAACACCGATGATAATTGTCAACTTCAAAACGTATTCTGAAGCAACTGGTAGGAAAGCGGTTGAACTTGCCAAAAAAGCCGAAAAAGCAAGCAATGAAACACGTGTTTTCATGGGGGTAGCTCCTCAATTTGCAGATGTAGCAGCCGTTGCTAAAGCCGTGGGCATTCCAGTTTTCGCCCAACATATAGACCCAATTAAACCAGGCAGCTTCACTGGGCATGTGCTTGCAGAATCCATAAAAGAGGCTGGAGCTGTGGGAACGCTGATTAATCATTCTGAGAGACAGCTTAAGCTTTCAGATATTAGTGAAGTAATCTGCATAGCACGCGAAAATGATTTAATCTCTGTTGTCTGCGCCAACAACCCGAACATAAGTGTAGCGGTGGCAACGCTCAAGCCAGACATCATAGCTATTGAGCCGCCAGAGCTTATAGGCACAGGAATTCCTGTTTCAAAGGCGAAGCCAGAAGTAGTTACGGACACCATTAAGCTTGTTAGGAAAGTCAACCCCACGGTCACGATACTATGCGGAGCTGGAATAAGCCGTGGAGACGATGTTGCAGTGGCTTTGAGGCTTGGCACTAAAGGGGTATTGGTTGCAAGTGGGATTGTTAAGGCGAAAGACCCGTACAGAGTTTTACGTGAATTTGCAGAAGCAACAAAACAGTAGGCGAATCGAAAACATTGAAAGTTGAAGCAGAATGTGCCGCATGCATACTCAGCAGAGCAGCAGCCGAAGCCATAGAAGCTACGGCAAATCCTGCATTACGATTCAGAGTGATGACGGAACTTTTACGCTTATTAAGTAAAGAGTTTAGACCAACAGCAGTTCCCGCAGACTTGGGCACAAAGAGAGACCGCCTAATAAAGAGAATAACAGGCAACAACGACCCATATAAAATGAGTAAAAGAATAAGCAACGAAAAGGCCTTGAAACTTTTGCCGTACGCAAAAAAACTCGTTGAAGAAGGCTATACGCAGCAGGACAGATTCAAGAAAGCCTGTTTATGCGCCATCATTGGTAATATGATAGAATTTGACATTCCAGGACACAGATTCACGTTTACTGGTTTAAGAAGAAGCTTCCGAGAAGCTGGAAAAGATTTAGTCGTAGATGATACCAATAGGATTTACGAACTAGCCAAGAAAGCGAACACGGTTCTTTATTTGACGGATAATGCTGGAGAAATCGTCTTTGACACTCTGCTTGTAGAACAGTTGAAAAACATGGGCTTAACCGTGACTGTTGCAGTTAAAGGCGGTCCAATAATTAACGATGCAACATTGGAAGACGTTGAAGCTTCTGGAATGAGTAAGGTTGCTGACAAAATAATAACTACAGGAACGGACACTGTCGGATTAACTTTAAAAGAGTTTTCAGCAGAATTTCTTGACGTTTACAATTCTGTTGATATGGTTTTTGCGAAGGGCATGGGTTACGCTGAAACCTTAACAGAATACAAGCTGAAAAAACCTCATGCTTTACTGTTTAGAACTAAATGTAATCCCGTGGCAAACTTCTTTAGCGTGGCGAGAGAAAAAAACATTGCAAAGCTGATGCTGTAGATGGTCTTGCCCGCCATAATCCTCAACCATGAGTTGCTCTCTCACCTTGAAGACGTAATCAAACAAGAGTGGATTATAACAAACAGTTTAGGCGGTTATTCTTCTTCTACCACTTTAGGCATAAACACGAGGAAATATCATGGGTTGCTTGTTGCCGCTTTTCACCCGCCTGGAGACCGCAGAATCTGCATAGAAAAACTGGACGAAGAAATACTCGTAGGAAACAACATTTATCCACTTGGCGCCAACGAGTTCCAAAACCGAATCTTTCCGCAAGGACATTTATTCCTAAAAGAGTTTTCAGTTTCTCCCTTTCCGAGATTTGTTTATGTTGTGCAAGATGTTGAAGTTCAAAAAACTATTTTGATGCCTTATGATAAAAACGCCGTCATAACAGTTTATAACATTTTGAATAAAAGCGATTCTGATGTTAAAACGAGGGTTTTTCCGCTAATAAATTGGCGGCACATTCATTCAGTGACGGATAGATGGAAAAATCAGTGGGAACTCGTTCAGATGCAAGAAGATAGGGGAGTACGTGTGCGCTTTAGCGTTCCTCAATCCATGTTGATAATGAAAACAACAAGCGGGCAATATAATGCTGCTGGAAGATGGATTGAGAAGCTGTACTATCGCGAAGAAGCCATGCGTGGAGAAAGCTGTTTTGATGACTATTATCAACTTGGATACTTTGAGGTAGATGTAAAAGCAGGCACGAATCAAAATTTTGCAATAATTGCAGTTGCAAACGAAAACGAGACTGATGCACTAAAAGCTTTGACTGAAATGCCTGCTACCATATATGACATAGAAGCCTTACAAGAGCGAGAAATGAAGCGGCATGAAGATTTATTGGCAAAGTTCTATGAAGAGCATGAAAGCATCTCGATGAAAGACTGGTTAAACTGGATTGTTTTGGATACAGACACGTTTATAGTGAAAGCAACAGATGATGCACAAAAGTTTGTCATCGCTGGTTATCATTGGTTTGAAACTTGGGGAAGAGACACATTCATTTCATTGCCCGGGTTGATGCTTGTAACAGGAAGATTTGAAGATGCAAGAAAGGTTTTCTTAACTTTCAAAAAACACTGCAAACAAGGTTTAATTCCCAACTTTATCCCAGACCAATTGGGACAACCAGCCTATAACACGGTAGACGCCACTCTGTGGTTTACGAATGTAGTGCTGCAATATTTGAAATATACAAACGATTTCAAATTCGTCCAAGAACAACTATGGGAAACCCTAAAAACCATCATTGAAGATCATGTGAAAGGAACAGCATTCAACATACACGTGGACAGTGACGGCTTGGTTTCTCATGGTCCTCAGTTAACGTGGATAGATGCGTCAATAGATGGTCAACCAATAAATCCGAGAGCTGGAAAGGCTGTTGAAGTTCAGGCATTATGGTATAACACATTGAAAACTATGGAAATTTTGGCAAACAGGTTTAAGGAAAAAAGTGAAGCTGAAAAATATCTTCAGACGGCTGAAAAGGCAAAAGAAAATTTTGCTGAGAAATTTTGGAATCCTCAAAAGAACTGTTTATTCGATGTTGTAACTGAAAACGGCAGAGATGAATCCTTGAGGCCTAATCAAATCATCGCTGTTGCTTTAGACTTCACCATGTTAGATAATGTTAAAAGCGAAAAAATTGTCGATCTTGTGCATCGCGAGCTTTTGACACGTTACGGTTTGAGAAGCCTTGCAAAAGGTGACCCAAGGTATATTGGAATTTATTCTGGAGATAGAAGAAGCAGAGACAAAGCCTATCATAATGGCACGGTTTGGCCTTGGCTCCTAGGTCCTTTCACAACAGCCTTCCTAAAAACAAAAGGTCACACCGAATTTAGGAGCGAATATGCCCTAAAGAATTTTCTTTTGCCATTGTTTACTGAACAAATTCTAAAGGCTGGGCTTGGAACCATAAGCGAAATTTTCGACGGAGACCCGCCGCACACGCCTAGAGGATGCATATCCCAAGCGTGGAGCATTGCAGAGCCTTTAAGAGCCTACGTAGAGGATGTTATGCAGGTTAGACCAAGATATGAAAAGGAAGTTTTTCTAGGCACGTGAGCCAAAACCAACCAAACCCACGTTTAATTTGTACAAGTTTTTGCCAAGATTTCTCGGAAGCTTTTCGCTGCCGCTTCTGGGGTCACTGTATTTATGTACATGCCTGTGCTTTTTTCGAATCCTGCCCAAATCGCAAGTTTGGGATAAACTTCCAAATGCCAATGATAGTGTTCGCTGGCGTCTTTGTTTATGGTCAGGTGAAAACCATAATTGTAAGGTGGGTCGTTTGCCAATCGGTTTAATCCATTGAGGCATGTTTTCAGTGTTTCTGCAAAGGTTTTCACATAGTTTTGCGACAAGTAAAGCAACGTAGCTTCATGCTCTTTGGGAAGTATCCAAAATTCTAGGGAATGGACACTTGCATATGGAGCGAAAACTATGAACTTTGAGTTTTCGAGAATAAGTCTTGGTCCTTTTCGCTCTTTTTCCAGTATGTTGCAGAAAACGCACTTTTTGTTTTGTTTCCAGAATTTTCTGCTAGCTTTAAGCTCATCTTCAACAGTCTTTGGGATGAAGGGAGTTGCAATTATTTGGCTGTGAGCGTGAGAAAGTGAGGCTCCAGCTTCTATGCCGTGGTTGCGGAAAATGGAAACGTACTGCACGTATGGTTTTGCTGAAAGCTCGCGAAGCCTATCAACGTAAGCGTTAATGACGTGCTCTAGTTGCGGAATCCTTGCGTTTGCAGGGTGTTCATCATGGTTTGGCGATTCAACCAGAACCTCGTGGTGCCCAACAGCCTCAACTAAATCGCTGCATTTCGTGATTTTCTTTCGGCTAATTTTCTCTTTTGGTGGGGCAAAGGCTGGATAAAGGTTTGGTATGCAACGAATTAGCCAGTTTTTGTGTCTAAAGCCGTTTTTATCCTTGGCTTTTTTAATGCTTTTACCTGATTTGAGATAGACTAATAGCGATGGCGGCGTCATGTGTTCGTTGCCTGGACACATGGGACAAGTGCCAATTTTGGCTTTTTCTCTTTGCTGTTTGGCAAAGTCTGTGGGTCGGCGACCGCGTTCCGTTGCTATGACAACCCAGCGGTCAAGAAGATAATCTTTGCGCACTTCGTTGTGAGTCATGGCTAAACTTCCCATTGTAACAAGATTAACGCATACAACATTTAGCATTTTCCAAAAACCCTCTGGTGCCTTCGAAGCGTCTAGACCCCCCTTATATATAGGTTGAACTTTGGGTTTGAAGTTTTTGAAAAATCTGGGAAAGGCGGTGGATCACTGAGGTTCGACGTCCAGACTCCGCCAGACCCCTCAAACCCTACACTTGTACCCGCACCCCCTTGAGCGCTGAACGTCCAGACTTAGGTTGCTCCCTCCCGGGCCTGGCCAGATTCGCCTGGTGAACATTGAAGACGGCTTCCCTACGGAAGCTGCCCAGCGACCGCCAGCCTCAAGGGACGGATAGTCATTGCTTCGGAAATGGTGGCTCCAGCAGCCTTAGACGCCTCACCCTCAGCTGTCAGCCCGTCGTATAGAGGGTTTACGGTACAGGGGACCTCTATCCCCCCGCCTAAGACCCACCGCCAAAACATTCATGAGCCTTTCAAAACTATAAAACTTTACCCCAACCAACCAACCAAAACGGACGACGGTTAATGGACAACCAATTATGGGCTTCCATTAACTGTATACCTGGTTTAGGATACATCTATGGATATTAATAGAATAGGAAGGTACCATCAATATATTATAGATAGATGTTATCGAATTCGAGTAAACAGCATGTGCTACGGATTTTACCAGCCTAGCGCGCTATCCCACAATGAAGGACTGGGAAGGTATCATCTTTTGCAGTGCATAAAGAAATATTCTGCTGTTAGAGTGGCATCCAAGGAGAAGAAGCCTTCGCCAAGAGTCGTTTATCATTTCAGCAACTAATAATCAAGAGAATATACCGCTCGATACACTGATTTTTTTATGCGCGCCTTTGTGAGTTAGGGAGTTCATAACCTGTGACCTTTCTAAATTTCCTTCTAAAAATCCAATCTAAATTTTCCAAATTATTGGGATATATGGATATGAATTTGATGTTGTTTCTGTAATAGATAGCCATCTTTCTTTTCATGTTTCTCACGTATTTTGCCCTTGTCCAGCCATCATCTGCATTCACTAATCCCCAATACTCGACATACACACCGTGATCAGGTAAGTAGAAATCGGGATTGCTAATCTTGTAATCAAAGAATAGGGCTTTCCCTCTTGCTTCTTGCTCATAGACATAATTGATGTTGTTTTTCTCAAAATAGTCTGCAATTCTCCTTTCTCCAATGCTTTTCACCGTCTCTCCTCTTAGAGTGACAGACGCCACTCCATATTCTTGTTTTGGTTTTAAACCGCTTGCGAAAATCCAAGCTAATATCAACACTACTACAAAAAGCACTACTGCAAAAAGCAAGGGAAAGAGAACAGCTAAACTATCCATTTTTAAAAATATAACAAGTAAATTGCTTTTAAAAATTCTGAATTTGGAATTCAATCCTTCTTTTTGTGTGGGTTTGGTTTTGGGATAAAACTTTACTCCAACCAACCATATTTGGCTCCAAATAGAGGGGCCTAGCACCGTTACACGCACACACACAAACAAACAACAAAAACACATTATTTTTTTATTAGGTTTGCTTGTCGCAAACCCTTTTGGAGTGCACGTCCTAAAGTTCTTTCAAAAGACTTAGGAACTGTTCACTCTTTTTTGAGTCTTGGTTCCTTTCAGCTTCTAAAAGCGCATGTTGCACCCAAGCCCTCAGTTCAGAGTAATAATCCGTCTTGGATGCTTGACTTCTATCAGCTTTCCTTTTCCAAGACCGTGTCTGGCTGTTTGATTGTATTTTTTCCAAGTTCATGTTTTTCACCTCCATTTTTTTAACAAGTAGAATGATTAAGATAAACGACAAAACTCGGTGAATGCATCGTTGCCATATAATCTCTGCGTTGATTCTACTCATTCGTCACGTTATGATATGATCGTTGCTTATTAAGATGTATGCACACAACCAGCCATTTGACCCCTTTCTAGAATGCTTAAGCGCCACTTCTAATCTTGTGATAACGATTTCGTTCGACGTACAGGTCTATCTTACCTGCAGAATCTACTTTAAATTCCACTGGCATCTTATCCCCTGTCTCGGTGACTATGTGAAATTTGAACTCTTCGATTTTTTCTGTTTCTGGAATTAGTGGGTCACTTGACTCCATGTACTTTTCCTTAATTTCGAGGTATAGTAGACCTCCTTTCTTTACGACAGAAGCCTTGTTCACTCCCTTGTACGTCTCATACGTACCTACTAACATGCCAAGTTTCTTCTCTCTTTCAAAGAACGGCATCTCCTTTTCAGGATCTTTACCCATAAGAAAAGCCAGAGCTCCTCGAAGAAGCGGAACCGGAGTGCTTCCTACATTTGCCGCTGCCGCAATCCCTATTTTTAAATCTGGGATGAACGCCAAATATGCGCTTGACACTGCTGTGGAACCACTGTGAGAAACCGATTTGTGTCCTAGGAAATCTTCTAGCACAGCCCAACCATAACCATACCCTTCTTTTCCTCGACTTCCTAAAGCAAGTGTTTTACCATTTGTTTCCGTTGTTATGTGAAGCTTTTGCATTTCCATAAGCAAAGAGGCATCCAAGATTTTTGCGTCTTCGAAGACTCCATTATTCATTGTTGCTACAAGATAGTTCGCCAGTTCCATGACGGAGCTTATCAATCCGCCTGGTGCATAAACGAATTTGTGAAATGGATGCTGTGCAGGAGTTATTGTCATCTTGCCTTCTTTGCTCTGCACAAAGTATGGCGTCATGATGTCTGGATCTTTTTCGAACTCCTCTTTTAGAAATGTGGATCGATTCATCTTAAGAGGCTTCAATATTTTCTCCTTAACATAGATTTGGTATTTCATTCCGCTGACTCTTTCAATGATTTCTCCAAGAAGCGCATAGCCTTCGTTCAAATAAAAGAATCTCTCTGCAGGTTTAGTAGCCACTTCTCCTGAAGCGCTATTGATGTGCAGCATAAGGTCTTCAAAACTGCTTGCTGGAATCCATATGTCATATATTTCATTCATTCTGGTGATGATTGTTTCAGCTTCGCCTAGGTTCGGCATTCCTGAAGAATGCGTTAGTAGATGGTGAATTGTGATGGGATCATCTTTGTTTCCTATTTTGAGTGGCAAATATTTGCTCACTGGATCACGCACATTTAGTTTTCCTTGTTCGGCAAGTTGCATTATAGCTAAAGCTGTGAAAGACTTTGTGCAGGAGCCTATTCCATATAATGTTTGGGGCGTAGCTGGAAGGTTATCTTTCAAATTTCTGGCGCCAAAGCCCCTTGCATATACAACCTGATTCTCCTTTACCAAAGCCACGCTTAATCCTGGTATGCGCGTTTCTGTCATAACAGTAGCAATTGCATTTTCAAATTTCTCTTTAACCTCTTCTGGTATACTAGAAAACATGCTGACCGGGTTGTCCTCTGTTCTTTACCGTATTTAAGATTATTGATTCTAAATAGAACACTGTTCTTTGACCATCAGACGAGCGCGCTAATCAGCCTCCAAAACCTTACCAAGCGCGCGCAGAAAATAAAACTTTGTATGTCAACCATTCTCAACACCGCCAATTGCCGATAATCTAGTTCATTTCGGTTCAGCTATAACTTTTCCGCATCACCGTCGTGTTGTTGTTGGGGTAAAGTTTTATTCTCTCTCTGACGGAGACACACAGACAGACAAAAACCCGAAAAAGAATTAAACCCATTTTAGGCCAATTTAGCAACGCCCTAGCGCGCGTCTTTCGTTGTAGGAAAAAGTCTAATTAACAAGAGAGGCTCACTATTGATTGAAGCGGAGGGGTTGTAGATGAGTATTTTTAAGAAGATAAGGGGAGAGATCGAGGAAGTTGACTTGATAAACGAGCTGTGTGAGCATCTTCGACAGATCGGCATAGAAGCAACAGTGTTGGACCTCAAGAGCCCCGAAGCCATACATCACACTCCAACCATGCATATCATTTATAGCATGAAAAATTTACCCCCGCTGGGCTGCGTCAAGGTCGAAGGCCGAAACATCGACTTAGTAGAGGTAATCAGGTCCTTCCAAGGTACGCGCGAGCTAGGTCAGATAGTTTATAGGTACAAGTATGCGGTAAAGGCAAATGTGGGAAATCTGGAGGACGAGCTTAAGGCGGAGGTCAAACCGATCAAGAAAGGCTTCCTCAGCAGGGAAATCATCGATTACAATTGGGAGGGCTGAGAACTGGCGCAACTTTTGAACGCTGACTCGGAACTGAAGAATATGCTGCTTGGACTTGGAGCGCCACACCTCATGGTAATTCCTAACAAGAAGGATCAATATGTGGGGATAACGCCCATGGTTTCATCGATAAGCATCGTGATTAGCGGAATTCCTGTAAAGTACGATATGACTGTGGGGAGAAAAGCGTTTCCAACCCGTGAAGCCTTCGAGGCCTACGACAGAATCGCTCAACATATACGAAAAATTCTAAGCTCTCAACCATAATTCCAAAGAAATAAAAAAAAGAGGTAGGCCGTAGATGAAGGCTTCAAGCGCGCGCTTCTTCAGGTTCAGTTTTGCAGCTTCTTCAGTTGTTGTTGGATAAAACTTTACCTAAAGCAGCATCAGTGTTTATACGTTAAGAATTTTGTGGATGTAAAGAAGCAGAAACATGACGCCCATGACGCTTAATGAGCTTGTTATTGAAATGATTGGTTTGAAGAATGCTGCAGTTGCTTCGGTGAGTTGCGGCAGAATTAGAAGATTGATAAGAAGTGGAGCAGTGATGAATATTACTGCTAGATAAAAGTATTTGCCACGTATGGCACCCGCCTGTTCCATCTGAGACAAAAGTTGAGGTATTCTGTCTTCATGAAGTCGTTTGCTGATTTCACTGATTTCATCGCTCAAATCACTTAATGTCTTCGTAACTTCACTACGAATATTTGTTGAACTTTTATCAACACTTTCCTTTAGTTTCAAAATGGAGATGGAACTTTTAAGGTCAGCTTGAAGACCTGAGTTCATGCTTGATTTTACGGTTAGAAAGGATGCTGGTGCTTCCCATGTACTTATTATTTTTCTAATGATGTTAAATAGCTGCCATTCTTTTTTGATGCTTTTTCTTTCTTTCTCGTAAACTTTGTAAAGGTTTGAATCCATTTCTGAAACTAGAAGACCCGTATCGAGCAATCCTTGTTGTTTAAGTTTCAAATTCAAAAGCACTGCGAAATTAACAAACATGGATGATGTTTTTGCGCTAATTCTTTCGTAAAGATTTTTTTCTTCAGTAATTGTTGTAGTTGCTGCAAGCTGGCTGAATGCTTTTCGCAAAGTAAGGAAGTGAGTTTCAATTGATTGTATCTTCTCTAATGATAATACATCAGCAAGATAATCAGGCGACTTTTCGCCTAGTTCGCTTGAAAGTTCACTGAATTTTCCTTGAGTAAACATAAGTCCCGCGGTGATTATTCCAAGCAACGTTCCAAATACTGCCGTAGTTGTAGTCAATGCTGTTTTCATATCTGCATAGCTTGTGTACTCAGTAGCATATAGCCATGCTAAAATGAAGATTATTCCAACAGCAATCAAAAAAACAGAAAAGAGGAATAAAGAATTTTTCAGGTGACTCATCTATCCTTCACTGATTCAAATGTTATCGTGCATTTGCCAGCTCCTTTTATTAATGCCTTATCCCAAGTTAAAGTGCCTCTATATGGACTTAGTATAGTGTCCAGCAACGCTTTGCCTGCGCTCGTGCAAATTAAATCACAAAATTTGCTTTTTACATTCAAGGGTATGTCTTTTCCAACATGTAGCATGGGGCAATCAGCCACGCTGAAAGAGAACCTTGAATCATCCAGCTCAATAGGCTGAATCTTTATTCCTTCAAAACTAGTTATGATCCCCCACACTTTAACTAATGTCTTCATGTTCTTGTCCTTTAATCCCAAGATTTCTTTTATTTCAATAGCTAGATGCACATATGTATCGTAAAGTTGCCTTGACAGTTCTTGCTCGCCCCGCCCCGACTTTTCAAGAATTGGTATAATCACTTCTACAGGCGGATACGAGTGCTTTAAAAAAAGGTCTTTTATTCGGTTTTCTGCAGTCTTTTTCACAGTTCTAGCACCACACGATTATTAGATTTTTCATTAAATAAACATTTTTGCATGCAAATCTTTGCAGAACCTCGTCTTCCCAAGTAGAAAACCATACACACTATTAGAGCTGGGAATGGAAGAGAAAAGCACACAATTCTATTGAAGAGTTTTATAAAGTCGCCTCATGATATTTTGTTACTCAAGATTCATAAAAGAAATATCATTTTAACATTGTTGTATAAATGGCGATTGGGAGGAGTGTGGTTGAGGAGTATAGGTGTTGTTACAAGTGGTGGGGATGCGCCTGGCATGAACGCCGCGATCCGAGCCATTACTCGCATAGCTTATTCAAAGAATTTTCAAGTTATAGGTTTTGAGAAAGGCTGGGAAGGCCTATTAACAAACACCTTCAGACCGCTGACTCCCCGCTCTGTCGGCGGAATAATACAATTGGGCGGCACGATCCTTCTCACATCTAGATGCCCCGCGTTTAAAAAGAAAGAAGGAATCAAGAAGGCTGCTGAAACTCTTGCTCTCAACAACGTTGACGGCCTAATCGTTATTGGTGGTAATGGCTCCTTCGAAGCAGCTTTAAAACTAAGCAAAAAAACAGACACCCTAATAGTCGGTGTTCCCGCAACAATTGATAACGACGTATTCGGAACAGACGAAACCATAGGCTTTGACACAGCCGTAAACACGGCAGTCGCAGAAATCGATAAAATTCGAGACACAGCAATTTCCCACGAAAGAATCTTCATAGTTGAAGTTATGGGCAGAACAAGAGGGTTCCTCGCGTCAACAGTAGGCTTGACGGTTGGAGCCGAAACAATCCTTGTGCCAGAAGTGAAATACGATAAAGAAGAAATCTTAAAAACCCTCAAAGAAAACAGCGATAAGGGAAAAAAATCAGGCATAATAGTTGCGGCAGAAGGAATCGGCGACACCAGCAAACTAGCAAAAGAAATTGAAAAAAACACAGGGGAAGAGGTTAGACTCAGTATCTTAGGATACGCCCAGAGGGGTGGCAATCCTACAGCAAGAAGTCGGCTTTTAGCTAGTTTATTTGCAGACAAGGCAGTTGAACTATTGTCGGAAGGGCAAGGAAGTAGAATAGTGGGCCTACAAAATGGCAGAATAACGACTATAGAACTCGAGAAATCGTGCAAGACGGAGAAGCCTTTGGATCTGAGCCTACTAAAGCTGGCAAGAGTACTAGCAACATGAAAGTCAACCGAAAAATACGCTTGCTATGTCGTAAAGTTCCAAATCCACCGTCTTCCTTTTACCAATAACATCCTTCAGAGGCACTGAAACTATCTTATTTCCTTTAATAGCAACCATATATCCAAATTTTCCTTCATGAACAAGATCTACGGCTGCTATTCCAAACATTGTGGCCAATATTCTGTCGAAGGCTGTTGGGGAACCACCCCGTTGAAGATGCCCCAAAACCACAACGCGAGTCTCGATGCCGAGGCATTTTTCAATTTCTTTTCCTAGATAATAGCCGACGCCTCCGAGACGTATGTGTCCAAACTCGTCTACGCTTTCGCTGTAAGCTATTTCTGCTCCACCTTTCGGTTTGGTCCCTTCCGCAACAACGATTATACTGAAGTTTCTGCCCCTTTCTTGTCTACGTTTAATATACTCACAGACTTCTTTCACGTCGAAGGGTTTTTCTGGGATCAATATGACGTCTGCGCCTCCTGCTAGTCCTGCTTCTAATGCAATCCAGCCAGTGTATCTTCCCATCACCTCGAGGATCATGACTCTGTGATGTGCTTCCGCTGTGGTGTGGAGCCTGTCAAGGGCTTCCGTAGCAATAGTGACTGCTGTGTTAAAGCCAAAGGTGTAATCTGTTCCAGCCAAGTCATTATCAATTGTCTTTGGCACACCTACACATTTAAGCCCAAACTCACCCATTTTATGCGCTACGGTTAGGGTGTCCTCACCGCCAATAACAACAACAGCTTCTATCCCTGTTTTTTTAGCGTTTTCTAGTATTTTTTCCGCTCCATTCTCCAGCTTGAATGGGTTTGTCCTTGAAGTGCCTAGGATAGAGCCTCCACGGGGAAGAATTCCAGACGCCGACTTCAAATCTAGTCGTAAGAATTCGCCTTCAAGCAGCCCACGCCATCCGTCTTTTGTGCCAACAATTTCATATCCATATTGAACCCCTTTTCTAACAACAGCCCTTATGACAGCGTTAATTCCTGGAGCGTCTCCACCTCCGCTTAATATTCCAACTTTCATTTTATTTTCCTCAGCTACGCTTTCCCCGAACTTCCAAACAAGCGCATTTTACCCTTAACAACTTCTTTCATGGCTTCTTTTGCCGAACCCAAAATTTTCCTCGGATCAAATTCTTTAGGAGAATTTGCCAGAAACTCACGTATAGTTGCCGTAAATGCCAACCGCAAATCCGTGTCGATGTTTATCTTCGCAATTCCTAAAGAGATGGCTTTTTTGATGTTATCTTCTGGAATGCCCTTTGCCCCCGCTAGCTCGGCTCCGTACTTAACGGCTTTTTCAATAATCCATTGAGGCACGCTTGAAGCTCCATGCAAAACAAGCGGCACATCTACCTTTTCTTTGATAAACTTCAGCCTTTCAAAGTCAAGTTTGGGCTCAGCCTTGAACTTGTAGGCTCCGTGAGATGTGCCTATCGCAACTGCAAGGGCGTCAACACCAGTTCTTTCAACAAACTCTTTAGCTGCACTTGGATCAGTTAAAACAGCCTCTTTTTCCTCAACTGTTGACTCTTCTACGCCAGCAAGTCTTCCGAGCTCAGCCTCAACCGTAACTCCCTTCGGATGTGCAAAATCTACCACTCGCTTCGTTAAGGCTACGTTTTCTTCAAACTTTAGAAATGAGCCGTCAATCATAACTGATGTGAAACCAGCCTCGATGCATTTTGAGGCGGTTTCAAAGTTTTCGCCATGGTCAAGGTGAAGGGAGATGGGTACTGATGCTGTTTCTGCGGCAGTTTTAGCGATTTTTGCAAGGTAGGATAAGCCGGCATATTTGATGGCGCTTGGTGTAACAGCAACTATAACAGGTGATTTCTCTTCCACTGCAGCCTCGGCAACAGCTAATAGGCTTTCTAGGTTGTTTATGTTGAAGGCGCCAACAGCGTATGCCTTCTGTCTAGCCGGTAATAACAAATCCCTATTCGTTACAAGCATGTTTCTCACTGCTGACTGGTATTAATTGTCAATCAGTATAAATGATTTACATGATTCCAAACAAGATTCACCATACATAACTCAAATCAATATTCAAATACAATTCTGGAAGACTAGCGGGGTTTTCCCATTAAGATGAAGACTGCCACAGCCGCCACACAAATCACTACGATGATTATGGTTAGAAAGAGCATTTGCGGAATCCCAAAAATGTAATGCTCAATCTCATAATCCAACGTTACAAGCTTATCCTCAGTTGAGTCAGTATTGGAAAAATGCAAAATGCACTCACCTTCTGTGTCGCAAACGAAGCTATCATGGAAATCGCCTCTCTTGCCAAAATCTTTCTGAGTTCCATTAGGATAAGTTATGGAGAAATGTAAAGAGCTGTCAGACGGTCCAACAACTGTGAATCTTATCAAAACACGATCCTCAACTGCAAGACTGATTGATCTGGTTTCTTCTTTACCGCCTTGCACAGTAAAATTCATGCTTGTGGCTTCTGCAAATCGAACGATAACCGAGAATACTATTACGATGAAAAGAAAGCGAATTAGCAGTTTCCTAGACTGAATCATCAAATAATCTCTTATTTATCCATCAATAACCTTTATGAATCAATAATACAGAAAAACAATAAGAATTTAGAAATCATTTATTGGCGATTTTTATTTTGGCTTATTGCGTCGTTGTCCATAAAAACTTTCATGGAGTAAGTATCCTAATAATCTTTAGCAGACAGTTTGTGCACAACACATTTACGCGTTAATCAAATTTTAACCCCATTTCTTTTTAAATCCGCGATTACGTAACCTAGGCCTATTTTTCTCAGTTTTTTCACTTTCGGAATTCCTGTTTTTAAGTCCCATTCTCTTTCCGCATAGTATTCATCAAGCATGGGCTCTATTTCGAATATCATCCCTTTTGAATTGCCATTGGGTAAAGGCTCCTTTAAGAATCTTTTTGGCAAATTGTCATCTCTTCTTCTCACTCCTTCCCGAACAAGATATGCTCTCTCCAAGTTGACTATTCTCTCACCAATTTCAAACAGCGATTTTTCTGTAAAAGGCAAACCTGTTGCAGCTTCAGTGATTTCAGCCGCTTTTTTAAAAGGTAACAATTCCATGTTTTCAGCCAAGTTTTTACAAACTTCCAAGGAATCTACTATGGCACACCAGTTTTCAAAGTAGCGTACAAGTTTACCCTTTCCTTTATGCGCAAGCCTCATGGTTGCTTCTGGGACGCCGAACATTTCCACGCCTTTTTCTGGGTCGTCGTTTAATTCTATGAAAGGCTCAGATCTTAAGTGGTCGGCTCCTCTGCTTGCAACTGCATATCCTAAGCCGTAACCCTTTAAGCCTCGTGGATCCGCCTGTATAATCTCTAAACCTTTTACATGAAGCGCTATTTCTTTTCCCTTTCCCAATTTTTTAGCTGCTCTCTTAACTCCGTCAGCAAGCAGGTCTCCAAATCCTTTGCGATAAGCTATTTTTTCGATCAAGGCAAGTATTGCCTTACTATCTCCCCATCCTAATTCAAGACCACCTGTTTCCTTTTTAGTCAATTCACCTTTCTCATATAGCTCCATGGCCCAAGCTATGCACTCAGCAGTTGTTATTGCATCTAAACCCAGTCTGTTCGCCAAATCAACTGCTCTTAGTGCCAGGTCTAGGTTTGAGTTGCCCACTCTCGCGGTGAAACTGCTCAAGGCTTCATATTCTGGGCCTTCACCATAGAGACCAGCATATTCGCCTTCTCTTATTACATAGAATCTGCTACACGGAACTATGCATGAGAAACATGCCCTGCTCTTCACGTTATATTCTCGCGCCAATCTTTCGCCACTTACTTTTGCCGCATGTTCGAATGTGGCTGAGGTGAAGTGTCTCGTGGGCAAAAAGCCAAGTTTGTCCGCAAGCATCAAAATTCTGGTCGTACCCATAATTCTTCTGAGCCAATACTGTGGATGAACATAGGTTTCTTCTTCTATTTCTTCAACAATTTTCCAGAACTTGCTGGGATTAGCAATCTCTATTCTACCTGTTCCTTTCAAAGCCACTGCTTTCAAATTTTTCGAGGCCATAACTGTGCCCATGCCTGTTCTAGCTGCTGGCCTTGCCAGATTGACAAATATTCCAGCGTAAGCGACGCGTTTTTCAGCTGCAGGACCGACTGCCGCTACTTGAACTGTTCTATCCCGCAAATCTTTCTTTATAATCTCAGTTGTCTCGTAAACGTCTTTTCCAGTCAAGTGCTCTGCATCCATTATTTGAACTTCTTGGTCATCTATGACGATGTAGGCTGGTTTTCGGCTTTTTCCTTCAATAATTATTTGATCATATCCCGCAAACTTCATTTCAGCAGCAAAGTGGCCTCCAGCATTTGAATCGCCCAATATTCCAGTTAAAGGCGACTTTGCGCTTACGTTAAATCTTGCGCCTAGGGGAAAAGCTGTGCCCACAAGCGGGCCAGTTGCAAACATGAGCTTATTTTGCGGAGAAAGCGGGTTAACATCTTTAGGGATTTCATCGTAAACTTTTTTTGAGTTAAAGCCTCTTCCACCTAGAAACTGTGTTATCAACCTCTTCTCAGTGGGCTGAATTTTCACCTTTTTTTCCTTGAGATTTATTCTGAGAATTCTTCCTGCATAGCCATAGTATTTAGGCAATTATCCTCCACCTTCTCAAAGTTTCTTCCAGAATTTGATTAGGCAACTTTGGCTGTTGCTCTGCTGTTTCCGCATATGTTAGGGCTTTTGTTGGGCATTTTTCAACACATTGTGGTTTTCCACTGCATTGATCGCAGATTAGAGGAGTTTTCCTTTCAGGATGAAGCTTGACAGCGCCGATTGTACAGGTTTCTAAGCATCTTCCGCATCCAACACATTTCTCCTCATTCACAAAGATTAAATTGTCTTTCTTTTTTTCTAACGCTTCTGTGGAGCAGTTTTCCATAGCATTGCATGGGTTACAATGCCAACAGGCAATAGGTAAGTCAAAACCGAAAATGTCCTCTTTTATCACGGTTATCCTTGAAATAGATGAGCCAAATGTGTTTTCGTGGCTGAAGGAGCATATCATTTCGCATTGTCGACATCCAGAACAACGGTCAACATTAACCAGTATTCTCTTCAACTAACTTTGCTCCCTTTGTGTTGGCGAAATTTTATATTGTGATTTTAGCGTTAGAAAGGCTTAAATTAATATCTGCTTTTAGACCTTTTGTGTTTTTCATGAAAACTTTAATTGTGAAGGTTAAAGCGATTGAGGGCCATTGCGACACGCACAAGGTTGGAGACTGCTTTCGACTTGAAGGTGGAAAACTAAGCTTCCCAGAAGAAAATAAGCATGTTTGCATCTACGCCCTCTCCAGTTTATTGCCACTGCTACCTGCTAAACAAAGGAGAATAGACGAGCCGAACGACTGGTTGCCAAAAGTTCTCGAAGTGGAGTGCCCAGACCCTAAAGGAAGAGTGATCTGGGAAATAACATATGAAGAGTAGTGCTGCAAAGGGCTCAAAAATTATTAGCCTAGAATGTTTAATTATGTTTTGAGGTTGTTTGTTATGACTTGCTATTTTAGGCATCTCAAGGAAGTGTTCAAGAAAGCCGAGATAGAGGTTACGAGCGAGAATAAACGAGAAATTGACAGAATTATCCATAACATCGTTGGTGTGGAGTGCAAGAATTGTCCAGCCACTTGGAGAGAAGTTAAAAAAAGAATAGCAGAAGACGAAGAAGGTTTCGTTACTAAACTGAAGGAAGCGTGGAACAGGCGAGATTGATGAATAGTCCTTCACTTTTAGGCACAGTTCGAAGCTGTGTAAATTATTCGCAAATGTTGAAGGCATAAAGTTTTATTCTTAACTCCCACAAATAATTTTGGAGAAATGGAACATGGGTGAAGGGTCGAGAGTTATAAGTGGGATTCTTGCCTTAGCCCAGATTTTTTTAGCTTATCTTTGGTTTTCGATTGGTTATGCAGAGCTTGGTCTTGCTTGGCTCGGTGTCGGTATAATGGGATTAATCTTCGTGATTGTTTATGATACAGATACCTTCAAGGAGCTTGAAGAAGAAGTCCGAAAAAGGATATTATTGATTATTATAGCTGCTTCTTGCGTTGGCGGTACCATTGGCTATTTTCTTTACGGTATTGCCGGGGCTGCATATGGTGTATGTATAGGTGGAATTTCAACAGAAGCGATTGGCGCTGTCTACATTCTCTTCTTTACTAGTCAAACATAAAAAGCTGATTCATCTACCATAAATTATATAAAGAAAAAAATGAATGCCAAGCTAGAAATTTTAATGTTTACTTTTCGGCTTTAGGTTTCACTTCATTCTTTGGTTCGTCGCAACATATCAAATCGCATGCAGCACATGCTTCGTCAACCACAACAACAAGCCCACATTCTTCACACTTGTACTTTGCCCCCTTCTTCGCCATCCATCTTCACCTTCTGTAATTATTTGACACAATAATCCGTTTTTTAGAAATATAAGACTATTCAACACACGCGCTACAGGCGTTAACAAATCCGAAATACATGCTTTTAGAGAGATTAACGCGTGTGCAATAGACGGGGTTTGACTTTGAGCTGATTTTTGCGAATGCAATTTGTGTATGGTGAATTAACTTTACACGGTAACAGGCTTTTGAAAAAAAATAAAATTGATGATAACGACAATACATAATGCATTCTACGTATTTGTGGGCTTATAGTAGTATTCTAAACTTGCATTGATTGTCTCCATTGATTATTGATTTTTCCATTATGACATCAACAGTCCTTCCTAAAGCTCCTTCAAACAATGCTTTAGCCCATCCGCGAGAGCAATTACAGTATGTTGCTGACAGTTTTCCCTTAGGAATCTTATTCACTTGAGAACAGTAACATCTAGGATAGACAATGTAGACCTTATCTCCTTCTCTATGCAGATGCTTGTATGCCTGTTCCAGCTTCTCCAAGAATTCGTCAATGTTCCTAGACTTTTGATATATGCCTCTGGCTTTCTTGATGAAGCTTTGCGACTGGCATTGTCGTCCGCATTGCTCTAATACCGTAGCTCGGGTCTTTTCATCAACATGCTCATTCAACCCAGCTATTAGGCACGCGATCCATTTTTCCGTACGTCCACCCATATCAATCACGTCAAATACTTTGGAAGAATCGCTTTGTGAATGTGATACTTAATACTTGTCAAAGTGCACGCTAAAGCGCACCTAGTCTAACTCTTTGTAACCTCAGAAAAAGAATAGTAATGTTTTTAAAGGGTGTCAATAATGCCATAATACCTTTCGGTGGTTAAAATATGCCTAAAAGTAAGAAAGAGAAAGTTGCAGGTTTGGAACAGCATAGACAATTGCAAAGAGCTAAGGAAATGAAAAGGAAACAGAGAAAGCAGGTTGCGCTCCCTGCAAAGCATTCCAAGGGCAAGAGATAGTCAATCAAGCAACACGAAGATCGTAATAGTTTGCCTCTTTGCAATCTCTCACTTCTTCGAGGTTTCAATCTTACACAAGACTCATGATAATCTTTGCATGCGCATTGGAAACTAGAGAATTCTCTGCTTGAAAAGAATGGCAGATACACGCGTATTGCGTTTCTACCTTCTCTTCTGTTTCTTTCCTCCACGAGCTCTTCCCGTCTGATGGGCATTCTGTTTCTTCACGTCAACTTTGCGCGCAAAAATTCTTATTCTCTTGCTGTAATTACTTGAGTGTGGTGATTGTGTTGAGTATGGGAAGCGCGAAGAAGAAACCAATGACTAAAAAGGAAAGAGAAGAAAAAAGAAGAAAGCGCAAGGAGAAACGCTTGAAGAAGTAGTCTCAATCATTGTGCCATATCCATTCTTGACGAGCTCTTCGAGCTCAACGAAGCCTACCTCTTCATAAACCTCTTAGTTCTCTACAGTCTCTCTGTTTCACGAATCTCAATTGCACATGAGACTCATGATAGTACTAATGATATTTCACATATCTATAGTACTCTCACAAACTTGAAATACGACCAGATCGATATTATTTCATCAATCAGACTGATTTAAATCGAGGATGAGAATGACTAATGTTAGAAAATCATCAAAAACCAGAAAACTCTTCAAATTGTAATTCCTTTCAAGAAATATCTCCAGGATCTCAAGATACAGTTCGTGGTTCGTTGGCGCGCGCTAGTAGTTTGGAAAAAAAAGAATGTAGAAAATAGGGGAAAACTAATTTTAGATTAGAGCTGTTAGCTTGATCTAAAATCTTCTTCTTGGAGGTGCTCTCTTCGAGTAACACTCTCGGCAATAAACAGGTCTGCTGCCATCAGGCTTGAATGGTACTTCACATTCCTTCCCGCAATCAGCACAAACTGCCTTATGCATTTCTTTTCTCTCATATGTCAACTCTCTCAACTCCTTTACGGTTGCTGTGCAAAAATCGCTTCTTACACGCTTTGTCTAATTTTCACACCGCTGCTTATAAACAACATGCCTAAAATCATAAAGTCTAGGGTTATAGAAATTAAATTCAAGATCAATAGGAACATTCAACAAGTTTTTTATGACCCATGATTCATCTTCAACTCCTCAAAGTCGATACACTCTTCAAACTTGATACTGACACATTTCACAATCCTAGTGCACACTGTTTTTTCTGCTGGCAAGCTTGAAATATAGCTTGATTTATTAATATTTTATATAATGGACTGGTTTAAAGCGAGGATGAGAATGAATGACAGTCAGAAATCATTCAAAACCTGAAATCACAGCGAATTGCAAGTCTTTTCAAGAAATCTCTTCAAAAAAACATTGCTTCGTCTTGTGGTTTGTTGGCGCGGGGTGTGGGATTTGAACCCACGCGGCCATTGCTGACCACAGGCTTAGCAGGCCTGCCCCCTACCAGGCTAGGGCAACCCCGCAACAAGCCCTATCTGACTTTGTCTGCTGAGTTATTTTTGTGTTTCCATGTTGACAAACGTTTTTACTGTGAGAAGAGCTATTTATGAAAATAAGGTGAAAACTGCGTGAGTTTGTCTTCGTTAAGCGACACCATAAGGCGAACCAGTGATGTGCTTAAGCTTGGCGCTTCAAGGCAGGTTTTGGATTACGAGCAACGCTTCTCATCCCTCAAAAACCTTTATGATGGCCTGCTTTCAAACCTTACAATAATGAATTTCGACGGTAAAGAGGCTTGCAAAACTGCTAACAAGTTTTTCGGAGCATCTAATGTTCGTTTTGCCGGTGTAGATGGAACGATGTATTCGCGACCGCTGTTTGATTTGGTGATTTTCTTTGGGGGCGCCTATGCTTCAACTGGCACCATAACTTTTTCAGAAAAAGATAAGCCCATAGTTAAGTATGATGAAAAAACTGTTCAACAAGGCGCCGGCATATCAAGCGTTGTGCCAGTCTACGTTAACGAAATTCCTGATATTGACCAGACATTTTTTGATGTTGAACAGCCCGGAGAAATCAGTTTAGGTAAGCCGTTGGTGGATGAATCGATAATAAGTAATGCCACGATTGCGAATTGGATAATGACTTTCGCCGAATATTACCTTGCTTATAGGCTTGCCACAGACCCAAACCAGAACATGCGTATCATTCTTTTGGATAGGAGTTTATCTATTGAACGGGCAAGTCTCCTCTATGACACTTCGAAAAGTGATTTATGGAAAGCGAAAAGCAGCATAATTGGATACAAAATTGATAGTGAACCATTTGACATTAACGATTTGACCATTGCTAGGCAATACGTTTGTAATCAAGCTTTAGGTTTGCCGTCTCCAAGGGCTGACTACTTGCGCTATGCAATAATTGATTTGGCAAGGCGTAAAGGAGCCTTAACCAAAAAGCAGATTTTAGCTGAATTTGGCATAACAGACGAAAAAAGAACTAAAAGAGTGGAGCGTTGCCTTCAACACTTAGTTAAAAAGGGCATTTTAAACGAGAAAAAGGAGATTTACACCCTGAATCTGAAATATGCGACAACTTGGGAACGCGTCAAAAAACTTGTAACAAACCTAGGCGATCGCTTCTTTTTTACAAAAACATCGGATGCGGAAACAGCCAATTTAATGAAAATTTTGAAGGATGGAAAAGAACATTGGTTAACAACCCTTGACATCGCCTTTCTCACGCTTTTCACTTTACACATGCTTGTGGAAGAATGCTGGAAGAGACACATTTTGCTGATAGGCGTCACGAAGGACACTGCTGCAAGAGACTTCAAACGGCAACTGATTCCGATAATGCACAATGAAGGCATGTTAAAAACAGCCGTAACGCAGGAAGAGTTTGAAAAACTGCCGAACACAGACCGCATGATACTCCAATCAACCAGCATCTTCAACCCAGAAAAGATTAAGCCGCCGTGGAGCCTAATCGAATATGATTCAGCCTTCAGAACAATGATTCCAGATAGACAAAACCGCAGGGGCTATGTTTCTGGGGCAATAAAAAACAAAATTGGCCTTGAGAAAACTTTCTTAAAGACGTATGTTCAGCTAAGCCAAGCCAAAACGGATCCAATGTTGCGAAGCAATGTCTTGTTGGTGGACCGTCTAGTCTATCCCGAATATGATTATAGGCCTGAAAATGTTGTGGAGTTTTGGAATGAACTAAGCGATGGCACAAGAGAACCTGTGGAAGCGCTTCTGTTCATGGATAAAAATGTTCCTAATGTGGTTCAAAACTTGACCATGGCTGTTTTAGTCAGTATGGCTCCGTCCAGCATTCCTGAAGCTTTTGGTCACAATATGCCTTTGTTTATAGCGGATAAAATTGCGAAGTGGAATTACGGTCAATTTAAGTGTGTTGTGGATACGACTGCGGATTGGATACTCAATAACCATAAATTGAGAAAGTTCATATTTTATATGAGTACTTTCCGGGAAAGGAGGGCGTCAATTGAAGCCGCAAGAAGAGAGCATGGTTAGTGTGGTGTGCGTGCGTGCAACGGTGCTAGGCCCCTCTATTTGGAGCCAAATATGTGGTTTGGTTTTGAGTTCTTGAAGGAAAGCGGTTTCGCTTTCTTATACCATGTATCTTTCATACATAAGGAATATTTTCTTTGATTGCCTTTTTGTTTACGTGGTAGTGATTATGTTTGACAGGATTTTGAGAAAAGCCTGGTTTGAAGTGGAGCTTTTAGTTTTGGTTGGGGTATTCTCTCTTTGCGCATCTTCACTTTTGATAGCTGATGCTGGCTTAGCGTTAGGAATGGAAAAGCATAGTTTGGCTTTGATTGTATTGAGAATGCTCGAGCTTATTTTTGGGGTCATGTGGTTATTCTTGTCCCTAAGAATGACCTTGGAAATCAACAGGTTTAGGAGAAAGTATTTCAGCATATTCTTCCTGCTCAAGCGGGGAAGATTGGAGGAGGAACAGAAGAGAAGTGAAGCTGCTGAATTAGTTAGGGATATGGTGGCTTTCTATCGAGGATATTATAGAAGAGTTTTGGCTGTTTTGGGGCTTGCAATTACTGTGGGCTTCTTAATAGTCGTGGCGGCTGTCTATCTGCTACTATACGGCTACATGTCGTTTTGGGAAGCAATTTTCCGCTGGACCCTTAGTTCACTTATGTTGCTGAGTGCATCAGCCCTTTATGTTTACGTACATAGAGGTTGGGGTAGAAGGCTATTAAGAGTTAAAGACGCCGAGGAAAAGTTGTCAGAATTGTTAGGTGGGCCGATTGAAGCTTAGGAGAACAGCCTACGAGATTGTTTGGAAAATTCTGGACTATTGTAAAGAGCCTCGAAGACTGACTCGTATAATGCAGTCATGCAACCTGAACACTCCAACTGCAAAAAAGTATTTGGACCTACTGATTCTAAGAAACATGCTTTCAAATAATGGAGAGTACTACAAAACCACACTGGATGGCTTGAAGTATTTAGAACTCATCGAGGAAGTGTATCTAAAGCTTTTCTAAGAGGTCTTTAAGGGGCATTTTAGGAACCTGATATTGCAAAAACCCTAATACTCTAATTGAATAAGATACCAATAACATAAATCAAGTAAAACGTATTCGTATAATTATGTTCCGAGAGGAGATCAACTATTGACTCGACAAGAAGAAAGCAAAATTAACGAGTTCTGTTTTACAGATTTCGACAATAGATTCCACGCGAGGCTTGCCGGTGTCATTCCAAGATTTTTTGGGGGAGCTGAGGAAACTAAGCTTTCTGGCACGAGCGCCCGTTATCAATGTCGCGCCAAGGTTGAGTATCAGAAGGATTTGATGGGGCTTTTGGAAGAGGGCATGCTTTTGGCTGTTAAGAACTTTAAACAAGCAATGCGGCAAGATGAGGAAAGGTTTACGCTTATGGAGATTAGCCGCGTCTGGCCTGAACATTTTGGCTTGCGCGGCTTGTCTGATCATGGTTATTATCCTATGCAGTTTGAGATTATTGAGCAGTCTGAAGAGGATTGGCAGACGGATGACAAGTCTACTATGATGATTCAGATAGATGCTATCCCAATAAATTATGATTTGATCCTAAACAAACAGTGCGAATTCGAGTTTGTTAAGGGCTTTTCGTATCCCGTCGTAGGAAGCTCCGCCTTTTTGCTAAATAGTGAAATGATAAATCGCATGTATAACCAGAAAATAGCCGAGAAATTTGGCATAGACCCGTCTAAAACCGTCGAAGATGCAAGGGCTGACCCGAGGCTTGGATTAATTAAAATGTTTCAAACAAGCAAAACAGTCATACCCATCTATGTTGATTTTGAGAAGCTCGTCCGCTATCACTTCGGCGTATTCGCTTTTACTGGAGGCGGGAAAAGCAATTTGATGTCGAACGTTCTTAGGCGAATTTTGGCGCACACTGACAACACGAAGGTCATTATTTTTGACATAAGTTGCGAGTATGTATTCCTTATGCTGGATTTGCTTGCTGACCCGGCGTTTTCGGCAAAAGTTGTTGTTGAACATAGAATCGACTCGCTTGAACAGTTCTTCAACTCTGTTGTTAAGCCGAGGGAGTATGAGGCTGATGAAAGAATTAAGGCGGGATTAAAGTGCATAATAGACCAGGGTAAGCTTGCCTATTACACGAGGCCTAAACAGAAGGTTCCCACTTACAGTCAATTCTCGGATGAGCTTAGTGCTCAGAGAAAGGACAGCATAGACAAGCCGCATTACATGAATGCCATTGACAAAATTCATGATGCTATTCTTGAGTATGTGGAAGAGCATGGTTTGAGCGAAAACCAAGAGGTGAGTGAGGATTTCGTTGGATACGTAGATCAGCTTGCCACGGAAACTATACAGCAATTTAAGGTTCACGAAAAAAGCGGATTATACGCGTGGGCCACAACTAGAAGCGCAGTTTTGGACATTATTAAAAAGAAACAGGAAAGAGAGAAGGAAGAAGTTGGTGGACTGACAGCGGAAAAAATCCGTGAACTATTAGAAGACAAAACAACAAGCCTTGTTTGTGTTTCAATTTCAGACCCGTTCACAATAAAGGATTTGGTCATTACTTTGACGCAGGATTTGCTTGTTCGGAGAAAGCGCAGATTCCAAGTTAAGCCCTATGTCTTGCTTGTTTTTGACGAAGCCCAAGAGTTCGTTCCAAGTGGCGCGGGCGGAATTGATGCTAAATGTTCTGGACATGTTGAAACTTTGCTCAGGCAGGGAAGAAAGTATGGTTTAGGCGTTTGCATCGCTACACAACGCATTGCCTACTTGAACACAAACGCCTTGCAGCAACTTCACACGTATTTTGTTGGCACTTTGCCGCGTCCATACGACCGTGCACTTGTCAGCGAGACGTTTATGATAGATAAGGGCATATTGGAGAAGACGCTGGAGTTTGCGCCGGGAGAGTGGCTTTTGTCAAGTTACATAGCTACTGGAATAGAAAACGTGCCCATATTCATAAAGGCAGACAACGCAGAAAACGAAATAGAAAAATACCTTTCAACCAGCAAATTGAAAAGCTGAAACACGCCTAGGTTCAATCTATGTCCCCAAACCCAAACAATCAAGTTATGCCACCAAAATCCATATAATGAATGCAGTAACAAGAGCAAAAACACCACAGACCATTAGTCCATATATTCTGTATTGACGTTGTTTAGGTATGTTAAAAGAGTGAAACCAAACGCATCGAAAAATGACTAGAAGATGTCGTTTCCGTACTTCTTTTGTAATCTCCTCATTGAGCAAGTCCAAAGCATTTTGCCTATCCAAATTCGAACTCTGTTTTTGTTTTGTCGGGGCGCTGACATACATGGCCGCACTAGCCAATTGTCCGTATCCTAAGTGTCTTAAAAGCAAAAACCAAAAGCCGAAAGACACCAAAAATATAGTAGTATAGAATACCCAAAATTGAACTAGCGAGAACTGTTGTGGGTTCAGATGTTGTCCCATGAGAGCGAGTTTGATCTGCACAAGAGTAAATAAAAGAGCAGCAAAACCTATGAGCAAACGGCTGTGTGCATTCAGCTGTTGTGTATAAAAATCCATAAACACCTTGCGACATTCTACTTCATCAGTTGCATTTGTATTTTCCATCATTTACCACGTTATCTACCTAAAAGACCTAAAGACTAATTAATTTTTTCTAGTGTATTAAAGAAGAGTTTGAATGTGGATGTCAAAAAAGAGTTTGCATGAAAACGCTAGTTCTTTTGGGTTTGGGGTTTAGTCTATATATAAGGGAGGAGTAGGTTTCCGAGAGAGCCTAATCAACATATAAGCCCACCTAAGAAGCTTGGGTTCAACCTATTTATAAGGGGGGCTAGTCTTTCCGAGAGCAACAGTACTGCTCATTAATTGCTAAGTTTGCATTCAGCTTCTTATTGATAGGTATGTCTTATAGGGTCTGAAGCCGACCTTTGAGTATGCTCGCACCGCTGGAGCATTATCCTCTATAACATGAATCAACGCAATCGGAGACCTCTTCAAAATCTCTTCAACAAGCGCAGACACAATCGACGTAGCGTAACCTCTGCTCCTATAATGTTCATCAGTGGCTACAACTCCAATGTTACTCGCAAAATCTACAAAACGAACGTTACCAACAGAAACCAGCTTTCCCTCCTTTCTTATGCCAAGCCAGAATACGTTTTGCCATCTCTGTTTCAGCTGTTCTGAGGTAATTTCGCCCCACCATTCAGGGTCGCATCGTCTCATCAACGCCGCAACTTCCTCGGCGTCTTCAACATTGGGTCTTGCAGGAGTTTCAGTTAAGCAAACGTGCTCCTCTCCTCGATTCAACCGCATCAACACCATGTCCTGCCTAACGCGGGGCTTATACTTCTGACAAACGATGTCTTCGCAGTCTGGCGGCGCTTGCAATTCAACCTTCTCAAAATTAGCATGCCCAAGTAACTTCTGCACAGCTTCTCGACTGCCTCTAAACTGGACAATGTAATCAGCAAAAACCAACAGCGAACCCAACACTTCCTCTCCTTCAACTGCCAAAAATATCTTCGTCTGTTCCCTACGTTGAGTCCAATCAAGTATGAAAAAATAGTAATTTATCGGGTCACGGTTCACGTAATTCCAGAACATCTGTTCGTACCCGTCGGCAACCGAAACAATTTCCACAGTATAGTCTCCAAACAGATAATATAAAATAGGTTGAAAAAATAAGGTTTGAGAATCTAGGCTGCCTTGGCTGGTTGCGTCACTCCACTTTTCTTAAGCAGTTTATTCCATTTCTCGTCTGTTATTCGCTGTATGTCACCTAGCATTTTCTCGAATTTCGGTGTAAACAAATGCCTAAAACGTCCTTGCACCTGCAAGTATTCCTTCACTGGCTTCTTCTTTTGCGGAGCTAAAGCCATGACTTTGCTTGGTGCTGAAAGCTGGTAGTCACCGTTTACAGCTTCCCATAACGGGAATATGCACGTCTCCACCGCTAACCGTGAAAGCTCTATAGACTTGCTTGGATCGCTTCTCCACCCTCTTGGACACGGCGCAAACACATGTAAAAACGCTGGACCATTAACCTCAATTCCCCTTCTGACTTTCACGAGCAAGTCTCGCCAGTAATAAGGCGAAGCTGTAGCCACATAAGGCATTTCGTGTGCCACCATAATATCAGCAATAGGCTTTTTGTTTTCCAACTTTCCAGGTATGACCGTGCCAGCAGGCGAAGTAGTTGTAGACGCGCCTAAAGGCGTTCCACCACTTCTCTGAATGCCAGTATTCATGTAAGCCTCATTGTCATAGAGCACAAATAGAAAGTCATGTCCCCTTTCAACAGCCCCGGAAAGCGCTTGTATACCTATATCATACGTGCCTCCGTCTCCAGCGAGGGCAACAATGTCTATTTGCTCCTGCTTTATCCTCCCCTTCTTTTTCATTATCTTTAATGCTGCATCGATTCCAGAAGCGTTTGCAGCAACATTTTCAAAGGCTGTGTGTAGCCATGGTGTAGCCCAAGAAGTGTATGGATAAATTGATGAGACTACTTCCATGCATCCGGTTGCGTTCGTCACTATCGTGGGTCCCCTAACAGCTTTCATAATAAGTCTTAGAACTGTTGCTGGTGCGCAGCCTGCGCATGCCCTGTGCCCTGACATGAATAGGTCTGGTTTTTCAGCTATGTCTTTTGTGGTGAATTTCCATTCAGAAAACATTCCATTTTCCTCCTTTTTACCCTCTTAATCCAACATAATTTATTGGAGTTTCAACATGTTTGGTCTGAAGTATCTTCTGCAAATCCTCGTATATACTGCGCATTTG
>Ga0315280_10001347_pt1 | contig 42544 bp, 35 predicted proteins | sample YL17G06_40_MG_FD_203697 | JGI IMG/M metagenome (GOLD analysis project Ga0315280, IMG submission 203697) | Sediment microbial communities from Yellowstone Lake, YNP, Wyoming, USA - YL17G06_40 | ecosystem: Environmental > Aquatic > Freshwater > Lake > Sediment | place: USA: Wyoming | collected...
TTCGCTTCACCTGAAATGCCCTCCTTGTCGGCTTGAATTATTTCGGACAACTGTAATCCTAGCCAACACCGGCGGGCATTTCAGCTATTTTCTTCGGCGCCGCGTAAAAATCTGCGCTGGTTTAAGGCCTAGTGCGCCGTTGCGTAGCCTCTCAGGCCATCATGCGAGCATGATTGTGGAGTGCCGCGCGGCTCGACGGGCCGGAGCCGTCAATCGGGGGCAAGCGAAAGCGCGGTCCAGACTGCGCATTCCATAAAGCGGTCACACAACCCGATTCCCAGGATTGCCTTGACGAAACGACGATCGCGGACTATTTCTCTTCTGGACTGCTTCGAGGAGAGCACAACACTTGACCGAACAACAAAGTAGCGAATGGCACGTCCACCATCCCCCTCTTCGGATCATGCCTCTGGGCGGGTGCGGCGAAATCGGCCTCAACATGACCGTTGTCGAGTGTGGCGATGACCTCCTGGTCATTGACTGCGGTCAGATGTTTCCCGAGGAAGACATGCTCGGGATTGACCTGGTCATCCCCGACTTTGGCTATCTCAAGGAAAACCGCGATCGTGTCCGCGGGATCATCCTGACCCACGGCCACGAAGACCACATCGGCGCGTTGCCCTACCTTCTGCCGGAAATCCGCGTTCCCGTCTATGGAACCCGCCTGACATTGGCGCTTGTTCGTGACAAGTTGCGCGAATCGGGGCTCGACACCACGACCACCTTTATGGAGGTCAAACCTCGCCAGACCGTCAAGTTCGGCGGCCTCAGTGTCGAGTGGATTCCCGTCACTCACAGCATGCCCGATTCGTCGGCGCTGGCTATCACGACTCCCGCCGGCGTCATCATCCACAGCGGCGACTACAAGATTGATCCCAACCCGATTGACGGTCGCCATCTCGACCTCTACCGCCTCGCCGAGTATGGCGAGAAAGGTGTCCTGGTTCTCCTCGCCGACAGCACGAACATCGAGCGGCCGGGAACCAGTCCCTCGGAGTCGTCCGTCATTGCCGCCCTCGATCAGTTGATCGAAGAAGCGCAGCGAACAGTCATCATCGCGACGTTTGCCTCGTCGCTCCACCGAATTCAAACCGTGATGAATCTGGCGGCGCGCCGGCGAAAGCGTCTGTTTATCTCTGGGACGAGCATGGAAACGAACGTGGAGATCGCGGCGGACCTCGGCTATTTGCAGATTCCACAGGAAAGCTTCTGTCCGCTCGATGACCTGGTCAACACGCCTCCCGAGGACCGAGTGATCTTGACCACCGGAAGCCAAGGCGAGCCTCTTTCGGCGCTCAGCCGCATGGCGCTCGACGACCACAGGCAAATACGGGTTGCACCCGGCGATCTCGTGATCCTTTCGTCGCGCGTCATCCCCGGCAACGAGCGGGCGATCTTTCGAATGATCAACCATTTCTTCCGGCGGGGAGCGCACGTCGTTTACGAACGCACCGCACCGGTTCATGCCTCCGGCCACGCCTTCCGCGAGGAGATGAAAAGCCTGGTCAACATCGTTCGGCCGCGTTACTTTATTCCGATTCACGGCGAGATGCGCCACCTGACGGCCCATCGCGATCTGGCAATCGAGATGGGTCTGCCTCAAGCCAATGCGACATTGCTCGAAAATGGCCGGGCTTGGGTCTATGAAAACGGCCAGGCCGCCATCCGACCTCTCTTTCAGGCCGGGCGCACTCTGGTGGATGGCAAAGGAATTGGCGACGTCCACGCCATCGTCCTCCGCGACCGCCAGCATCTCGCCCAGGACGGCATGTTCATTGTCGTTCTCGCTATTGACCGCTCGAGCAACCGGGTCGTCGCAGGCCCCGAGATCATCACTCGCGGAACGGTTTATGTGGACGAGAATGAAGAGCTCCTCTCTCGCTGCAAACAAGTCATCTTGGAAACCATTGAGGGCAGCGTCGAGGCAAGCCGCGGCGAGTGGACCGTCATGAAAACCGAGGTTCGACGCGCCGTGAAACGTTTCCTCAAGCGCGAAATTCGCCGTTTCCCGGTCATCTTGCCAGTGGTAGTGGAGATATGACATCGCTTCAAGCGCTTCTGCTCGGCATGGTGCAGGGGTTGACGGAATTCCTGCCCGTAAGCAGCTCGGGGCATTTGGTTCTGGGCAAAAAGTTTCTCGGCGTGGCGAGCGAGATGCCTGTCACCTTCGAGGTGGTTGTCCACGCGGGAACATTGCTGGCGACGCTGATCGTTTTTTGGAAACCGCTATGGGAGATCATGGGTTTTCTGGGGCGTGTGGCAACGCGGAGAACAAGAGGGCGTTTGTGGGCCGATCCTTCGTGCCGCCTGCTAGTGGCGATCGTGCTGGGGACAATTCCGGCGGGTGTGGCCGGAGTTCTTCTCAACGACCGGATCGAATCGCTTTTCAGCAGCATCTTGCTTGTAGCCATCGCACTGTGCGCGACGGGAACGCTCTTGTTCGCCACCCACTGGAGTCGCTCGTGTACTCAGGGTAGCGAGAATGTTTCCGTGCCTCAGGCTCTGATCGTTGGCGTTGTGCAGGCAATTGCCATAGCGCCTGGAATCTCGCGCTCGGGTTCAACGATCGCGACCGGCTTGCTTTGCGGCATAGATCGAGAGGCAGCCGCGCGGTTTTCCTTTTTGCTCTCCATGCCGGCCATTTCGGGTGCTGCTGTGCTCAAGGCGCGCGATATTGCCCAGGCAAGCGTTGCCGTAGGATGGTTGCCGCTGGCGTTGGGTTTCGCTATGTCCTTTGTCGTTGGCCTGGTTGCGCTCTGGGTGGTGTTGACATTTGTGCGACAGGGTCGTTTCCATTGGTTCGGCTATTATTGCTGGGTTGTGGGATTGGCGGCGATCGTTGCATTTTCGCTTGGATTCCTGCGCGGTTGATGGAGCAATTGGCCCTTGCGGGGCTCGAAAACGAGAGATGAGGTTACGATGCGTTATTCAAGGCTGGTCGAAATTCTCGATCGCTGCCGACGCAAACGGCTGTTGCTTGTCGGCGACGTAATGCTCGATGTCTATGTGTCGGGCCGCGTCGAACGCATCTGCCCCGAGGCGCCCGTGCAGGTGGTGCGCGTCCTCGACAAGCGGGCCATCCTGGGCGGGTGCGGCAATGTCGCGCGCAATCTTACCCCCTTCGGAGTTCATGTCCAACTGTGTGCGGTCGTTGGCGCTGACGAGAACGGCGCGATGGTTCGGCGTTTGCTCGTTGAGGACCGGCTGGCAGCCAGTGGCGTTTTCACCGAGCCCTCGAAGCCGACGACGACGAAAACGCGCGTCACAGCCGAGCGTCAACAGATTCTCCGGTTGGATCGCGAGGAAACTTCCCACCTTTCCGGGAAAACCGAGCAACGATTGGTCGCGTGGCTTGCCCGCGCGGTCCCACACGCCGACGTTGTCGTGATGTCCGACTATGCCAAGGGCGTTCTTACACAACGTGTGCGCGAGACCGTGTTCGCCACGGCCCGCCAATGCGGTGTTCCGGTCATTGTGGATCCCAAGATCGCCGACCTGCGCGCCTATCGGGGCGCAACTATTATCAAGCCCAATGCGTCCGAAGCAGAAAATGCTTGGGGACATCCCATCGTTAGTCCGTCGGATTTCGAGCGCGCTGGCCGACACCTGCTGCGCAGTTGTGCATGTGAGGCGCTGATTGTCACTCGCGGTCCCTTGCCGACCGCTGTCTTCCAGGCAGGCAAGAAGGTCATCTATGTCCCGACACTGTCGCGTGAAGTCTATGATGTATCGGGAGCGGGCGATACGATGCTGGCCTTCCTTGGGCTTGGGCTTGCCGGTGGCGCCTCTTACGTGGAAGCCACCGAACTCGCCAACATCGCGGCGGGCATTGTTGTCGGAAAGGTCGGGACCGCACGCGCCGAAGAAGCCGAGATCCTCGCCCAGGCGGCTGCCGACCATGACCCTGCTGCACGCAAGGCGGTTGCGCTCGAGCAGCTCGTCGTTATCCTCGACCAGCACCGACGTCAAGGCCGCCGGATTGTCTTCACCAACGGCTGTTTCGATCTTCTACACGCCGGGCAAATTCGCTTTCTCCAGCAGGCGCGGCGACTGGGCGACCTGCTTGTGGTCGGCTTGAACAGCGACCAGTCGGTGCGGCGCGTCAAAGGCTTTCCGCGGCCGTTTCTCAAGCAGAACGAGCGCGTCCAAATCCTCGCAGCACTCGATTGCGTGGACCATGTGATCGTTTTCAGCGAATCCACGCCACGCCGCCTGCTTCGCCGGCTTCGCCCCGATGTCCTCGTCAAGGGTCGCGGCCTTTCGCTCGAATCCGTCGTGGGCAGAGAGATCGTTGAATCCTATGGCGGGACTGTGAAAGTTCTTCAAGCCTTCGAAGGCCCAACGATTCCTGAGCTTTCGCGCGAAATCCACACCTTGCTCGACCAGCAGGCCAAAAACCGAACCCGCAGGTGATTGCAGATTTCGGATTGCGGAATTTTGCATCGGTTCTTGCCAGTGTTGGATTGTTCACTTCGCCTTCTTCAGTTCTCGCCGAAGCGACAAAACCTTTCGCTCGAGTTGCTCGATCCTCGCGCGGCGCGATGGACTCCAGCCCGTGTCAATGGCGGCCAGTGAGGTCATCAGGGATTCGTAGGCGCTGATCGCTCGCTCGGTCTGGCCGTTTCGTTCGTAACCCTCGGCCATCGCTTCCAGGTGCACCGCCGAGCGTTGGCCCCACGTGTTGAACGGGCAATGGCTTCGAATCGAACGCTCGAAACAAGTCTGCGCCGCGCTTTCGTCTCCCTCGGCCAAAGCCTTCTCGCCTGCACGCCAGGCCCGACACGACTGTGTCGCAAATCCAATCCAAAGGGAAACGAAGAGAACGACCGCCACTCCGAAGATCCAGGCCAGTTGCCGAAGTATTTGTCGTCCGCTCATGATTTGATCCCTCGAACCAGCGCGCGATAGGATTGCCGCAACAGCCAGAAACAGTACGATTTCACGCCACAGGATGGAAGCCTCCTTCTTGCAGCACACATGCCCCATTTCAGCGACACCGCGTGACGCCCACCTTTGGACAATCGTCTTTGAGCGGGCACGTGCTGCAATGGGGCGAAAGCGGCGTGCAGCAGTTCTGGCCGAATGTCACAAGGATATTGTTGATCTCCATCCACCAACGGCGCGGCAACACTTCGCGCAGCGACATCTCGGTTTGTTCGGGCGTTCTCGTCCGCACCAATCCCCAGCGATTCGAAATGCGATGGACGTGCGTGTCCACGCAGATGCCCGGCTTCCCAAAGCCCACGGTCAGAACCAGATTGGCGGTCTTTCGCCCAACGCCAGGCAGCGCAAGCAGATCGCCGATTTCGTCTGGCACACGCCCGTCATACTCGTCGAGCAGTCGCCGACAGATGGCGCGGATGTTTCGCGCCTTCGTGTTGTAGAAACCGACGGGGAAAATGGTGCGCGCTATTCTTTTTTCGTTCAAACGCAAGATCCCTTCCGGGGTATCGGCCAGCGCAAACAGCCGCTTCGATGCCGCCGCCGTTGTTTCGTCTTTGGTTCTCAAGCTGAGCATGCACGAGATGAGAACGCGAAACGGATCGCGCCGCGCCCGACTTTCCCCTGTGACGTAAGGTTCCTGCCAGCGCCGAACGTAACGCTCAACTCGCCGAATCATCCGATCGAGTGGCAGAGGACTTGGGCGGCTCATCTTTCTCCCTTGGTGCGACTTGGCTCAATGCTTCGATTTCCTGGCGCAAACGCGCAATCTCCTTGTCGAGGTCTTCGATCAGTCGGCTTTGCAATTCATAAAGCGTTCTCAGAGCGCTGAATTTGAGCAGCAGAAACTCCAGGATCGCCGTTGTGATCAGGATCAAGGCGATGCTCGACCCTGCCACAAAATCGTAAATGATCGGATTGGAGTCGGGGATCAGTCTGAGCACAATGACGAGAAAACTCAACGCCGCGACAAAAAGCAACGCGACCAGTCCCGACTCGTACCATTTCACGCCAACGCGCTCTCTCAGCTGGTAGAGTCGCCTGATGTCTTTGATTTTGATCCGCGCCGTCACTTCGGTCAGAAGCATTTTCGGATCGCGCGGCGGCAGCAATTCGCTCATGGCTCATCCCTCAATATTACTGCGGCTCGTCCATCAAAACGGTAGTCGGCGCATAATGCAAACCTGAAGTAAGATGAAACCTCAGATTGTGCAGATTCCACAGATTTTTCTCTGCTTCGGCCCCGGAATCGCGAAATCTGTGCAATCTGTTGTTCACTCGCTCTTCCCCTCCGTGCGCCATTCGAAAGATCGTCCATCGCATCGGACTGTTACAGCACCGTCGCGGTCGGTTCGTGCAATTGTGACAGCGGCGCTGGTCAGGCGATCCAGAACTTCGGGCGAGGGATGGCCATACGGATTATCGCGCCCGCACGAAATCACAGCCAGACGCGGGCGGGCGCGATCAAGAAACGCCTGTGATGTTGCCCGAGCGCTCCCATGATGGGCGACTTTGAGGATTTCGCACCCAAGGTCAGCGCCCGAAGCCACAAGGTCGCGTTCGCCTGCCCGCTCAACGTCACCAAGGATCAGAATCTGGCACGATCGCCAATCCAACATCACAACCAATGATTGATCGTTTGTGTTTGAGTAAGCAGCTTCCCGCTGCGGATGGAGAAAAAGCAATTGCACTCCCATCGGCGCCTCGATCCAATCGCCCGCAAAAACCACATCGTGCCGGGCAAACTCGGTCTGCACCGCTTCGCTCAAACGCTTGTAGGCTTGCGAATTGCTCTGCCCAGGTCCCTCGATCAGCCACGCAACATCCAGATCGCGGAAGACAGCCGGTAATCCTCCGATGTGATCGGAATCCGGGTGGGTTGCGATGACGGCATCGAGGCGTTCGATTCCCCGTGCTTCGAGAAAAGGTACGACGATCCGTTCGCCGGCGCGAACGAACTCGTCGCCCGCGTCCACGAGGACAACAGGACCGGCGGGCAGTTCGACCACGCAACTGTCGCCCTGCCCGACATCGAGAAACGTTGCGCGCAGATCGTTGCCCGAGCCGCGCAGAACGGCAGGCGCCCACACTACCCAGGCGGCGACGGTTGCCAGCGCGATCCAGAGTCTTGCGCGCTGTTTGGCCTCGAAAAATGGGGAGGGCTGCCCCGGCAAAACTGCCCAACCGAACAGAATGATATAGAACGCCGCGCCAACCCAAACCGGCCAGTCGGGCGTGGCGATTGTGACCGCCGGAAGGTTCGACCACCACCGCACAAGTCCTAATAGAAGGTACACGGACAGATTGAGCACATTGCCGACAATCCACATGGTGGCTGGCGCCAGCGCGGCCATGACCAGCAAAACCAACGTCGCTGCCATGATCAGCCACACAAGTGGAAGGGCAAGCACGTTGGACAGTACTCCTATACACGGAATCATATAGTAGTAATGAGCGAGAAGCGGCAGCAGTCCCACTTGGGCGGAAACAAGCATCGTCACGCCGTAAAGGAGATGCCGGTTGACCCAGATCGCGGTGCGCTTCCGGCGGGCTGGCCCTTTTCCCTCATCCAAGTATAACCAGGCCTCCAACAACGGCATCAGCACAATGATGGACAACATGCACACGAATGACAGCTGGAACCCGGCCTGCCATAGAGCACGTGGGTTGAACCCGAGAATGAGCAACGCGGCTGTTGCCAATGCCGTTAGTGGTTCGATCTTGTAATGCAAGAGAGGCAACGCAAGGAGCACGGTGATCATAATCGTCGCACGTGCAACGGATGCCTGAAACCCCACGACGGCGCAGAAGATGGCTGCAACCGCAATCAGAATAGCCGAACGCCCGGCGGGCGTAGGCCGCAACAGCCGGATGAAGGTGTCGAGGACCCAAACGAGGAACGCAACGTTGAGACCGCTGACTGCAAAAATGTGTGCCAGACCACAGCGTGTAAAGTCGCGACGAACGTCGCGGTCGAGCCACTCGGCCTCGCCCAGAAAGATTGATCGGTTCAGTGCGGCGACCTCCGGCTCTAATGCACGATCGAGAGCGGCTTCGACCCAGCGGCGCAATTGTTCCGCCGACCCGACAGCCCAATCCCGCAGCGAACGACTTGACGTTGGTGGGAGAAACGTCACCTCCTCGGCGCGCCGCACCAATACGCTCGCACCGATACCATTCCGTTCAAGATGGGCGCGGTAGTTGAAAACGTCGGGATTGCTCAGGTCGGGCGGACGTCGCAGCCGTCCCTCGGCAATCACACGATCGCCAGACATGGGCGACTCGTTTCGTGCTTTTTCGAACGCCTCGCCGCTGCAAGCCAGTTGGATCGCCGTGGGAAACTCGACCACACTGCCATCGTTGCCGCGAACAACACAGTCCTTTAGCCGGTAAGTCAGGCGTGTGGGATAGGTTCGATCGGTTGCGGCCAGCCGGCCCTCAACTCGAACCGTCGTCTGTTTCTCGAGCTGGGATACCCGCTCACGCGCCACCTGATTCTGTTCTTCGATGCGGTTCTGTTGATAGACCCCAACCAAGAAAACCGCGGCGAAGAGAAGGCTATCAATTGCCACCCGCCCTTTTGCCAACATGACAATTTGCGTCAGAACGATCAGTGCAATGATGACGAGTGCCAAAGTTGGCGAAAGCCGAAGCAACGGGCCGGTGCTCAACCCACCCACATAGGCCATTGCAACTATGACAATTGGACGCTTCATAGCCGGGCAATCGGACCGCACTCGTTATGGCGCGCTCTCCACTTGCGCGAAGGCGCCTCTGGCGGCCAATCAAATTACGGTGCAAAGCAGGAACATGGGAATGCAGGCTGATATTGCCTTCCGACATCCATTATATTCTTCGTCAGGGAATAGCAATCGGAAAACCGGTGGTTCATACGGGTGAAGGAAGACGCCGAGACATAAGTTTCGATCTTGTCACGGTTCGTGCGTTTGTTTCTTGCTTTCATCTTAAGGCTGTCTTTTTCTACCTTGACCCCCGACAGCAGGTTTGGCGAGAATCCGGTCTGTCAGAACGGCGCTGGGGGTGGGGCTTGCCCCCTGAGAGTCTGGCGGAACGGTAAAACGGGTATCTTGCCTGTTTATTGCTGGCCAGGCAACCCCTTGAACCTGATCCGGGTAATGCCGGCGTAGGGAAGCGGTATCGAAAAGCAAAGCCCCCCGGCGACATCGAAATCGGTGTCTTGCCCTGTGGTGTGCGCTTTCGACCGCTTTCTTCGCGAAAGCGGTTTTTCTATTTGGATCCGGAGTTCATGCTTCTACGTATGCAGTCGGCACTCATGAACGAGGGAGAATGAAGAACATGGCAGATGAGCAAATTGGCGGGCCGTCGGGTGAGAGCTGCGCGACCCAGATGCATCTGGCGCGCACTGGGAAGATCACCGACGAAATGAAAAAGGTCGCCGAACGTGAGGGGCTTGAACCTGAGTTCGTGCGTGCCGAAATCTCGGTTGGACGGCTTATAATCCCATCAAATGGGCTTCATTATAAACAATATGATCTTAAACCTATCGCAATCGGATCGGCCTGTTTTTGCAAAATAAATGCGAACATTGGCAACTCGCCAGCCGGCTCCGATCTTGAGAATGAACTCCGCAAACTTGAGGTCGCTATTCGCTTTGGCGCGGACACGATTATGGACCTCAGCACGGGGGAACACATCGCCGAAATCCGACAAGCCATCATTGCACAGAGCACGGTACCCGTCGGAACCGTTCCCATCTACGAGGCGCTGACTCGCGTCGAGAAACCCGAGAACCTGTCACCCGACCTCGTGCTCGAAGTCATCTCCGAACAGGCCAGACAAGGCGTGGACTTCATGACGGTCCACGCGGGAATCTTGCTCGAGCACCTGCCGTTGACCGCTTCGCGTGTGACCGGGATTGTCAGCCGTGGCGGCGCCGCACTTGCGAAATGGATGTTGGCCCACCACGAGCAAAACCTGCTCTATACGCAGTTCGACGAAATCCTTGACATCGCTCGGCGTTACGATGTGACGCTCAGCCTGGGCGATGGATTGCGGCCGGGTTGCCTTGCCGACGCCAACGACCAGGCCCAGTTTGCCGAACTCAGCGTTTTGGGCGAATTGACCCTCCGCGCCTGGGAACGCGATGTCCAGGTGATGATCGAGGGGCCGGGCCATGTGCCGTTGGATAAGATCGCCGTGAACGTCGAGAAGGAAATCGCTCTCTGCCATGGCGCGCCGTTCTATGTCCTCGGGCCACTGGTCACCGACATCGCCGCGGGCCACGATCACATCGCATCGGCCATTGGCGGGGCGATGGCGGCTTGGGCGGGCGCATCGCTGCTTTGCTACGTGACGCCGCGCGAGCACCTGGGGTTGCCCGATGTCGAGGACGTTAAAGAGGGCGTGATTGCGCACAAGATCGCAGCTCACGCAGCGGACATAGCGCGAGGCCGACGCGGTGCTCGCGACCGCGACGATGCTCTCTCGCGCGCACGATTCGATTTTGACTGGGAAAAACAATTCGCGCTGGCGCTCGACCCCGAAAAGCCGCGCGTGATGCACGACACGTCGGCTGGTGCCGACGAATCCTTCGACGCGGCCCGCTTCTGCACCATGTGCGGCGAAAAATTCTGCTCGCTGCGCGCCAGCCACGATCTGCGCGATGCTCTTCAATCAACGAAGGGCAAGTGAGACGTGTGAATGGTGCCACACAACATCGTCGAAACAATATGCAACCACAGATTGCACAGATTCCGCCGATTGATAAAGCGGTCGGTACATAGGACATGCGACCTTCTTGTAAGCCTTTTTGCACTCTTTGCCACATGATGACTTTGATTTCCGACGGATTCAGTTGGGCGCTGATATAGAAAGCATGCGAGACGATGGAACCACCGAATTTCGGCTGGTCAGTCCGTTCGAGCCGAAGGGGGATCAGCCCAAGGCGATCGAAGGGCTGGTGCGTGGGCTCGAGCGCGGCCTGAAGGACCAGGTGTTGCTTGGCGTCACGGGGTCGGGCAAGACGTTCACGATGGCCCACGTCATCGCGCACGTTGGCCACCCGACAGTTGTTCTTGCCCACAACAAGACGCTCGCCGCCCAGCTCTATCGCGAGTTCAAGGAGCTATTCCCCGAAAATGCCGTCGAGTATTTCGTCAGCTACTATGATTACTACTTGCCAGAGGCCTACATTCCCGCAACCGACACCTATATCGCCAAGGATGCCTCGATCAACGACGAGCTGGACAAGATGCGCCTGTCGGCGACGCGGTCGGTTCTCGAACGGCGCGATGTGATCGTCGTCGCGTCGGTCTCGTGCATTTACGGCATCGGCTCGCCCCAGGATTTTCACGACATGGTTCTGTTCGTGCGCGAAGGGACACGCGACCGGCGCAACGAAATCCTGCGCCATCTCGTGGATATTCAGTATCAACGCAACGACACGGATTTCTATCGAGGCACCTTTCGTGTGCGCGGCGATGTCGTGGACATTTTCCCTGCTTACGAAGAACGCAAAGCGATCCGCCTGGAGTTCTCCGGCGACGAGCTCGAAACAGTCAGCGAGATTGACGCCCTGACGGGAAAGCGCCTGCGCCCAATCAAGCGGGTGGCCATCTATCCGTCGTCTTTCTATGTCACGGGAGGCGACCGCCGCTATCGCGCGATCGAGGCAATTCGCGAAGAGTTGCGCGACCGGCTGGTCGTATTGCGCGCGGCAAACAAGTTGGTCGAAGCCCAGCGCCTCGAACAGCGAACTCTGTATGATCTCGAGATGATGGAAGAGATGGGCACGTGTGTCGGGATCGAGAACTATTCGCGCCACCTTTCGGGCCGCGCACCCGGCGAGCCGCCCGATTGCCTGCTTGACTACTTTCCCGAGCCGTTCCTGCTATTCATTGACGAAAGCCACCAGACGGTTCCGCAACTGCGCGCCATGTATCGCGCCGACCGCTCGCGCAAAGAGACGCTGGTGGAATATGGATTTCGGTTGCCCTCCGCGCTCGACAACCGGCCGCTCAAGTTCGAGGAATTCTTCGAGCGAATCCATCGGACAATCTATGTTTCGGCGACTCCTGCCGAATGGGAACTCGAGCGAAGCGGCGGCGTAGTGTGCGAACAAGTCATTCGGCCGACGGGCCTGATTGATCCGGCGATCGAGGTGCGGCCGGCAAGCGGCCAGGTGGACGATTTGCTCGACGAGATTCGAAAGTGTGTCGAAGTCGGCCAGCGCGTTCTGGTTACGACGTTGACCAAGCGCATGGCCGAGGACCTGACGGAGTATTACGCCGACCTCCGCCTCGAGGTGAAGTATCTCCACTCCGACATTGACACGATCCAGCGGACCGAGATCATTCGCGATTTGCGGCGCGGTCTGTTCGATGTTCTGATTGGCGTCAATCTGCTTCGCGAGGGATTGGATTTGCCCGAAGTGGCGCTGGTGGCGATTCTCGACGCGGACAAGGAAGGATTTCTTCGCTCGACGGTCTCGCTCATTCAGACGTGCGGTCGTGCGGCGCGAAACATCGAGGGCCGTGTCATCATGTATGCCGATGTGGTGACCGACTCGATGAGGCGCGCGATTGACGAGACCAATCGCCGCCGCGCCTTGCAGGCGCAATTCAACCACGACCACGGCATCACGCCTGAGTCGGTCAAGAAAGCAATTACGAATATCCTCGACACCGTGTATGAGGCCGACTACGTGACGCTGTCCAAGGTTGCCGAACCGGAGGAGAAGTATCTGGCCGACCCGAAGGCGCTGGCGAAGGCGATTGCGAAACTACGCAAGGAAATGTTGACTGCCGCCTCGAAATTGGACTTTGAAAAAGCCGCCGAGCTGCGCGACCGCTTCTTTGCCCTCGAAAAGAAAGTCACCACCCTTCCAGTGGGATAGGGATGTTGAATTCTATTAGCCACCAAACTACACGAAAGACACAAAAACCGAGTGCTTCCTATTTCGTGCTTTTTCGTATGTTTCGTGGCAAAAGGAAAAGCAAATGACCGAGCTACTCTACAAAGAAGAATCCTACCAGATCGTTGGCGCGGCGATTCAGGTTTGGAAAACTCTGGGATACGGTTTCCTCGAAAAAGTGTATGAAAACGCGCTCGCGATCGAACTCAGAAAACGTGCGATTCCATTTGAACAACAGAAACCGATCACGGTCCATTATGAGGGCCAAGTCGTCGGCGATTACGCGGCCGACTTTGTCGTGGACGGCAAGATTATCCTTGAGCTCAAGAGCGCCAAAGCGATTGACGAAACCCACGTGGCGCAGGCTCTGAACTACCTCAAGGCCACTGGCCTCCGCCTGGCTGTCATCCTGAACTTCGGCCCTGAGAGAATGGAAAGCAAACGCCTTATCCTGTGAAACCATTCACCCCTTTCGTGTCATTTCGTGGCTTCTCTTACGGCGCTGCAAACTCAACATTGAGGAAGCTGGCGGACCTCCGCGACCGCCCCCTCGCCCTCGAAAAGAAAGTTAGGACGCTGCCGACGGGGTGAGGGGTGGAGCAATGGCGGCTCTTCCTCAATCCTGTGGGAGGTTTGTCGCATTTGCCGCAGAGATGCTATTGAAGCCCAAGCAATGCGCTCATTTCCTCGACAGCACCGGGATCGGAAAGGTATTTCCGAACCCGGACGAGTTTCTTTTCTCGTAGAAAGCGTTTGTAAGACCAACCCTTGACTCTTGCCCTCGTCAGGACGTCTTTTGGGTTCCTGTGGAACAGGATTAAGCGTTGGCTGCTCGACGTTTCCAACCAGTCACAGAGCCGCTGATTTATGGCATGGTCGTTCCAGCCATAACCCGACATGATCATTGTATCGTGCTCAAGGAGTGCCTGATGGAAGCGCCAATGCAGCTCCGAGAATAGCCCTGCACTGTAGTCGGCAATCTTGTTATAGGTTCCGACCAGCAGTATCCCGCTCTGGAGAACGCATGGCTGAGGCGAGCAATCTGGATCGGTTCCGCAAAGCTCCAGTCCCACTTGTGGGGAAATGATGCCACCGAAAAGGCGCCAGTCCAACGAGCCGTGCAACTTGAACAAGCGGACTTTCGTACCGCTGTCGTATGTATTGCGGTCAAAGGACCGAATACCAGCGTGAGAAAGATCACCAAAGCCATCGCTGATCCGAACGTTGTTAAGGGAGAAGAGTCTTTCGATGAGACAATCATGATTCAGTGTAAAGATATCCAACCTCCCCACTCTTCTGGATTTGGCCAATTCCAAAAGACATTCCAGTCCCTTCGGCTCCAAGCTCTTGGAAACCCAGAGGTTCTGTATCACAACGTCCGCGATGAAATTGCATGAATCCTGCACCAGAGGCGACAGTGAGGTGCGTTCATTCGGAAAGCGGCGCTCGTCGGGCGAACGCAAACCGGCAGATTCGCTCTCCTCTTTGATCTTCTGCCAAAAGAAAAGCACCGCTGGATTGTCAACTTTGGCACTTTCCTCGTTCTCCAACTGGTCAGCAAGGTAGTATAGATCCTCGTAGTTGGCTTCCCGCGATCGTTTGGTGACGATGAAGTACTCATTGGCATCCGTTTTTAGAAGCTTCAGGAACTGTTGAAGCTGCGTGACCTGTCTTGTCTGATAGTGCTTATGGCTCATGCGCCGCGAATTCTCGACCGCCGCCCGCAACGAAAGATTGTCTTCAAGCCGATGATAGCGCGCATGAGGCCCGTTTCCATACCGCGCGACCGCAGTAGTCTTGTACCACTCGCCGGACAAGGCGGAATCTGTGATTTGGCCCGCACAGGGCAGTCCGGATGGGAACGAAATGCCCGAACCGAGAAAAAGCATAATCTTCATTCTGCTCTGCCTTCCACTTTCTATGTCCTAGAACGCTATCATGGGGCACACTGCGATGCAAGGGTTACCCAAGCTCTCAACACAAGCGAATGCCGCGGGTGGGATTAATGCGCGAGTCGAGGCGGTGGAGGCGCGAGCGAAGGTGCCCGTAAGCCGTCACTTGCCCAGAATCCGTGTCTTCCGTAAGTATGTCTCTACTGCTTCGACAAAGCGAATGGCTTACTCCCAAAGGGCTTGGGCTTTTTTGGGGGTGGACGGTTTGATGACCCGATAGTCGGAGACCTGGCGCACTTCGAAGGCGTTGTGGAAGTCCTGGGACAATTCACGCGGGAAAACGCCCTTCAAGACCAACTCCGTGTCGAACAGGCTGATCACGCCCGAATGTTTGCTGGGGACTTTGCCGGTTGTTTGCAGCATGGCAAGTGCCGCATAGAACATGGCATAGTAGGAACGATTGATGATGCTTTGCGGGCTGCGTTTGCCGTCGAGAAGAAACCTGGCATCATCGAGCGCCGTGTATGCTTGTTCCAGGCGATACTTAATGAGTTGGGCCGCTTCCTCTTCTTTCATACGGGAACCCCTTCCCTCTCAACGGCGATGGCCAAGAGCGAATAGCGCTCCGGGCCTTCTTCCCATTCTTTTCGCGTGAAGGTGACGGGCACGACAACGATGCCCTGTTCAAAGCCTGCCTCCCATGCGCACTCGCTGACGACATCTTCGGCCTGATCGTTTGTGCAGTCTTCGAGGATAACGAGCACGTCCATGTCCGATTCAGGGTCCGCGTCGCCTCTGGCTCTCGAACCAAACAGGATCATTCTGTGCAATGGGAGCTTCTTGACTACTAGTTCCTTGAACCGCTTGAGAACGGCTTTTTCCGTGGGATTCATCCGACAACACCTCGGATAACCTTATTGTAGATTGTGCCGCTTGCGCATCGTTCTCGTCAACAGCCTAATGCGTTTTCTTCGGGAAACCTTGTCTCTCTAACCGCGGCGTTCAGAATAAACGAATGATGCGGCGGGGCGAGGCACGCGAGTCGAGGCGGTGGAGGCCGGCGCGGAGGGCGGATTCGGTGGCGGCGCGATATTCGGCGGTAGTGATGGGACGGTTGATGTCGGGATGCTCGTCGGCAAGGCCGCAGGGCCGGTATTGCGCCATGACGTTGACGTAGGTATCGCGCGAAATCTCGTCGGCGAGAAAGCGCATCGCTTCGTCGCTTCCGGCGAGACCATTCGGCATGACGAGGTGGCGAATGAGCAAACCGCGCACAGCAACTCCATCGCCGTCGAGAACAAGGTCGCCGACTTGCCGGTGCATCTCGCGAATGGCCGCTTTCGCCACATCGGGATAGTCTTCGGCGGTGAGGTAGATGCGGGCGACTTCGCGCTCCATGCACTTGAGGTCGGGCATATAGATGTCCACCAGGCCATCGAGCAGTTGCAGCGTTTCGAGGGCATCGTAACCGCCTGTATTATAGACGAGCGGCACGCGCAGGCCACCCTCGATGGCGAGTTCGAGTGCTTCGAGAATCTGCGGCACGACGTGGCTCGGCGTCACGAAGTTGATGTTGTGGCAGCCCATGCGCTGCAATCCGAGCATCATTCGGGCCAGTTCCGCCGGCTCGACCTCGCGCCCTTCCATCCCGTGGCTGATGTCGAAGTTCTGGCAGAAGATGCAGCGCAGGTTGCAGGAGGTGAAAAAGATCGTCCCCGAACCGCAGCGGCCAACCAGCGGGTCTTCCTCGCCGAAGTGGGGGGAGGCGCTGCTGACCATGGCGCGCGCGCCTGTCTGACAAAAACCCACCTCGCCGCTCAGGCGGTCCACCTCGCAACTGCGTGGACACATGCGACATTGCCGCAGCCGCTCGCGAGCCCCCTCTACCCGCCGCCTCAATTCACCCGAACGCGCCAGGGCAATGTAAACCGGTTCCGCCATCAAAATTCTCCGCCCGTGAGGATCTCTCTGTGCCCTCTGTGTCTTAGTGGTGAGAATCCGTTACACCGCAGAGGGACAGAGAACACGGAGAGAGGAGTTCATTAGCCATGAAGCGGTTCTTCACCTGTCGCATCGGCGGCTGACGAACCTGCCTCCAACCGCGCGTGCCGTTGCGTCACAAATCGCAGCGAGACGATACGCTGGCCTTTGATCGTCTCGACAATGAAACGGTCGTCGCCGAACGGGACCGTTTCGCCGCGCTCCGGCAAATGGCCGCAACGCTCGAACACCAACCCACCGACTGTCGTAGCGTCGGTATGAAATGGCTCGAAGGCGAAAACTCGTTGGAACAGATCGAGCGGACAGAGCGCATCAATGCGATAGTGGCCGGGGCGGATCATGATGATCGGAGGGGACTCGCGGTCGAACTCGTCCTGGATTTCGCCAACCAATTCTTCGAGAACGTCCTCGAGGGTAATCATACCGACATTCGCGCCGAATTCATCCACCAGAATGGCCATGTGGACGCGCCGCTGTTGGAACGCGCGCAGAAGGCGGTCGAGCGTCACCGTTTCGGGAAAGAAAAGCACATCGCGCCGCACCTCGCGAAAGTCGGGCGACAATTGCCCCGATTCGCGTGCCTCGAACAGGTCCTTGATGTGAACCATTCCAACGATGTGATCGAGATCGCTATCACACAGAGGGAAACGCGTATGGCCTGACTCGCGTGCGATCCACAAGTTTTCCTTGAGGGGGTTTTGCGTCGAGAGATAGACAATCGAGCTACGCGGGCTCATGACCTGGCGTGCCGTTTTCTGCGTCATATTCAGCACGTTTTCCATCAGCCGTTGCTCGTCGGCCGTCAGCAGGCCGTGGCGGCGCGAACGAGCCAGAACCAGCCGCAATTCCTCTTCGCTGTGAGCCACTTCGACATCGCTGGCTGGAGCAACGCCCGCCATACGCAGAACGAGATTGGCCAGAGTATTGAGCAGCCAGACAACGGGAAAGAAAAGCAGATAGAACAGCTGGATGGGGACGGCCACCCAGAGCGCGGTCCGCTCGGCCCGCTGAATCGCCAGCGCCTTGGGCGCTTGCTCACCGACGATAATGTGAACGGCCGAAATCGCGACATAGGCGGAGAAGAAAGCCAGGCTATGAAGAACCTCGCTCGAAACCCACGTGATTCGCAACCCCTTGACCAGCGGCACGAAGAGGATTTCGGTCACCCATTTTTCGCTGGCCCATCCCAGACCAATCGTCACCAAGGTGATTCCCAACTGACAGGCCGAGAGGATCGCGTTGAGATTGGCCGTTACCTTTGCGGCCACGCGCGCTCGCCAACCGCCCTCGCGCGCCAGGATGCGGATGCGTGTCGAGCGCACCTTGACGATAGCAAACTCGGTGGCCACGAAAAAGCCGTTGAGCAAAACGAGCAGCAAAACAAAACCGAGCTTCAATAGGTCCATGGCGATCACCGAGCTTGTGTACCACTAACGTTCAATTCCTGGCGCTTTTCAAACGATTTCTATTGTGGCAGCTTCGAAAGAGTGCATCTCAATTTTGCCTGGGTTTGTTGGTTCGGGACCTTGGAAGGTGAAGGAACATGGGGGAAACCCTTCTTGACCGAAGGGTTCTCCCCCATGCCCCCTTCCGAAGACTTTCTCATCTGTCATTTCCGCCGGAGGGCGGAAATGACAGAGTCCGCTCTGCGTTTGCTCGCAGGCCCAAAGGCGCGAGCCAACGCAGGAGGCGCAGAAGTTTTGGAGGGGTGTGTGAGGGGAGACCTTTGCGAAAAAGATCCCCCTCACAAGCTCCCTTTCCTTCACCAAACTCCAACTCCCCGAACCCCTCGAGAAAACCGAGATGCTCATGCTTCGGTGCCAAGGGCGCGACGCACACCGAGACTGTTCAAGGAATTCCTAGGGTGAATTCATGCCACTTTGTGGAGGTTCTTGCGTCTCTCTGTGCTCTTGGCGTTCTTGCCGGTTAGAAATATCATCGGTTGCCGTTCTGCCGCCCCATGAAGTCCTCGGTAGATCAAGACGATTTGCCAGCCTCTCGCCCCGCACGGCCGAAGTCGGGAATCTTGAGCGTCTCGCCATCGCGAAGTACTGATTCGTGCGCCACGATGCCCGGGGCTGTGTAGGCAAGGGCCTCATAGACGTCAATCGCGGGTCGGCGCCCATTTACCAGGCCATCAATGAATTCGTGGGTCAGAAATGTGTGCGAACCGCCGTGGCCGCTGTCATGACGAAGCGGCTCGGGCAACTCGGTCTTCCACCATTGCGGAACCTTATAGACTTCCATTCGCTCTTTGGGCGCGGGGTAGCCGATCATTCCCGGAACGCCTCCCGGTCGGGCCATCATGTAGCTCATTTTGTCGCCGAAGAACTGGCCACGCTCGGTCCCACCCGACGCCACATTCCAGAAAACCGACACCCGAGCGCAGTGGCCGCCGCTGGTTTTGAAAAACGCGGTCTCGTTCCAAAAGGGATTCTCGTAAAGGTTGGTTTGCAGAATCTCGTGGCCGTCGCCCCAGCCCACCGCCGTCACCTCGGTCAGCCGCTCGCCCGTGACCCAAACGATCATCGAGGTCGAATGGGTGGGATAGTGCATCGGGGGAAAGCCAAGACGCCAGGTCGGCAACCCGCGCTCGTCATACATGAGGCTGTCCAACCCGCCGTGGTGATACTCGGCCTCGCAATAGAAGATCGTGCCGAATTTGCTTTCCGCTGCCCACTTCTTGCACGAGATGATCTCCTGGCGGTAGCAACTGGTCTCGGCCATCATGTAGGTGCGACCGGTTTTCTTGACACAGTCGAGCAGTTGCTCGCATTCTTCGAGAGACATGGCGGCAGGAACGGCGGAGATGACGTCTTTCCCTGCGGTCATGGCTTTGGTTGCGTGATAGACGTGAAATGGGGCCGGGGTAAACACGGCGACGGCATCCACGTTCTTGTCTTTGATCAGATCGTGAAAGTTGCCATAGCCCGTGTTGCAGTGGAAAACCTCTTTCATTCTTTCGAGCCGGTCGGGGCGGATGTCGCAAACGGCGGTGACGCGGCTGTTAGGATGCTCATGCCAGTAGAACGAGCAGCCGAAATTTCCGCCGACCACGCCGACGCAGATCACTTTGGACGATTTGGCGGTGGGTTTCGGCGGCGCAGGCTCAGGCTTGATCTCACCGGCCAAGGAGAGTCGAGATGGATTCGCCACCGCTACAATCGCGCCGCCTCCGATTGCCTTTAGAAACGTGCGCCGTTCTAACGGTTGTTTGCCGTTGGTTTGCTTCTGAGACATGAGTTTTCCTCCGAAAGGCCCTATGATCCATGCGACCGGATTTGCCGTTGCCAACGACTTGCTGTTGACAGCATGTGACATTCTCACTTCCTTGGAGGGAAGCAGTCAAGGCCGGAAACAGAAACTTGCTGGTGTGATTGAAGGGACACCGTTCATGGGTCGCCGCAGGGACATACTTTTGGTCGGTTTGGTGTGGGTCGGGAGTATCACATTGTGCTTTGCCACCGGCGAGTTGGGAGTCAGTTCGAGCGGGCACAATTTTGTTTACCGGGGCAAAACGATCATGCTCGTCGGCGACAGCGGCACGCAGTGCATCTTGCAGAACCTCAACATGAACTATCGCCGGTGGCTTGACGATTGTGCAGCGCGGCGAATGACCGCCGTGCACATCTGGTCATTCGTCGCGCCACGCCAGAAACAGAATGGAAGTGTGGTCGAGAAGCGCTATGGCTACGTCTATCCGGGAGCGACGCCCTGGAAACGACACACCTCCGGCCCGAAGGCAACCGACCAATCGCCGCCGTGGGACCTGACGCAATTCGATGAAGGCAGCGATCCCACGAAGCATTATTGGCCGCGGTTGCGCGACTTGGCAGCCTATGCACGCGAGAAAGGACGGGTCGTGGGAATCACGGTCTTTTTCGGCTGGCCCAAACACGCTGAACCCAAACAGAATGATTGGGCTTATCATCCTTTCAACGTCGCCAATGGCGGCCATCTGACGGACAACAATGTGGTGCAGATCATTGACTCGCCGGGGAAGGAAATCGTCGGCGAGGAATGGTCGGACGCTTGGCCGCCGGCAAAAAAGACGCAATGGATCTGGGAACGTTTCAGCGAGAAGCTAATCACCGACCTTCGGCCCCATGGCAATGTCTTCTATGTTTTCATGGACGAGCACTCCTATAGCGAAGGCAATTGCGGCGATCATTTCATGCGGTTTTTCAAGAAGCGCGGCGCGCTCTATGTGGACTGGGAGCGCCGGCGCAAAGGCGTTGACGCCGTTTATGTGCCGACGGAGACCTCGACGGATCGAAATCGGGTGGCAGTTCAGGGGTTCGAGGCATCTCCGGCGCGACCTCTGCTTTTGCTCGAAGGCCCACCTTACGCGCTCGGCGATGCAGGGGTGCGACGCTCGATGTGGACGTTTGCCATCGGCGGCGGCCATTTCGTCTTTCACGATGATGCGGACCAGGGAACCGCACAAACGGGGATCATGGGTTACGATCGCAATGTGCGTGAGGGACGCGTTCCCCGGGAAACCTATGACTGGCTGGGCCACATGAGCCGGTTCTTCAACGAGCCCATGGGCGATCTCGATGCCATGCGGCCGCACAATGAATTGGTGAGTGGCGATTCGCCGGCCTATTGCTTTGCGAATCCCGGTGCGGAATATGCCGCTTATCTCAGGGAAGGCGGCACTATCCGACTCGACTTGGGCATTGCCGCCGGCAAAACGTTCGATGTCGAATGGTATGACCCGCGAACGGGAAAAGCCCACAGCGCGGGAAGCGTGAAAGGCGGGCAGGTGATCTCCTTCACGCCGCCGGAAAGCCAGACGGACGATTGGGTCCTTCATCTGCGCGCGGTAGGGCAGGTTGCCAATCTGCCTCAGTTCGATTGGCAAGTCGCTTCGCCCGAAGACCAGGGAATCTCGCGCTCGAAACTCGATGCTTTGCGGGAGGATCTCGCGGAGCGGGGGACAAAGACTCTCCTGATCGTTCGTCACGATCGCATTGTCTATGAATGGTATGCCCCAGGGCAAAGTCGGACAACAAAGCATTACACCGCCTCGCTGGCCAAGGCGTTGGTCGGCGGCGTGTCATTGGCTCTGGCCCTGAATGATGGTCTGCTCAAGCCGGACGATCCTGCGCGGACATACATACCCCAGTGGGACAGCGATCCGCGAAAATCGAGAATCCTGATCCGCCATCTGGCCACACATTCGTCAGGCATCGAGGATGCGGAGGAAACGGGCAAGTCGCACGACCAGCTTTCGGGATGGAAAGGCGCATTCTGGAAGCGTGTTCCCGACCCATTCACCATCGCGCGGGATCAGGCACCGGTGCTTTTCGAGCCAGGCAGTGCGTTTGCTTACAGCAATCCGGGAATGGCCATGCTCGCCTATGCCGTTACGGCAAGCCTAAAGGGCGCCACCCAGAACGACATTCGGACTCTTCTTGGCGAGCGCGTCATGCGGCCTATCGAAGTGCCGGATGACGAATGGTCAATGGGGTATGGAAAGACGTACGAAGTGGATGGGCTGCCATTGTGCGCCAACTGGGGCGGAGGAAGCTTCTCGCCCAATGCCGTGGCGCGAGTCGGCCGGCTGTTCTTGCGAAAAGGCGACTGGCAGGGACGGCAAATTATTCAGCCCGAGATCGTCGAGCTGGTTTTGCGCGACGCCAGCGCACCTGTTCCTGACCGCCGATTGCCCGAAGGCCCGTTTCCGAAATCGGGATTGTGCTGGTATGTCAATAGCGATGGTGTTTGGCCACGCGTGCCTCGCGATGCATTTGCGGGGGCGGGAGCCGGCAACCAGGTGCTCCTGGTCATTCCGAGTCTCGACCTGATTGTTGTTCGCAACGGGAGCCAGATGAAGCCCAACGACTTCTGGGGAGGCCTGGAAGAGTTCCTGTTCGACCCCGTCATCGCCGCCATCAACGAATGAAAGGAATCTCCCAATGCGCTTGTCGTTCGACAAGATCATTTCGTTCTGCATTTTCACCGCTATCTGGGGTTTGGTCGGTGCGGGAAGTGCGGCCTGCGATTCGCCTTATCCTCCGAGTGAGGTGATCACCGAAGTGACTTTTGCGCCCGTTTCGACCATTACGCAAAGAGCGGTTGGCAGCGATAACTGGCCGATCACCTGGTGCGACGACGAGACGTTGTTTACCTCGTATGGCGACGGCTGGGGGTTTCAGCCGCGGATCGAAACGAAGCTCAGCCTGGGATTCGCCAAGGTTCTTGGCTTTCCGCCCGATTTTCGGGGCGTCAACGTGCGATCGCCAACTGGCGAACGGTTGGGTGACGGTCGCGCCGGACCCAAAGCCAGCGGAATGCTGATGGCCGATGGCGTGCTGTATATGTGGGTCAGAAACACCGGCAACTCAACGATTGCGTGGTCAGCCGATCACGGAGCGACGTGGAAATGGGGATTTCGTTTCACAGACAGTTTCGGCTGTCCCGCCTTCTTGAACTTCGGCAAGAACTATGAGGGCGCACGGGATGAGTTCGTGTACACCTACTCATCGGATGGACCAAGCGCCTACGAGCCTTCCGATGGCGTCGTGCTGGCGCGAGCTCGCAAGAGCAAAATTGCCGACCGAAATGCCTACGAATTCTTCAAGGGAACCGACGGCGCAGGCAATTCCCTGTGGACGACCGACATAAAGAGTCGCAAGCCGGTTTTTGCTTATGCTGGCCACTGCGAGCGAGTGGACGTTGTCTATCATCCGCCCAGCAAGCGCTACTTAATGGCGCTGGGGTTCAACCACGAAAGCGGCTGGGGAGTCTTTGATGCGCCGGAGCCTTGGGGTCCATGGACGGCCGCTTTCCACACGGAACAGTGGGACATTCCCGGCACGCACGGCTATCGGCTGCCGAGTAAATGGGCAAGTTCTGACGGCAAGACGCTATACTTGGTGTTCTCGGGAGTCAGCGCCAAGGGCTATGACGCCTTTTGCGTGCGTCGGATAACTCTTACGCTTTCGGCTTCGCCGCGCGTGCAAACTCGTTCCGCTCGGTGACTCGGTCAATAATGCCGTAATCGAGCGCTTCTTGGGCGGTCATAAAGAAATCGCGGTCGGTGTCGCGCTCAATTTGCTCGATGGGCCGGCCGGTGTGCTGGGCCAACAATTCATTGAGCGTTTTCTTGATCCGAAGGATTTCCCGGCTCTGGATTTCAACGTCCGAAGCCGGTCCCTGGGCGCCGCCCAACGGCTGGTGGATGAGAATCCGGGCGTGAGGCATGGCCGTTCGTTTGCCTTTTGTGCCACCGGCCAGAAGAAAGGCACCCATCGAGGCAGCCTGTCCGAGGCAAATTGTAACGATGTCGGGACGGACGAACTGCATCGCGTCGTAGATAGCCAGCCCGGCGCTGACGGAACCGCCGGGACTGTTGATATAGACATAGACGTCGGTATCGGGGTTTTCGGACTCGAGGAAAAGCAACTGCGCGGAAACGATGTCGGCCATTTCGTCGTCTATGTCGCCCGTGATAAAAACAATGCGGTCGCGCAGCAGGCGCGAGAAGACATCGAAGCTGCGCTCGCCCTTCTCGGTCGGCTCGATCACAAAGGGAATCAGATCGGACATTTCTTACCTCCACTTGTGCCAACTTCGGGCAATAAAGATGCCACGCTCTTGCGTTTTTGCCTTCTTGTTGGATTGATCTCCTCAGTTCACAGGATCTAATAGTTGTAGGGGCGCCGTTTTCAGATTCGGGAGACAACCCCCTTTCTCTTTTCCAGAGCGACAGAAATTGCCTATAAGCGTTCCCGCGCCGATGTCAAGGAGCATTGCGTTAGAACAGTTCGGAGTCTTGAGTTTCGGGTTCACGCGTTATGGAACCGGACCGCGATAGGCCATGCGGCGGCAGAAAAGTGTATTCCGTGTTCCTGCCGATGTTTTTCGCGCTTGATTTTCCAGAGAAAGCCCTACCTATTTCCCGTTGGGAGCGAAAGGGATTTGCTGGAAAAGCATCGGCCCGTCTGTTTCGCGAAGTTGGCCCCGTTGTTGTGGGGAGAGAACCGATCATGCGCAGAGAATATCAGATCCTGGACCACAAGCTTGTGGAAGCACAGGGGGAACACTGCCCGATTACGATTTTTATCAATCCCGAAGAGAACGAGAAAAAGTATCTCATCGAAGGGCTCAAGATAGACGAACACACCCTGGCTTCTGCGCTCGACCCCGACGAACTGTCGCGCCTGGAGTTTGAGCCGGAGCATGTCGCCATCATCTTCAAGAGACCCAGGAACTATTCGGGAGCAGAACAATTCTTCTTCCGGGTTTCGTCGGCGGGCGCTTTTCTGTTCAAAGACCGATTGATCATCGTCGTATCGGAAGACGTACCCGTGCTCGACAAGACCCAGATGGCCCGTGTTCATTCGCTTGGCGACCTGATCCTGAAGCTGATCGCACGTTCGATCATTCATTTCCGAGAGCACCTCAAAATCATCAGTATGATCTCGGACGAGCTGCAAAGTGCGATCAACACGGCGATGGGCAACGTGCAACTCATTAACATGTTCACGCTCCAAAAGAGTCTTGTGTACTATGTGACTTCGATTAACTCGAACGGTGTGCTTCTCGAAAAACTGAAGAACAATGCCACCAAGATCGGCCTCAGTTCAGAGGAAATAGAGGTCCTGGACGACATTTTGATCGAGAACAACCAATGTTACCGGCAAGCAGAAATCTATTCGAACATCCTGGCCAGTCTGATGGACGCGAGGGCTTCGATCGTCAGCAACAATCTCAACGCTCTCATGAAAACCCTGAACATCATTACAATCGCCATCATGGTTCCCACGTTCGTGGTCAGTGCCTTTTCGATGAACGTGGGGATACCGCTGTCGCGCCATCAATACGCCTTCTGGATCATTATGGCGCTGGCCATCTTTTCGGTCCTCACATTCTTGCTTTTTTGGCGATACCGGAGATGGTAACGTAAGGCTCTCCAAGTTGTGAACGATGGATTCAACAGGGGCGGGAGGTGACGGTCGCGATGGAATCGGTTCGGCAAAATCGCCGTGGCGGGCCTCAGGGGCACGGTTTAGCTCTCGTGCTGGCCGTCCTGGCGGCCGCCACTTTGCTTACCTCTTGCTCTGAGCTGGCCTATCTTCAAGCAAAAGTGGATTACCAGGACCAGGCCCTCGCCGACATGGAGAACAAACTTCAGGAATGGAAAGATGCCTATGACAAACTGTTCCAGCAGAAAGTAAAGGACAATGAAGAGTTTCAGAAACAGATGAAGAACTGGGAGATGGAGAAACGCCGACTGCTGACGATTCGCAGCGATCGCGAGCGCGAGCTCCAGAACTCGGAAAGCCAACTGAAGCTTCAGCTTCAGGCCGAAATGGGTAAGAGCGAAAAGCTGCGCAAGGAACTCGACGGCGCGCAAGGTCGCATTACTTTGGGAGAAAAGGACCTGGCTACAATCAAGACCACACAAGGCCGGTTGGAAAAGGACCTCGCCGCCGCACGGAGCGAAGCCGAGACCCTGCGCAATCAGTCTCAGGCGGCCGATCGGGCGAAACAAACCGCCGAACAGCGGGTCAAGGCGGCCGAGAACGAACTGAAGCAACTCAAAACCACGATCGAGGAGCGCAACCAGAAGGTCAAAGAGCTGGAGCGCACAGCCGCCGACTTACAGGGCACTCTTAAGGCGGCTAGCGATGGCAAGACCACCATGTCTGCACTCTTGGCCAGTCTCCAAAAGCAGTTGGCCGAGGAAAAGCGGGTGGCCGACGAAGAACGTCAGAAACATAAAGCGGAACTGAATCGCCTGACAAAGGAGCTGGCTTCGCTTCGGGGTACGACCAAAGGACAGGACTCTGCGCTGTCGAAAGTTGCTGAGGAATGTAGTGAGGCATTGGCCGAGGAGATCAAAGAAAAGAGCGCCGAGGTCGTCGGCTCGTTCGACCGCGTGACAGTCCGCATCCGATGCGATGCTCTTTTTGAGCCGGCGACGCTTGTTTTTCTCAAGTCGGCCGAGAGGCGCCTTCGCCAGATCGCCGACATTCTGGCCAAGTATCCCGGCTATCAGCTGCGAGTCGAAGGACATACCGACAATCAGCCTGTTCGCGATATGCCATTTCCCGACAACCTTGCTTTGTCTTCGCAGCGCGCTAATAACGTCCTGCGGTTCCTGACGGAAGCGACCAATCTGCCCCAAAAGCAAATTCGGGCAACCGGCTGCGGTGACTCGCAGCCAATCGCTTCGAACGATACCACCGAGGGGCGCCAGCGCAATCGCCGCGTCGAGATCATCTTGGCCCGCGAAGAGTAATGGAACCGCGCAGTGACATGGGCATCCTGCCCATGACTGTTCACGGGCCAGATGCCCGTGCCACGTCTTGAAAAGAAGGAGCAAACGATCCACGTGCATTCGCATTTCCTTTCACGTCGCTCTCGCCGATTCGGTGGTTTTGTGGTCCTGGGAATCATCCTGGTGGCGTGGGGAGCGCCTTCGGCGGAGGCCGCAGCCGCAACTTCATCGTTGGCAACAGCGGCTGTGGGCAAAAGTCCTGCCGCGGCAACGTCGGCTCCAATCGTTCTCGACAGCGACTTGAGTGTGTTCTTTCCGCCGAAGCAGCACGACGGCAATGCGGCGTCCGCCTATGTCCGAGCATTCGAAATCTTCGACGCTGACCGCGACCGAGTGCGCTATCAGGACCAGTGGGATGTCTTGCTCGAGCGCCAGTCGGTGCGCGCCGCGCTCGAACTGATCACCTCGGGCGGACTTTGCAAGTCGTGCGATCTCTTGCCGTTTCTGCCCGACGACCTGGATCGGGCAACCAAGTTCCCATATCTGGTCGAGACCCAAGATCTCGCCAAGTTATTGTCCGTGCGCGCTGACCGCGAATTGGCCGCCAAGCAAGCTGAAGCCGCCCTGGCGACGGGCCAGACTTTAATGGCTTTTGGCTGCCATCTTCGAGCTTCGGCGCTCGTTCTCACGCAAGATGTCCAGGGACTTGCTGTCGAACGACTTGCTGTCAGCACACTTCGCAAAGCACTCGGCCGCCATGCCGACACCGTCACGTCGGCCAAACTGACCGTTGTCGAGCAATTGCTCGACGCCTCCCAGAGATTCATTGCCGACGAGGTAAGTTCCCATTCGGCACAGGGCGCGCCGAGCTTTTCCAGCGACCTTGCCTGGCTTCGTTCGCCCTATCCCGTTTTGCGTTGCGAGGCGATTCTCAATATGGCCCAGGCGACGTTTCCTCGATCGGTCCTGGTCAAGCCGACGCCAACGATTGATTTGCTCAAGTTCCTTAAGAAGCTCGAGGGGGCCACGACGACAAGCAAAGTGACGATTCGACGCGAGGAGGTCGAGGCTAGGATTCAATGGCCGCGCAAGGGCGTTCGAGGCGGCTTGATGCCCGAGAATGTCCAGCAATTGCGCGAAGCCCTTGGCCCCGTGGCGCAGTCCGACCCCGACAATCGAGTTCGCACGCTTGCACGGAGGTTTCTTGATGCCCTGGTCGAACCGAAGCCAACTCCCGCTGCTGAAAAGAAGAAGTGAGAGGTTGGAGGCAGGAGGTGGGAAGAAAAATGTCCCCCGTCTTGTCCTCGATGTTTTGTCGCTTGCTTCTCATCTCCCGCTTCCGGCCTCCCACTTCCCGATTTCGCGCATCAATCTCTCATACACCTCCCACTGGCGGCTGAGAACCAGACGATAGTCGTAGTTCTCAACGGCGCGCCGGCGACCTGCCTGACCCATTCGCCGTGCCTCATCGGGGTGGCGAAGAATCCAGAGCAGTTGCTCGGCCAGACTGTGACTGTCGCGCGGCGGAACCAGGAAGCCTGTCTCGCCTTCGACCACTTCCTCCCGGCAGCCGCGAATTGCCGTTGCCACAACCGGCAGCGACATTGCCATGGCTTCGAGAATGGATCGCGGCATCCCTTCCCGATAGGACGGCAGCGTATAGACGTGGCAGAGACTCATCAGGGCTGGGACGTCGTTGCGAAAACCGGCGAAATGGAAATTGGACGCGATTCCGAGTTGGTCGAGGCGCGCGCGAAATGCCGGCGTCGAGTCGGCGCGGTCGCTCGGCAATGCGCCGCCAATCAGAATCACCCGGACGCCGGTCGCGTCGCGGCGGATCTCGGCAATCGCTTCTGCCAATTCGAAAACGCCCTTCTCGCGAACGACACGGGCAACGATCCCAATCGTTGGAACCTCGTGGGGCAGATTCAGCTCTTCGCGCAACTTCGCTTGTTCCTGGGCGGTGACGCGTTCGGGATCGAATCGCTCCGTGTCAATCCCGTTGCCGATTGTGGCAATTCGTTCGGGCGGCGAAATGCCTTCGCGGACCGCCGCCCGGCGGTCTTCTTCGCTTTGGGTGAAAATGAAATGTCCCCATTGCGCCGCGAGACGTTCAATGGCAATACAGAACCGGCGAAGCGTGGGCCGCATGTCGTCGTGAAAATAGAATCCATGCGCCGTGTATAGACGGATAGGCACTCGCGCCCATCGTGCCGCCAATCGTCCCAGCACACCGACGACTGGCGTATGAACATGGACGATGTCGAAAGGATGGCCGGCCAGGTAGCGCCACAGCCGAAGAAGAGCCAGGGCGTTGGCGACGGGATTGGCCCCGCGCGTGAAGGGCAGGTCCACCATACGATAGTCTCGCGCGAGAAGATCGTTCCAGAACTCTCCCCGACGGCAGCCGACGTGGACCTCCAGCCCTTTCGCTTCGAGAAACTCGATCAGCTCGGCGAGGAAGTTTTTGACCGTGAAATCCACGGCGCACAGTTGGAGAACTCGCTTTTTGCCCGTCACAGTCGGTACCATCACCTTTATGCGCCCTGACAGATTCAATATAACCACAGATTTCACAGATTCCACAGATTTGTGGCCGCAGAAAAAGAACTTGACCGCCACCGCAAGGCAATGCTAGGCCAAATGTGTAACTGTATCTGTTACCGAGTCGCACCGCGCGACTGGCGATGAGATCGTCGCAGTGAGCCGGGGGCTTGGCCCTTCGGGCTTGTGCGCGGGCAAATACTTTCAGGAAACCGGAGGGCACATCATGAAACTAGGCGTGTTGACGGTTCTTTTCAGCGGCCAGCCTCTCGACAAGGCGCTCGACTATGTGAAAGAGGCCGGCCTCGAGGCGGTCGAGATCGGCACGGGGAACTATCCCGGCGATGCACACTGCAAACTCGACGCCATGCTCAAGAGCGACGACGAGCGCAAGAAATTCCTCGACGCGATCAAGAGCCGTGGCCTGGAGATTTCGGCCCTGAGCTGCCACGGCAACGCGCTCCATCCCGACAAGAAGTTCGCCCAAAACAGCGTGGACACGCTCAAGAAGACGATCCAGTTGGCCAAAATGCTCAAGGTCAAGACGGTCGTTGATTTCTCGGGTTGCCCCGGCGAGGGGCCCAATGCCAGCAAGCCCAACTGGGTCACTTGTCCCTGGCCGCCGGACTTCCTGGAAATCCTCGAGTGGCAATGGGACAAGGTGGCGATCCCCTTCTGGAAGGAAATGAACAAGTACGCCGCCGATCATGGTGTCCGGATTGCGTTGGAGATGCACCCGGGCTTCATTGTCTATGGCCCAGAGACCATGCTAAAGCTGCGCGATGGGGCGGGCAAAAACATCGGCGCCAACCTCGACCCCAGCCATCTGTTCTGGCAGGGCATTGACCCGATCGTCGCCGTGCGCGAACTGGGCAAGGCCAAGGCGATTTTCCACGTCCACATGAAGGACACCAAGGTGGACCCGATCAACACGGCCTTCACGGGCGTTCTGGACACGAAGCACTATGGCGATGTGCAGAAACGCTCGTGGGTCTTCCGCACCGTCGGCTATGGTCACGGCGCGGGGTTCTGGACTGATTTCATCAGCACGCTGCGGGCGTTCGGCTACGACGAATACCTCAGCATCGAGCACGAAGACGGCTTGATGTCCATCAACGAGGGTTTCATGCGCGCGGTCCGATTCCTCCAGGGGATCATCCTCAGCGAGAAACCGGGCGCCATGTGGTGGGCATAGTAAAAGGAGTGTCGCGTGCAATTTGCTGGCGCAGAGCAGAATAGAATCGCCAGCGACAAGTCCGTCAGATTGTGATGCAGCGTAAAGGGGGCGCAACGTGATGTCTGCCCCCTTTTTTCGAGCTGGCAATCCGTGGGTCGCTTGAGGAAGATAAGACCTGTTTACAGCCGGAAGGTGTCCGAACCTGGCCGAAAGGAAGTGGTCCCGCCATGCAAGAAAGGGATCGGGCAACTCTGGATGAATTTGCGGCACGAGTAAGAGCTTTGTTTCCCGCGGCGCAGATTTGGGCGTTTGGTTCACGAGCGTATGGAAATGCTTCCTGGGAGTCGGACTTGGATATTTGTGTAGTGCTCGAGCAAATGGACGCCAACATCCGTGCGATTATCAGTGACATCGCCTGGGAGGTGGGCTTTGAACGCGAGGTGGTGATTTCGACGGTCGTCTTCTCCAAAGAGATGTTTGAGCATGGTCGGTGTTCGGCGAGTTCGCTGGTACGAACGATTCGCGAGGAAGGTATCGCGGCATGACCGGCACGCCCGAGAGCGATCTGATTGCCCACCGTCTCGAACAAGCACGCAAAGCACTGCAAGAGGCGACGCTGCTGCGGGCCGCGGGGCATTTGCTTGGGACGGTCAACCGGGCCTACTACTCGATGTTCTATTCAATTCAGGCGCTTCTGGTTAGAGGCGGCCGAAGAACATCAAAACACACAGGGGTAATCTCACTGTTTGACCGCGAGTTTATCAGGACCGGCTTGTTTGACAGAGACTTTTCCAAATGGCTGCATGAACTTTTCGAACTTCGCCAGGACGCCGATTATGGCGACATGTTCATTGTCACCGGAGAACAGGGGCAACAAGCATTGGACCACGCGCGGATGTTTCTTGCAAAGGTTGAGGAATTCCTCCAGGTATCTTCCGATTGAACTCATTGACAGCGGCTTGATGTCCATCAACGAGGGCTTCATGCGCGCGGTCCGATTCCTCCAGGGGATCATCCTCAGCGAGAAACCGGGCGCCATGTGGTGGGCATAAGGGCGGTAGAACAGGCATCTTACCTGTAATCTGGCACCCGCAACAGAGAAGCAACCGGCTTCGGCCGTCTGCTTGCTTTTCGTGCCGCGGTCAGGCGGGGACAAAAGGATGGATCAGGCCGCGAAGCCTCAGATTACCACCAGGGAGTGAGGCCATTTGGCCCCACATTGCGATTGAGGTCGCTGAGAAAATTTGTAGGAATTCTGCCGGAATGGCGATCAATATCGCCTCGGCTGACGGTTCCGTTCGTCGGGTCATAGGGGCAAGCATGATCACAGTACGGATACGACCCTAAAGAACCGATGTTATCCGAGAAATCGGGACCAAAGCTGGTGGCGACCCACAAGTCGCTCGGTTTTCCATTACTATCGGTCGTCCCAATGGTTCCCACAGCAACCTGATACCAGACGTCCAGGGCCGCGCTATAGCTACCCGGCATCGCCCGGATGCTCCAATTGACGAACGGGTCTCGCAGCAGCGACGTCATGTAGGCAACAGGAGTAGTGAGCGCCCGCCAGAATTGGCCGGGCCGGTCAATCTTGTTCGAACCGACCCACGAGTCCCAGCATGGCACCGAGTTGTTGTCCACCCGGTACGCCTCCAGGGCCGTCGCGATCGTGCGCAGGTCGCTCTTGACTCGACTGACCTTGGCGCGGGTCTGGGCCTCGAGGAAGTTCGGCACGGCGATCATGGCCAGAATGGCGATGATCGCGACCACAATCAGAAGTTCGATCAGAGTAAATCCGTTTCGTTTCTCCTTGAATGGCATTTGCAGACTTCCTTTCCTAATATACTGGCGATCAGTTCAACGCGCACTGTTGTCGCGCTGGAGAACAGCTCACACGATGATCACACTGTGTTTTCTTATCTGTCTGCGGCGCCAATAAGAATCAGCCGATGAATAACGATTGTCCTGCATTGCCGCATTCAGACCGGCACGGTCACTTTCGTTTCCCCCGTGCGCTACATCACCCTCTTCCCGTGTGAAGAGCTTCCCGGCGCGATCACACGTAATGCTATGGTCACCTAGCCCGTAGGGGTCAAGTGCAAAAAAGTCCCATGTAACTCGGACTGGATCGGAAACAAGCGTCACTTTTCGGGCCTTCCGCCCCCACGACGCCCGCAATGCAACGACAACGTGTCAACCAATTCTACGAACATCTATAAAACGGAAAACTTGAGCCTGAAACCTGAAAGCTGAAATTGCCGCTTCTTCAGGAAGCAGTTTTACGGCGGCGGCGGCGAACGTATTCAACCAGTCCGCCCGCTTCGAGAATCTCCGCCACCTCGAGGGGCAGTGGGCTGAATGGATACGACTTGCCGGCATGTTCGAGGCGCCCCGCCGAGAGATTAATCGCCACAGTGTCGCCCGTCCGGATCGCACCGACCGCTTCGGAGCATTGGACGATGGGAAGTCCCTGGTTGATCGCGTTGCGGTAGTAGATGCGCGCGAAGGATTTGGCGATGATGGCGGCGATTCCTACCGCCTGGAGGCACACAACGGCTTGCTCGCGCGAAGAGCCGCAGCCGAAATTCTCGCCCGCGACGATCAAATCGCCGGGTCGGACGTTTCGAGCAAACTCGGGGTCGGCATCCTCCATGGCATGACGTGCCATTTCGGCGGGATCGCTGATCGTGTAGGTATATTTGCCCGGGAAGATGATGTCCGTGTTGACGTGATCGCCAAACCGCCAAACGCGCCCTTGAAGTATGTTCATGATCTATTCCTCACCGATAAGAATCAGCGGTCAGCAATCAGCAATCGAAAATCCAAAATCGGAAATCCAAAATCCAAAATCAGAACCCTTTTTGCCTTTCTACTTTCTACTTTTGCCTTCCAGGATGAGAGCGGCGAGCCGTTCGCGGGCAGTCAGATAGGCGCTGGGCTCCTGCGCCCACTCATACCAACTCCCGCCCACCGGCAAAACGATTTCGAGCGCCTTGTCGCGAAGCCCGCGGGAGTCCAACAGCGCCAGATAGTCGAAATCCTCAAGTCCGTCGCGAAGCACTTTGAGCCGCATCGAGGGCACGGCGCCGTCGAAACCCACATCGCGCGCCGCATAGACCAGCATCCCCTCGCCGATGAAGATGCTTCGCTTTGAAACAGGTCGCGACAGACGGCCATGAATGTAGTTCACCGGTTCGGTCCAGGGGTCCTCGCAATGATACCAGAAGGACATACTCCCCCAATAGAGAAGTCCCTTCATCTCATAGCGCCATGCCGTCCACGCGGGCACGCGATAGTGATAGAGAGGGAAGTCGGTCTGCCACCAGGGCGTGGGCTTTTTGCCCTGACAGAGGGCCGTATAGGTCCAGATTTGTTCGCCTCGGAGCTGTCGCGCGCGGGCGGCGTCGGGATCGAAAAGAAAAAAGAGCGGCACCCAAATGTCCACGGCGCCGTACAGGTCGCCCCACGCCTCGTTTTGAGACGTGGGCTGTTCAGTGACCAGCACTTTGACGCGGCAACCCGACTCGCGAATGGTTCTTCCCCATCGGCGAACAAGATCATAGGCGGAGCGACTGTTTGGCTCGTCCAGGAGATAAGTATAGACCAATCGGTCGCCAAGACCGGCAGATTCCAGCGCTCGGTCCCAACTTCGCAACCAGCGGTGAACCCTGTCGCGATCGGTTACGGGGTTTTTGAAACGGCGCTGTGGCGCCGGCACGGCCAAAGCGTTGAGGTGATATTTGTCGGCCCAGCGGCGCAGGCCCGCCAGCTGATCCGGCGTCAGGTCGAATGAACCATCCTCGCGCGGCCGGTCGGCGATCAGTTCGGGAGGCGGTGGGCTATTGATGCGGTGGTCGCTTGTCAGCTGGGCGCATTGTTCGTAGATCAACCCAAAATCGGGCAGCTTGGCCACGACACCCTTCTTGACCAGATCATTGTAGTAGCGTCCCATGCGCTCGGCGGGCGAGCCGAACTGTGTGAACATGGTCGCGCGGTCGGGCAGGACAAAGTCCCAGACTTCGATCTCGACCGGCACGACAAGGGGTGGGCCACCCTCGACCTGGATCGTGACGTCGCCTTTGTAGTGGCCTGGCGTGGCGTCGCGCGGGACGTGCAGGTCAATCCAAAAGGCATGGGTTTCATTGGCTGGCAAATCGAACGGGACAGCGCGGAACCGTCCGCTGGCCAGCCGCTCTCTTGTCATCGGATGGCGAAACGGAATCAGGGCATCGGGATACCAACCCGCACGAAAGTTCTTGTTCTCAAAGGTCCCCGAGGTGATATGAAACTGGTGTTCACGAAACACATAGACATGATCGCCTGACAGATTTGTACCCGATGACCCCCGCAAGGTCCCGACGACAACATCACGGATTCGCAACGGCACCGTGCTTCGCAGTGCGATCTGAAAAGACTCCCACTCATTGCGGGCGGCGCGAACAACTGCCCTTCGGTTTGATCCGGGCGGCGAGTCGCGCAGGACACGCTCAAGCCCCGTAAGTGTCCAAACATCGGGTGAGGGCTTTGCTTGTCCGCCTGGTTCACCGGCCGAAACCTTCGCTCCCGTGGTGACCAGAGCAACAATTACCATGACGATCCGGTATGGATGCCTCATTTTCCCACCGTGCCTTCTTGGAGTTTGCCAGTCGCGGATTCCTTGTTCCAAAGAAAGGTACGGATTGTTTTTCCGTCAAGAACGAAACAGAGGCCAATCTTTAGCCCAGCAGTCCCTCTACACAAAGAGGCAATGGTCGCCGGAATCTTATCCAAAACTAACGCCGATTTGGCGGCCCAGATCGAGAATATACCGTCGGGCCTTGTCATACTCTTCCTGTCCGGACAGATGCTCGAGCATAAGGGGCGCATCGTTGGGCAAACTCGCCAACCGTCGCAGATAGGTTGCGTAGTCTATCGAACCGGTGCCGGGACAGACCTCGCGGAAATGAACATTCATCTCCACTTCCCACGTGAGGTCTTTGGCGTGGCAGCTCACAATCCACGGGGCCAGTTTATCGAAACACTCATTGAGCAGGTCGGTGTTGCGGTAGAAACGAGTCGGCGAGTTGACCAAATTGCATGGATCGAGATGGACGGCGAAAGCCTTGCGATCCACGGCTTTGATCATCTTGAGGTAGCTGTCGGGACTGTCGGGCAGCGACCAGCCCATCATTTCGTAGCATAACTTGGCCCGCCTGGGCTTAATGGCGTCAATGATTTTGCGGGCGTTGGCGACTGCCTCGTCGAAGAACCGCTGCGAGAGGTTTTCGGGGTGCGGGCCATACCAGACCTTGGGATTGCAGGAACCGGCGATGTCCACGCAGCAGCGGGCGCCGAGCGCTTCGGCCAATGCCAGACCATCGGTGACCTTCTGGAGATTGGCGCGCCGCTTCTCCTCGTCAGGATCGAGGAGATTGCACCAGCGCCCAACCTCGGCGATGACCACGTCGTGCTTGGCAAACGCTTTGGTGATCGCACCAATGCGGTCGCTGTCGCTCAGCGATACTTTCGGGCAAAGGGCCGCGCGGTAGTTGAGTTTGCGATGGGCCAAGGCTATCTCTTCGGGATCGTCACTGGCGCCGGAGACCGGCCCTCCCAGGCGAATGGGGTGAGTCGGAGCACGTTGTTCCGCCGCCAGAACCGACATGGGTGTTTTCGGTTCACCAAGTCCTGCGGCGACTGCCAGACCAATGGATTGCCTCAGAAATCTGCGACGGTTCATCTCTCCTCTGTTCACGTTAGCCTCCTGGGGACAGAATGATACTTCCTACCGGCAAGGGCAGAAGCATAGGGAAACCGAAATCAGCTTTCAAGTGATAGGAAATGCGCCTGTGCGTGTGGAGAAACTAGTCGAATTGGAAGGACAATCACATGCCGCCCGCCCGCCGATCTTCTCGGCACGGCAATCACTGCACTGTTGTAACGACCTTAGCTTTCACGAGACCCAAGGCGCGACACAACATCACCCTTGCCCGTTCGCTATGGCCTCGATCTCGCGAAGCTTCTTTCTGGCCAGCATAGCACCAAACTTCACGCTGGCGCCAAATCGTTCGAGATCGAGATGCATCAAGCTCCAGGCACGGTTGGTGTTGTGCGCCACGATCGTGCCGATGGTATCACGACCCCAGTAAACGCCATTCCATTTGTGTCGGCCCACGGTGATCGTGAAGGTGCGACCGCGAACAAGCGTCTTATCATCTGGCGAGCCATCGGGGGGTTTGGGTTCGGCCTCCGGAGGTTTTGTCTCGACTGGCTCGCGGAGAGCGGAGATCTTCTTGAGATCTTCGGGATTGCTGAAATGGACGGCTAGTGCGTTGCGGTCCCAGCGCATGGTCTGTTCCATCCACTGGAAGATGCCCTCCGACAGACAGCCGACAGGTTGCGGCTCGTAGGCGAACAGACAAATACCCTTGGGTTGCAACCGCCCGTCCTTTTCGACAACGTAAAGCAGGTCGTACCCCTTTTTCTTGAGGTGCTCTTTGTAAATGCCAAGTTGATTGCCGTTCCAGACAACTAACGTCCCTGGGGGAAACAAGCCTTTGGCTTTCGCACTTTCCTGGTCGGCTTCAGGCTCGCGCGCATGGTCCACGGATGGTTGCGAAGGCGTCGCCTCGGCGACCGGGGCGGGCCACGATTTGGCAGGCTGCACCTTCTTGGCTGGACGATCCTCCTCATACTGCTCGAAGTCGGCGGTGGGAACGTCTATGTCAATCTCATAGATTCCATCGGAGCCCAGCCGAATGTGGCTGTCTTCGCCGACTAACGACGCTCGTGAGGCTTTGGCGGAAGGTTGAGCCGTGTCTTTACCGGATTGCGCGACGTTAGTCTGCTCGGCAGGCAGTGGACCGGAATCGAAAAGTGGCTTCACCACAGACGAGTCGTCGGTGTCATGTCTCGAGGGAGCCCGGCGGATGTAAGGCGTACGGCCCGGTGTGGCAATGCTCTGCCGGAGCTGCTCGAGATAGGCCTTCTCGTGGGCGGTCAGCTCCTCTTGTGTTTGAGGAATTTCCCTTTGCCTTCTGATTTTCGCTGGACGGTGTTTTTTTCGGCTAAACAACGGACTACCCTTATCAGAGGGTTGGATTTCTAATTTTTTGCGAGCGCGATTTTATCCACCGGACCTGCCCCGGCCGTTGTTGCTACGAGACCGCATCGGCACATTCAATCAAAAAATGCACGCTTATCACACGAGATTGCCGCCATCTCGTTTCCCTTCCCCCTCTTGATTTATATACCATAAACGCCAATTGTCACACAGGAAACGACCTCTGTTACATTCCCCGCCCGATTTCCATTGACCCCGATCTACGGGATCGTTTATTCATACAGGTGGTGAGGGTTGCACAACCCTTCAGAATGGGCGTAGGGCGAATGGAATGGTCCAAGTCCCGTTTGCCCGGCAATCGGCTCCGGTAGCGGTCCGGATGAGCAGTAGAGGTTGAGGCAATGTCAGTTGGACAGCCATTTGTTCCCATTCTCTCTCTACCGTCGGCGGTGCTATTTCCACATGCTTTTCTGCATCTGAAGGTCGCCGAGGACCAGTTCGACGTGGCTATGGGCGAGTGGCTGGCCGAGGGAGCCATCTGGGGCGTCGCCACTTTGCGCGAGCGGGCCAAGGTTTCGTCCTCGTTCGATCCGTCGGCGTCGGTGTTTCGCACGGTGGGAATTGGCTGCATTGTCCATCGCGAGCGCGAGAATGGATGCGTGCGCCGGCTGGTTTTCGAGGGCGTGGCGCGCGGCAGAATTGTCCAAGAATACCCGGCGGCCAACGCACCCGCTGTCCAGGTCGAGATTCTGCGCGACCATGTCAACGTCGAAGGTTCTCATCGCAAAGAGCTGGCGCAAACGTTTGCCGAAATGGTGCGGGCCGCCCGACGGGTCGCCGCGTTGGAGTCCGGTTTGCGCGACCTGATCCGTCGAGTTTTGGCTGCGCATCCCCACCCGGGCGTGGTGGCTGATCTTTTGGCCCATCACTGCGTGGATGATCTTTATGCGAAGCAATCCATTCTGGCGGAGCTGGACGTTTGCCGCCGCGTTCGTCTCGTCCAGGTTCAGTTAGCCCGCATGGTGTCCTGCCAGTCGCTCCACCCTCTCCGTCGGTTTCGCTAGGGCGTTTCCCTACGGCGCTCGGGTTGTTCGAGTAGTCCATCACGTCGTAACTGATGGAAAAACGTGGCATGTCCGCCTCGGGCGGATTGCCCATGAAGATTCACGGCCAAGCTGGCCGTGCCACAACGGGCGTTTGGCAGTGCAACAGCCGGCCAAACGCTATGAAGTTATCCATCAACATGGACGTGACAGAGTGCTAGTTGATGGGTTAGCGCGTCCGCCGTTCCATTAATCACGTTGGAACCAACTCTAATCAAACTGACTTGCCAGCACAGGCGGCTTCGGCTGCGGGTGTAGTGTCACTCAAGCCGATGAACTGGCACACACGGGTCAAGAACTGACCTTGCAAGATGAAAGGGGTTTCTCAATCTGAATGGTACTGTCCGGAGTTTCATAAGAGATCCGCGGCGCGGGCAGGACTTCTCGCATTAGAGAGATTTCGTGGCTGACAACCACGTCGCTCTATATCAGGGTTCCGCAAGGCTTCCGGCAGAACCGCACGGCTGGCCGTTAGTCCCGCCTGTCGGCGAGCGGGACTATTTTTTGGCGATGATCAGATAGCCGGAAATCGCACGCTCCCAGCCGCAGAGGTGACGAAATAGCCGCGAGCGCTCGCACAGGATGCACAGATGAACCAACGGGAGAAGTGGGTAAAACAGGTACTTGAACACGTATCGCCGACTTGTGCCGTGGAGCATTTGCTTGAGAACGTCGCCCACGACCGAAGGGAAATAGCCTGAAATTGTGATGTTGACCTCGGGCAAGCTCTGGAGCAATTGGCGCAATCGCGTCTCTGTCAGCCGCTGGTAGTCGTACGGGTCGCCATGAATTGGATACAGGAAGGGCGAAGAAAGCAGCAAGTGACCGCCTTCGCGCAAGACGCGATAGAGCTCGCAAACAAGGCCGCTGGGGTCTTCCACGTGTTCGATGACTTCGGAACAGACCACGGCGTCGAATGTGCACTCGCGGAAAGGCAAACGTTCACCCCGCCCAACAACATCGGGAGTCGAATCGGTTGTGATGTCGAGCCCGATCCAACGATCACCGGGGCGCGGTTGGAGCGCAAACAGTCCCTTCGATAACCTTTTCTTGCTTCCAACGTCGAGCACGCGACCGGACAGGAGCGTTCGATGGTCGAAAAGCCAACGATCCACTGCTCGCCGCCGATAGGTGCGATGATCAAAGATCAGGCGAGAGATGCGGTTGAACAGATGGGTAAGAATCATCGCCGCCTCGCTTCCGTATTCTGGCTAATTGCCGAACTGTAAATCGCCACCATTTCGCCGACGATTTTGTCCGGATCGAAGCGCTCGCGCAGAACTGTCCGGCAGCCCTCGCTCATTCGCCGCAGACGGTCTCTGTCCGCCAGCGTGCTGAGAATGGTATTCGCCAGGGCAATGGGATCGCCGCGTTCGACCAACAAACCATTCTCACCCTCGACGATCTGCTCGGGTGTCCCACCACAGCGTGTAGCGATCACAGGAACGTCAAAAGCCAGTGCTTCGAGCACTGCGCTGCTCAGCGGTTCGGGCCAAATGGACGGCAGGACAAAAAGGCTCGATCGTTGGAGAAGTGCATGAACCCGTTGCGAGGGGATGTGGCCGAGAACGCGAATGCTTCGGCTGGGAATGGTTGGGGGAATCTTGACTTGCGGTGTTGGGCGTCCGGCGAGAACGAAAACCACATCGGGGCGTTGCTGGATGACGCGCGGGATCGCTTCGAGCAGGATATGCACTCCTTTTCCTAGAGATAGTTTGCCGGCATAGGTCACGATCGGCGCCATTTCGGGCAAGCGCCATTCGGCCGGCAGCGGGCCGACTTTGCTGCTTGCGGTCGGGGGACTTGGCGGAAGGTTGTAAGCAACCGCCAAACGTTCGGGTTGCGCGCGAAACCCGTGGCGGAGGTATTCCTCCTTCAGGCCATGGCTGACAAAAACGATCCGCGAGTATCGCCTCAGAATCCGTTGCCGCCAGAGGAGGTCCAGCTGTTTGGAAAGCGAATCGAACAGAAAACGGATACGAAAACCAAGACGGGCTCCGGAATAATAGCAGCGAGCAAACTCACGTGCGCATCGAAGAAAACTTTTCGAGCAAAGGTGGTCGGGATCGTAGCCGACGGAACAAAGATGGCCGAGCGGGCAGAGGGAACCGAGATCGCGCAACGTTGCCACGCACGGGACCTTCAATTGCCTTGCCGCCCGGTAAGTTGCAATCTGCACGAAGGTGTTTTGAGCGTGAAGGATTTCGATCTGTAAGGCGCGTGAAATCCGGGCGATTGCCTTGCTCGACATCCAATAGTACAAGGGATTTTTGATCCAGAAAGCCGAGGCAACCTGTCCTGGCTCGATTCGACGTGGGAACCAATAGCGACGAATCCGCACACCCTTATCATCTTCCTCGGGCGAAGCACCGTAATTGGGCGTTAGCACGGTGACGTCATGGCCGTGTTCGACCAGAGCCTGTGCGAGCTCGGCGGTCGAGCGCTCGGCGCCGCCGATGGTATGGGGTTTGAAGTAATCAATGACGAAACCGATTCTCATCGCTCGCTCGGATGTGGCTTGGCGCTTTGTGCGCGTTTAGGATTTGCATGGTAGAGTTACAACGCCCACAAGGGGCCATGCTACTTGTTTTTGCTGGCTGCGCCGGAAACGATTCGCACCATGGCGCGCAGGTTGCCCGCGACCCGCTGCCAGTCGCGCCGCAGCAAGTTGATGACAACATAGCCGATACATAGCCACGCAAAGGAGCCACGATGGCGCAAATCTTGAGGCATGAAGCGGCGAAAGTGCAAATAATTGTAGTAGATTTCCTGGAAACCCCAGGCACGTCCGCCGAGACGCGACACCGGGATCTTCCGGTGAATAAGGCGGGCGGCTGGGGTTGCCATCAGTTGCCAGTGTTGCGCCACTTGGTAGGAGATCGCGCGATCTTCGCCGGCGCTCCAACCTTCCAGGCCGGATGGAATCTCAATCGAAGCCAGCGCTTCGCGTCGGTAGCTCATATTGCATCCCGACAGCCACTGGACTTTTGTCGGCTGTTGGATGTTACGAACAAGAACGCCGAGGAAATTTTTCAAGATTTGCCCTTCGCGCTTCGGTGAATCCATGCCGAACAAGCGTAGCAGAAGCATCTGGAGTGGATGATAGCGAATCTCTTGCAAGACTCCCTCGCAGCCGCCGATCTTTTTTTCGTCATCGGATTCATAGACGGACATAATCCCCGCTATGTAGTTTTCGTGGAGCAGGACATCGTCATCGAGAAAGAGAATCACATCGCCGGATGATTTCGCAATTCCAGCGCATCGTGAGGCTGCCAGACCGGGCTGGTCCGATTTGTTGTGATAGATGAACGTAACGCCAAATCGGCGGGCGGCAGCGGCCAAGGGTTCCACGCCGAGATGCCCATCGTCAATAATGACCAATTCGTCGGGCAACCGCGACTGGCGCCAGAGAGTTTTCAGTGTGGCGGAGAGCGGATCGGGACGGTCCTTCGTGCAGATGACAACGGAAAGTTGGAGCCGACGCGGCCCGTCGGCGTTGGCGTCTTTTGCGGGCGAAACGTTCTCGGTGGCCATGAATTCATCAGCCGTCGGACGGCTATGCTTGTCAAGGAAATCCACGTGAAGATGCAGTCGTGTGAACCGGGTGCATGTCCAAATTCCAGAAGAGGTGCCGTTCCGCACATTTGTCGGTTTCCCCGACAGGATAGCCCGTCTTTCTTCCCACGCTCCCCTGAAAGGGGAGGCGAAAATAGCCA